>Ga0182021_10008768_pt1 | contig 11970 bp, 10 predicted proteins | sample 612E3MmetaG_FD_120493 | JGI IMG/M metagenome (GOLD analysis project Ga0182021, IMG submission 120493) | Permafrost microbial communities from Stordalen Mire, Sweden - 612E3M metaG (Illumina Assembly) | ecosystem: Environmental > Terrestrial > Soil > Wetlands > Permafrost | place: Sweden...
TCTGAAAGGCATCATTGGCCGGATCAGGCCGGAAGGAGCCTTCCCACGCAAAAGCGCCCAAGTTATGGAATGAGAATCCAGATCCGATCACCAGGATATTACCATTCATTAACTCACGTAACGCTTTTCCCAAGGCGATATGCGCAGCCGGGTTAAGCCCGCGCAGCAGCGAAAGTTGCAGGGATGGAATATCCGCCTGCGGGTACATCATTTTCAGCGGGATAAACAAGCCATGGTCAAACCCGCGTTTGGGATCCAGTCGAGCCGGCACATTATTCTTATTCAGGATTCCGGCAATTCTATTCGCAAGCTCCGGGCTGCCCGGAGCCGGGTAGGTGATTTGATAGGCTTCCTGCGGGAACCCATAATAATCATAGAACATGGGCGGGTTGGGTGCTGCCAGCAGCGTGGCTGCGCTTTCCTCCCAATGGGCGCTGATCACCAGGATGGCGGCGGGTTTTTTGAGCCGGGCAGGCAGCCGGATCATGAAATCGATCATGGCTTTGTGGCTGGCGTCTCCGAGTATGGGCAGGGGACCCCCGCCATGGCTGAAATAAACGATTTGGCCTTTTCTTTCAGAACTGTCTTGATCCATTATAAGATCCTTATCGATCGGTTTTTTTTATTTACTGGCAACATTATCTTGAAATGACTTGAGCTCGATGGTTTTTTGGGCGATTTCATCATCCAATGACTTAATGGTTTCGGCAGAGGTTTCTTCCCATATCTGCATGATTGCCGATGTTGTGCGGGTCGAGGAGGTTCCAATGAAATATCGGATAATGAACAGTGCGATACCAAGTAGGAACAAAACAAAACCAATTGCCAATCGCGCGGCGCTTTTATTGACAGCGGGTTTCGATGGATTGATTGGGTCAATATCGGGAGATAAAGACATTATTCCGCCTGTCCGGTTAGCATTCTGCCCTCAGCTCAATGGGAGCAAGTAAAACGGATTGATAGTCCGCATAATTTTACCACCAAGGCAGGCGTGTGGCTGCCGGCGCGCCTGGCACCGCAGGTACCAGTGCGGCCCGGTGCAGGCGAAGATATGGTCATTTGGAGAAAGTCGATTGATTTTTGTGGCGTAGTGTGCTGGTGGTTGATCTTCGTGGTAATTGGGGACAGCCCAAAAGCGGAAGTTATTTAACCACGGCTGCTGATAGATTGGCCAGCAGGAAAAATAGCCGCGGTGGCTAACTCCGCGTTAATTACCTTGTAAATTTTCACCTGCTCTGTGATGCCTTTTAATTGAACCTGGATCGGTTCGGTATGGCAATGCCGGTTTTTGAGCATATCCTGCACTCCGGCAGAACAATAAATTTCTTCGGTAAGAAAAATTTCTTCGCCCCCTGCACTGCTTTGCACACGCGAAGCGATATTTACGGTCTGGCCGAAATAATCGATGCGGTCATTGAGCGTCACCGATATGGCTGCTCCGCGGTGAATGCCTATTTTAAGGATCAAGTCTTCGCGATGGGAAGCCTGGTTCAATTTCCGGAGTTCCTCCAACATCTCGAGCCCGGCTCCCACCGCTTCGATGGGCTGGGTAAAGGTGGCCATGATCGCATCACCGATCGTTTTGACGACCGCCCCATGCTGGTGCAGGATGGCCTTGTTCAAAACGCCATAATGTTCGCGCACCAGCGCAAACGCATTCAAATCACCGATCTGCTGGTAGAGTTGGGTGGAGCTTTTCAGATCGGTGAATAAAAGGGTCACGTCTTTCACCCCAAAACCCTCCGATTCTTGAAAGACTTCGGCGTGAAACAGATCATGGAAGGTCTGGCAGGCAAACAACCGGTTGGCGGTCAGGCTGGGAACAAAACTGGCATCCGGCATGTTTCGAATCTGCTCCAATGAAGCGCCCCATACAATTAGTGCGGCTTTTGAATCCGAGGCTTGTTCGAATTCCAAAACAACCTTGCCCGGGTGCAGTGCGTAAAAAGTCCCCGTCATGAATTTTTGAGCAATGTGCAGTTCGCCAGGCAAAATTGGTGGCAGGGGCACTTCAAATCCAGCCTCGGTCAGCTTGATCGCGACCGTTTGAAGCCCGGCGTCAAGTGCATCATCCACCAGGAAGGCAAACCCTTTCTGGCTGAAAAGGTCGTTGCAAAATAGAATCCCGTTACCGACTTCTGTTTCCACGGTGATCTTTTCTCCGGATGAGAATGTGGAAAAATGTTTGGTGATCATCACCATAAAATCTGCCAGCGTCAGTGCCCCGCCTTCGCCCAATCTGACACCGCGTTCGAACAGGTATTTGAAACAATAATCCTCCAGCGACAGACTTTCAGGGTGGTGAAAACGCAGCGAACGGATCGATTCCGAGAGAGTGAACGTGATCTGAACATAATCATCCAGGGTGGCTTTTGCGTTACGGAAGCAAACCGTGCAGTTGATTTGCGACTGGACGCCATGCAGATCTCGCAGGCTTTGCGTGATTTTGCCACAGCACGGACAGATGACGTTCCAATCCATATAGAACAGACCAGCTTTGGTTGCATGCAGGAACAAATCAATGGCTTCATTGCCATCCACATTTTTTTCCTGCGCCCATTGCAGCGGGTTGACTCGAAAGAGGTCTTCATCATTGGCGCTGCGGATGGAATTTTCCAGTTTGGAAATCATTCTGGGACTCCAATTCCGCACTCCTTCAACCTTCGCTAAAGCTTCTTCAAGAGGTTGGTCGTTAACCTTGAAATCCATATTTGCCTCACAAACAACGGGTACAAGCGAATTGTCGGTGGCCCAACAGGCGAATTGGCGGATCGAGATCGGCTATGCAGCCCATGGAACTACCACTGGATGGATTTTCTAGGCCCCGGCAGGGGACACCTAGATAATAAGACTATTATACACCTATTTATCGTATATTCCATACTACTGCTGTATTGTGATGACGATTTTTCCCCATGCATGTCCTTCTCCAAGATACCGTAGCGCTTCGGCGGTCTCACTTAAAGAGTAGCAGCGATCAATAACCGGGACAATCTTCCCGGCTTCCAGCAGTTCTTTGAGAACCGCCAGGTCTTTTTGGTTACTTTTCGCGCTCATGGATCTTAATTTTCTGCCTGCGCGTTCAGACATCGTGGAACCCAAAAGCACCGCTTGGAAGATTTGCGCCGGGGAGCCTCCGGCCATGACATACAAGCCCGTGGGCGTTAAAGAGCGCTTATACGCTGAAATCGGATGAAATCCATTCACCGCCAGGATCAGGTCATACTTTTGCCTATTCTTGGTGAAATCTTCTTTCGTATAGTCAATCGCATGATCGGCCCCCAATGAGCGAACCAGTTCCATCTTGCCTGCGCTGCAAACTGCCGTGACTTCCGCCTCGAAATATTTGGCAAGCTGTACCGCAAACGTACCCACGCCGCCGGTTGCGCCATTGATCAGGACCTTTTGCCCCGGCTGGATCTGGCCGGCGTCGCGTAGCCCCTGCAGGGCAGTCAGAGCCGCCATGGGTACCGCGGCGGCTTGCTCGAAAGTTAAATTGGCCGGTTTCAGCGCAAAGGCTTTTTCAGGAACCGCTACATATTCGGCAAATGCGCCATTGCCCCATGCGGCGATATCCCCGAACACCTCATCTCCGGGCTTAAACTGCCTGACGGCGCTGCCAACCGCTTCCACCCGTCCGGCCAAATCCGCGCCGAGGCGATTGTTTTTAGGTTTGAACAGCCCGGCAGCCAGGCGAATCAGGAAAATATCCGCCTTCAAGAAATGCCAGTCATAGGCATTGGCAGAGGCCGCCAGCACTTTAACCAATACTTCATTATTCTTTGGCGCAGGTTTTTCTATCTCCTTGAGCTTTAGTACATCCGGTGCTCCGTATTCCGTGTAGGTAATCGCTTTCATTGGGGCATCCTTTTCTTAATCAGATTATCTTATCCGCGTGTAGCGCAGGCAGATTTGTTTTCGAACCATCCTTGATCCCTTTGACCAAAATCCAGATTGCGATGACCAGTTCAAAGGGAACATACCATATTTCATAAATAAATTCTTTTCGCTCTTTCCACAGCGCAGTCTATCGGCCTGGTCCGAAAAGGGTAACGAAAATCAAAGGTTTTCTTGCATGCGGTACGTATATTAAACGAAGATTTAGTTCACTTTATTCGGTATTATACTGTTGCCCATTTCGTTTGAATTGACTATACTGTTCATGAAATTACTCTCCTGACAGTTTCAGAGAGTGGGAGGGGAATAAGCAGTCGCCAGGGAGAAGCGCGGAAAAGTGCTTTTTGCAGCATATATTAAAGGAGGAACTGGAAATGTTAAAACGTTTGGCGCGTATCGCCTGCTTGTTTTTGGTCGTCAGCTCCTGTAATCAATCCAGCCCCACTGCCAGTCCGATGAAACCTGTTCAGGCTGCCTCCACCGCAATATTGGAACCAACTCTGACAAGCCCGCTTGCCGCCTCAACCGTTCTGCCAATAAATACGCCACCTCCGCCATTAACACCCCCATCTGGTTTTTCACCGAACGGCCCTTTCCTGGCATTTCAGGATGAGGGTGACCAGCCTTCGAAAATCACCTTATTCGATCCAATCCAGCAAACCAGCTTGGTCATTTCCAAACCAGCCGGGGATGTTCTTAAATGGGGATCCGGAGGCCTTTCACCGGACGGCCAATATCTGGCATATTACACCGGGCATTTGGATACCCTGACCGATCTTTCGGCTGCCCCGGCGGTTCAGCAACAAATCGAACTCAATATCATGCATACCGTGGATGGCAGCATCATCTTTCAAAAATCCCTGCTACAAAAAGATTATCCACAAGCCTTTCTCCAGGCTGCCGATGGAATCATGACCAATCCGCCTGCAGATTTTGATTTCCAGGAAAATTCCAGAGACAGCCTGGCAGCCAGCTTGCTGACTGCCTTTTCAGCCTTTATATATACCAACAGCTGGTCACCCGATGGGCATATGTTGGCTTTTGCATCCGGGTCGGATGGCACTTCCTCCGATGTGTATACCTATAACCTGGATAGCAGTGCTGTAACCCGCATTACCAGCGGACCCTCCGAGGTTTATAAAATTGGTTGGTCACCGGATGGCAATTGGATCCTGAATAGCGGCATCTATTTTGTCGGCGAGGGGATGTGCGGGAAGTGGTACCTATCAGCAGCGGACGGATCCGGTTCGTCGGCTTTTTCCATCATGGGTGCGGTTGATAACAGCCTCATTCGCGGTTGTGATTTCGATGAATGGGTCTCCGATCACCAGGCCCTGGTATCCGAGGACGCCAATGGCCGGGGTATCTATGACTTGGAAGTAATGGACATCCATCAAAAATCAATAGACCTTATCTGGCCGCATAATTTCCACTCCTTTGCGTTTGATTCTGTTGCTCAACAGACCTATGTATCCACCGAAGGCGAACAACAACAAAATAATTCCTATTTCCAGCAAGGCACCTATCAAGTGGATCTGGCCACCAATAAAACGATTTCCATTGCACCGGATATGCTATCGCTAACATATTTGGGGTGGGGAGCCGGGGAGACCATCGCCGGTATTCCTCTCGACTCTGCTGATATCTGCTTTCTCCCTTCAGACAGCTGTTCCGGGTTCCCTGATTCTGGCCAAAAACATTTAAGCGGTTTATCTGTCTCCACCAGCCGAAAAAACCTGGTGTTGTATTCGGATACTGGTTTATGGCTTATTATTTCTGACTTGGATGGCCAGCATATCACACGAGGTTATTCCGGGGAGGTGGATTCCGTGATTTGGAGCCCTAATCCCGATTCTGACCCTGCCAGCGATTTGGGACTGGTTGAGCGAAATTCCCTAACCATGCCTTATTACCTGTATAACCCTGTGACGGGTCAGATAAATCCGCTAACGGATGTTTCCGGATTAAATTTCCAGGGTTGGTATTGGCGCAAATAGATTACCTCTTTCACCCTTTCGAAGAAATGCGGAAATTGGGGGGGGTGGAGCGAAGTTCCACGTCCCAATTTCACCCTCAGTGAAAGCCTGGCGACTGTTTCCAGCTTCCGATGGATGGCTTTCGAATGTTATACTATGTAAATAGCAAGTATTCGATGATTACTGGCAGGTATGCACTGTTTTGTCCTTGGACATAGTGGATTACGGTATTTACATACCTAAAATGGCTCAAAATAAACCTGGTCGGGCATATAAACCAATCCTCTATAATCCTCCATCCATCATCCAGCTAATCTTGATGGGTGTGGGAGTGGTTCTGGCTGTGCTGCTGTGGACTTTCCTGAGCAGCTTGGTAGCCTGCTGGCAGGTCACCGCGCTGCCGGGTATGCCCCCGCCGGCCTGCTCCGCCAGCCAGGCCAGCCCGGTTGCCCCGCTTCCTGGTCAACCAACGGCCACCTGGACGGTCTCCCCCACAGTGAGCGCACCCCAGGTACCCATGCCGCCCGCCTGGGATGGAGCTAGCCGCGTGAACGTGCTGATCCTGGGACTGCGCGGCGGCGACAACAACCAGGGTTGTCCGGATTGCACCGATACGATGATCCTGCTGACGATCGACCCGGTCAGCAAGACCGCCGGGATGCTCTCCATTCCGCGCGATATGTGGGTTAATATTCCTGGATTCAATGACAACCGCATCAATGCGGCATACACCACCGGGGAGCTATATAAACTTCCGGGTGGGGGACCAGGTCTGACCATCAAGACGGTCGAAGATTTACTGGGGATCCCGATCCAGTTCTACGCCCAGATTGATTTTACGGCTTTCGAAAAGATGATCGATGATATTGGGGGGATTTGCCTGGATGTTCCGGCGAAAGTGAATGTGGGCGTACTGGATGAACACGGCACAACCATTGTGAAACCAGGCCACCAATGCATGAGCGGGAAAGTGGCATTGGGTTACGCGCGTGCCCGGGATGTAAGCCAGGGCGTTGCAAACGGGGATGTGGAACGCTCCCAGGACCAGCAGCGGGTCATCCTGGCCATTCGGGAAAAAGTACTTTCCAATTTGCCTGCGTTGGTGCCTCAGGCGGTCCCCCTTTATAATGAAATCTCGTCCGGCGTTCACACGGACTTATCCCTGGATGATATTCTCCGGCTGGCGATGCTGGCAAAAGATATCCCATCCGCTTCCATCCAGACGGGGGTGATTGATTACACAATGATGATCGATCAAACCACCGTCATCAACGGCATGCCCGCGGATGTATTAAGGCCGTTCCCGGACCAGATACGTGCACTGGTGGACAAGATTTTCGGAGGCGGTTCACTGAGTCCGGTGGCGACCGGCAGCCCGTTCCAGTTGGTGCAGCAGGAAAAGGCACGCGTGCTGGTGATCGACGGAGCCAGGGTGAATGGGATCGCCCAAAAAACGGCCGATTATCTGAAAGCCCAGGGGGTCAATGTGCTTGGGTCAGGGAATATGGCGGATTATCCCGACAAATATTATTTTCCGCCCCTGCCTACCCGCAGCATGCTGATCGTTCATGCCGGAAAGCCATATGCGATTAAATACCTGATGGCACTAATGAAATTTGACAGCGCCAACCAGTTCAGGCTTGTTTTTAACCCAGCTGCCCCTGCAGATATCATGCTTGTGATCGGCGCGGATTGGGTAAAATCCAATCCAATGCCGTAATTGGCTGGGAATGGAAACGCCTGGCGGGACGTGCCTCAATCAGGTACTTCAGGGGTAGAACTCTGCTCTTTCGTCCTAATCACAAAACCGCACTTTTCCATCTGGTCCAGCAGTTCCTGAGGGTCACGCAGCCATTGGCCCCATTTGCGGCTGATGTGTTCCGTCCACGAGTAATCCTCGTAGGTAAAAGTTTCTTTTCGATCCACTTCCAATTTGATTTTAGCTTTTTGTTTGCGGTAGTAGTCCTGCGCCAGATAGCCTTCATCCATGACGCGCATGGCCTCCTCGATCATGCCATCCGTCAATTCCGGATATCCATCTTCAAAAAGCATGAATTCGAGCGGATAACGCGGCCGGGGCGGAAATTGCTCGGCCGGGTAACCCATCAACAGTTCCACCAGGGGGAAGACTCGTTTGGGCAATTTATATTGTTTCTGGATGTGCTCCGCCCGGTACGGTGTATTCCCGAGAAAACAACTACCCATGCCGAGACTCTCGGCCGCGATGACCATGTTCTCCGCCATTAAAACTGCATCCTGGATCCCAAAAAGCAGCATAGACAGATCGTTCGCAACCACGGTCCAACCGCGTTTCGCCATGATCAATTCCATGCGATGCATATCCACACAGACTGTGAACCACAAGGGCGCCCGGAAGGGAGCTCTCTTGCGGGAAAGCAGCAAGCTGCACAATTGGGAAGCGAACGGTGCCTGCTGCCCGGCGCGTACGACCGTGGTGATCACTTCATCGGTCGGTTTTTGATCCGTGTATTTGCGGACAGATTTTCGGTTGAGCATGGATTCGATGACAGGGTTGGTGAGCACAGATTACTCCTTGACCCCAAAATATTTGAAAAACAGCGCTTTGGAGAGCTTTCCGCCTTCTTCGCTCAAAGCAATGGATGGGCCTTTGCCCTTTGGATCGCTGATGTAGCCCTTTTCGTACAGCTTGTCCAGAACAGCCGAATCCAGGCCTTTCCACGCGCGCGTACCATATTGATTCTGCGAGCTAGTGAGATACATCAACGCCAGAACCATTTCATCCACTTTATCTTTATCGTATTCCATACCCTCTCTCCTCCGGCTTTCAGGGCGTCTCCGGTAGTTGCTTATGGTGGCAGTGAAATAATGATTTCCGTTATAAATGGGAAGCTGTGACCACTAAAGCACCTTGCGGATGGCGTGCAGCAGGTCGAGCCCTTGCAGGACCAGACCCAGCTGGGCCACCACCGCCCAGGCGAGCACCAGGCTCAGAATCACGGTGATCGCGGTTATCCAGGCAGGCGCGTCTCGATGGCCGGCTTCCACGTTTGCCTTAAGCCGTGTGGTGAGTGCTATATATTGGTCGATCACCGTTTGTGCATTCGTGAGAGAGGTGCTTATTCCTTGCGTGGTATTCGAGATTTGAGTGAGCTGGGCTTCCACAATGCTTATATTGCTCTTGTCATTCACCAAACTGGTGTTAATGGTGGCCAGGGCCGGTTTGAAGGTATTCAGGCTGGCGGAAACCTGTCCGAGGGAAGTATGCAAAGGCACAGCCGGTGTGTAGGCAGGCACGGGTAAGAAAGGGATACTGGTCAGAGTGGTCAGGATGTTGTCAACCACCAGAGCGCTGCTTTGGGCCGAGGCCAGCGAGTTCTGCGTGGCGGTGACCGCCGCCGGGAGATCTTTGCTGGTCAGGCCGATCAAGGTATCAAAGCCAGGATTGGTGCCCTGGATTGCCTGGGCCACCGCCGCGGAAGTTGCCTGCAGGGCTGCCACGTCGCTGGTTGCGGTTTGCACCACCTGCCCGACTACTTTTAAGGCGTCTTGCGTGGTGGTGAGAGTCTGGTCGACCAACGCTAAGTTATCAACCACGGATTTTGTCACCATGGGCCGGATACGCCAGAGCTCGACCAGGCCGAGCAGGCTGAATAATATTCCACCGACTGCCCCAATAATGAGAAGAATGCCGATTATTCGCTTTAGGAACATATAACTTCCCTTTCCATTGGAACGCACATAATAAAAACGTATGTCTTTAATTATTGAGCATAACTTTCAAGCAACTTGCTCAAACTGCTTTCGCCAGTTCTCTCGGCTGACTCTAAAAATGGAGTGGTGGACAGGTGTAGTATAACCGCATTCTGATTCGGGAAATTCGTAAATACTTTCGCCAATACACACTCCCCCTACGGCTTCTTGCATCTTGATGGAAGCGGTGTTGCCGATGTTGGGTGTCACATCAACCTCCCGGCAATCCGTGTGGATGAACAGGTAATCCAGCATTCCCCGTTTTATCTCCACCCCGTATTTGATTCCCCGGAATTCAGGCAGCAGCTTTACGTCGGTTGCAGCGATGCCATCCCGGTCAGGCCGGTGTAATTTGCATTCCCCAATCACCTCTCCCGTCGATTTTATGGCAACAATCAGCAGTTGCTGAAATTCGGATGGCCCGCCCTTGGAGATCTTGTACCTAATATCTGCGCGTGTGACCGGCAGCCCATAGGGAAAGCCTACATTGGACATGATTTCCGGGTCGGTCCACAACCGGTAGAATATCTTAACATCCTCAACGGTCGCCAGGCGTACAGCCAGACGTTCGGTTTCAAACACTACTATATTATCTGGGGACATGCTCATTGCCACTTCTGCTGTCGTCCGTTTTAGGCGTTGCCAGCCTGGTGGGCTGGAATCCAAAAGTCCGCGTGGACGGCGCGGGCTTCTGCTTCCAACTCTGCCATGGGGCCAATTACTTTGATTGGGCGGCTGCTGTGGGCGAAGACTTCCCGGCAGGGCAGCAATAAGTGTTCGGGCGAGGGCCCAACGATGTCATACAGGTCTATTTCGCTCAGGGCAAATACCACCCGCCCAATTTGACTCCAATGGATTGCTCCGGCGCACATACCGCACGGTTCCGTACTCGTGTAAAGAGTATGGTGAGCCAGTTCTTCAGGGGATAAAAGGTGAGTTGCCATCCGCACCAGATTGGTTTCGGCGTGGCCAGTGCAATCCTTGCCCGTGACGACCGTATTTTCTGCTTCCAGTACCACATGGTTTTGCTCATCCACCAGCACAGCCCCAAAGGGATGGTTGCCATGTGCGCGCGCCCGCCATGCCACCGCAATCGCTGACCGCAAATGTTTGATAATGATATTGTTCATGAAATCCTTTCTGTCCCTTTCAACTGTCAAGACTTCGGAAGTCCTTCGCTATGGGATTCTCACGCTGCGTCATGATTTTTCTTGATGGGTAGGTGACAGTCACCTGGATCCCCAATGTATCAGAACAATTGCGAACATGCAGGATTTTTATGATTTCCTTCGTGGCCTTTGTTTTGAAATCAATTTTACCAAGTTGTTACAGATATGCCGTAGGAGCCCGGTCAGCCCATGGCTGGGCGCGCTCCAGTTGGCCGGCCAGGCGGAACAACGTGGTCTCATCGCCAAAGCGACCCACAAATTGCATGCCGATCGGCAGCCCGGCCTCATTCCAATAAAGCGGCACTGACATGGCCGGCTGCCCGGTCACATTGAATACGGCCGTGCAGGGCATGAAATCGAAGGTCTTGCTGGCCAACGGCTTAATTACACCCAGCGCGTCCAGCAGCCAGGCGGCATTCAGCCCACCGATCAGTCTGATCATTAACCGCTCAGAGCTGGAGGGTTGCAGCGCGCCGGTCGGGAAGGGCGGTTGCGCCAGCGTGGGGGTGAGTAAAACATCATAATCTTCGAAGAAGCGCCCGATCGCACGCCCTGCAGCCAACAGGTAATTTAACGCATTGGCGTACTTACCGGCGCTAAAGGCCTGGCCCAATAACGCCAGCGCACTGGTACCCGTTTCGAAATCAGAATAACGGGTCTTGCGCCCGGCCATTTTCGCAGCCCAATCGATCTCATCCCGAGTTTCGGCCGCGATCATTGTCAAGAACGCTATAGCAAATGCTTCCCGGTCGATCTGGGGCGCGGCTTCCACCACTTCATGTCCCAGCTGCTCCAGCATGTGCACCGTGGCTTCCAGGCCTTTCCGGCAATCCGGGTGCACCTCATGGCCCAGAAAAGGCTGTGCAGTGAAGGCGATCCGCAGGCGGCCAGGCTCCGTGGTTACTTCCTGCAGATATGGCTGCTTTGGCCCGGCTGCCCAGTAGGGTGCGCCTACATCCGGTCCAGCGATGGCATCCAGCATGGCGGCGCTGTCACGTACCGAGCGGGTGAGCACGTGTTCCTGGGCAAAGCCCCGCCAGATATCTCCAACATCCGGCCCGGTGGGAGTACGGCCGCGCGTCGGCTTTAATCCAAAAACCCCGCAGCATGAAGCCGGGATACGAATGGAGCCGACGCGCGGCCGTACTCCCACCGGGCCGGATGTTGGAGATATCTGGCGGGGCTTTGCCCAGGAA
>Ga0182021_10008769_pt1 | contig 11968 bp, 6 predicted proteins | sample 612E3MmetaG_FD_120493 | JGI IMG/M metagenome (GOLD analysis project Ga0182021, IMG submission 120493) | Permafrost microbial communities from Stordalen Mire, Sweden - 612E3M metaG (Illumina Assembly) | ecosystem: Environmental > Terrestrial > Soil > Wetlands > Permafrost | place: Sweden...
CACCGAATTCCGCATGTTCGAACCGACTCCGGGCGGCGCGCCCACCGAGAAAACCGAGCTGCGGATCCTCTACGACGAATCCACTCTCTACATCGGCGTCATGTGCTACGAGAGCGAGCCGGGCAAGATCGCGGCCAACACCCTGGCCCATGACGCGGCCGGAGCAGTTTCCATGAGCTACGGCTATTACGGAATGGGCGGGTCGACCACGGTCAGCGATGACCTCATCCGCGTCCTGATCGATCCCTTCCAGGACAAGCGCACCGCTTACGTGTTCTACGTCAATCCGCTCGGCGCCCGCAGTGAAGGGCTGGTCTACGCCGGCAGCCCCAGCCTCAACTGGGACGGCATCTGGGAAGCCAAAAGCAGCGTTCTTAAGGACGGCTGGAGCGCAGAGATGCGCATCCCTTTCAAGTCCATCTCCTTCAAGCCCGGCCTGGCCGCCTGGGGCCTCAACGTCGAGCGGGTCATTGCCCGCAAGCAGGAAACCATCCGCCTGTCCGGCACGAACCGCGACAGCAACTTCAGCAATCCCATGGAAGCGGCCAGCTTGGAAGGCATCGAGGGCATCAAGCAGGGCCTCGGCCTGACCTTCAAACCCTATGGGCTGGTCAGCTTCGACACGACCCACGGGACTGGCGGCGGGACGACCTGGAAAACGGACGGCGGCTTCGACCTGTATAAAAGCATCACTCCCAACCTGGTCGCCGCGGCCAGCTACAACATGGACTTCGCCGAAACCGAGGTCGACGACCGCCGCATCAACCTGACCCGCTTCCCCATCAACTTCCCCGAAAAACGCATGTTCTTCCTGGAAGGATCCGAGGTCTTCAGCTTCAGCTCCAGCATGAGCTTCACTCCCTTCATCAGCCGCAGCATCGGCCTCTACAACGGCAGCCAGATTCCGGTCACCTTCGGAACCAAGATCTACGGCCGGGTCGGCGACACAAACCTGGCCGTCCTGGACGTGCAGACCGGTAAATTCAACACGATGGCCGGCCAGAACCTGCTGGCCGCCCGCATCGTCCAGAACATCTTCGCCCAGAGCAAGATCGGCCTCATCTTCACCAACGGCAGCCCCACGGGCGCCCGGAATTCGCTGGCCGGCATCGACTTCAACTATTCCTCCTCCAAATTTTTGGGCAACAAGAACATCATGCTGGCCGCCTGGGCCGCCTACGACTGGAATGATAGGTCGGACGGCGGCCACCACGGCTTCGGTTTCCGCTTCGACCTGCCCAACGACCTCTGGAACTTCCAGTCGGTTTACGCCTACTATGGAGCGGCCCTGGACCCCGGGCTGGGATACATGATGCGCCCGGCCATCCAGACGGGCTTTTTCAATCTTTCCTACCAGCCCCGGCCGAAGGCGGATTCATTTTTCGGTTCATTCGTCCGCCAATTCTATTACTCGGTCAGCAGCGACAATTACTGGGACCTGGGCGGACGCCTGGAAACGAGCCGCAACTCCCTCTCCCCGTTCGGTTTCAAGACCGAAAGCGGCGAACGGCTCAACTTCAATATCACCGCCAATCGCGACGTCCTGCCCTACAATTTCGAAATCGCCGAGGGCGTCGTCCTGCCGGCCCGCGCCTACGACTTCACCAACTACATGGTCTCGCTCAACACGGCCACCCACCGCTTCGCCGCCCTCAACGCCAGCTACAGCTTCGGCCCCTATTACTCCGGCTGGCTGGGCGAATGGCGGGTCGGCCTGGCCGTCAAGCTCAACGGCACGGCCAACCTATCGTTCAACGCCGACATCATCCGCGGCCGGCTGGCCGAGGGGAATTTCAACGAGAACCTCTACCAGCTCAAGGCCGACTTCTTTCTCTCGCCCGACTTCGGGCTGATGAACTACATCCAGTTCGACGACATCTCCAACCAGCTCGGCTGGAGCGCCCGGCTGCGCTGGCAGATCTCGCCCGGCAACGAGATCTACTTCGTCTACAATCGGAACTGGGAGCGGCGTTGGGACCCCCTGAGCCGCTTCGCCCCCCTGGAGGAGCGCGGCGTCTTCAAGATCTCGCTTTCCGTCCGACCCTAGCGGCGCGGAGCGTCATTTCGGGCGGACAAATCCGTTTGCTATAATGGAATCCCATGGTCCTTTCCCGCATTCATTTTAAAACCTGGATCGAGTTGGACGCGTCGGCCTTCAAGGTCAACGTCAAGACGATCCGGGGCCTTCTCCGCGGGCGGACCCGCCTGTGGTTCGTGGTCAAGTCCAACGCCTATGGTCACAGCCTCGTCCACATGTCCACGCTGGCCCAGGAAAACGGCATCGACGGCTTCTGCGTCGACAGCGTTGTCGAAGGCGGGCGGCTGCGCGAGGCGGGGATCGTCAGGCCCATCCTGGCTCTGGGGCCGACCCTGCCGCATCTCTTCGCGCCGGCCGCGGAGCGCGGGATTCTCCTCACCATCGCCGGCCGCGAATACCTGGACGCGCTGGGCAAGTCGCCGGCCCAGCCCGAATTTCATTTGAAGATCGATTCGGGCATGCATCGCCAGGGCTTCGCTCCGCAAGAGATTCCGGACATTGCGGGACGGATCCGCCGATACGGCCTGGCCCCGCGGCTGAAAGGCGCCTACACACACTTCGCGGCGGCCAAGGACCCGACCTATCAGGCTTATACCAAGTTCCAGTTCGACAATTTCCGCGCGGCCGTTTCGTCCCTCAAGAAATCGGGCCTCCCGGGAAATGGAGCACTCCTGCACTGCGCCGCCAGCGGAGCGGTTTATCTCGATCGGCGCACTCATCTCGACCTCGTCCGCGTGGGCATCGGCCTTTACGGGCTCTGGCCATCCAGGGAGATCGAGCTCCGGATGGACGGGACGCTGGCGTTCAGACCCGTCCTGTCCTGGCGGAGCATCATCTCGGAGATCAAGGCCGCGGAGAAGGGCGCCTATGTCGGCTACGACATGAGCGAGAGGCTGGCCAAAAAATCCAAGCTGGCCATCGTGCCCATCGGCTACTGGCACGGCTACGACCGCGGCCTGTCCGGCAAGGGCGACGTCCTCGTCAACGGACGGCGGGCCCAGGTCCGGGGCCGGGTCTCGATGGACATGATCATCATCGATGTCACCGGCATCCCCTGCCGCGTCGGCGACACGGTCACCCTGATCGGCCGGGACGGCGGCGAGGAAATCAAGGCCGGTGAGCTGGCCGCCCGCATCGATACGACCGCCTACGAGGTCCTGACCCGGATCAACCCGCTCATCAAGAAGATCGTCGTCTAGACGAACCGCGACAGGACGGCATTTGAAACGAGCAGGCGTTCTTCAGGGATCCGGAGCCTGTCCTTCTCGCGGAGCAGCAATCCGTCGCCGGCCAGGCCGTTGATTTCCTTTTCATAGCGCGCCAGGAGATCGATTCCAAAACGGTCCCCCAACCGGCGCAGATCCACGCCCTTGACCAGGCGAAGTCCGGAGATCAGGGCCTCCTTGGCCGCAACCGCCGGCTCCAGAGAGACGATCTCGGCCCGCGGATCGCGGCCTTCTTCCAACGCCGAGGCCCAATCGTCAAGCCGCGGCGCGTTCATCCAGCGCTCGTTTCCGATATGCGAGCCGGCCGACGGCCCCAATCCCAGAAACGGTTGATAGCGCCAATATTTGAGATTATGAAGGCTTTCGCGGCCCGGCCTGGCAAAGTTGGAGATTTCGTAGCGGCGCAGGCCTTCCGCCTCCAGCCCGGCGGCCATGAACTCGAAAGCGTCGGCTGCGGTGTCGTCCTCGACCGGATTTCCGCGCAGAACGGTCTCGAACGGAAGGCCCTCGACGTTTTCCAGGATATAGAGCGAGACATGATCGGGCGCCGACCGGCGGACTCCGGCAAGCGTTTTGACCAGGCCGCAACGCGTCTCGCCGGGGACGCCGACCAGCAAGTCCAACCCGACCGAGGCGAATCCGGCCCGGCGGGCGAGGCGGACGAATTCGGCGGCTTGGGCTTCCGAGGATTCCCGGCCCAGGATGTCCAGGACGTCGTCGTCGAAGGATTGGACCCCGACGCTCAGGCGCGTCACCCCGGCCTCGACCCACCCGGCCAGCCTTTGTTCATCATCGGAAGTAGTTGGATGAGCCTTTGTGTCTTGAGGCGAGGGGCAAGCCCTTGGCTCGTCCTTCGTCCGTAAATTGCCGGCTTCAACATTATTAAAGGATGAAGGGTTGGCCTCGAGGGTGAATTCCGCGAGCCGCATCGAAAAGCGGTCCTTCAACAAATCGAGCAGAGCCCGCACGTCCTGCGGGCCGAGAAGGGAGGGCGTCCCGCCTCCGAGGTACAAGGTATCGAACTCCAGGCCTGTTCCGGCGTATCGGTCCGACTCTCTAATCAGCCCCCGGCGCCAAATGTCCAAATCGCCGGGCCGCATCGGCGCGCTGGCGAAATGGCAATACGGGCATTTCCGGCGGCAAAACGGGAAATGGACGTATAGCCCGGCTTTTTCGGTATTCACTGTTTTGCTTTATTTACGATGATAGTCCGGATTCGCGGCGAGGGGAAGCGCAAGCTTCCTATTACCCGCCAAGATTTTATTAATTAATCCCGACTAAAACCGTACGGCCTACCGAGGACCCGCCCGCGAATTAAGAAGATGACCCCCCTCAGCGTCCGTCGAGACGATATTTATGGAAGAACCGGCGCCTTTTGGAGTCTAATAGGCGAAGGAATCGGTATGCCTCGACTAGTAACGTGGAACGCCGGAATTCACTCTCCGTTCATCCGGATGTTCCTAGAATCGCCAAAGGTGATTTCGTGCTAAAACTCCGTCCTTTTCCGATCATCCTCATGGTCATGATGCTGGGCGGTGCCGCGGCCTGCGTCCGTTATACTCCCAAGCCCATGACGGCGGCCAAGACGCTGGATGATTTCGAAGCCCGGCGCCTGGATTCGCCCGACCTTCTCCAATTCCTGGAGAAGAACGGGGGCCCGGCCCAGCCTGCGGCGGCTTGGGATCTCAAGACGCTGACTCTGATCGCCCTCTATTATCATCCCGATCTGGATGTGGCCCGGGCCCAATGGGCGGCCGCCCAGGCCGGGCGCATCACCGCCGGTGAGCGGCCCAACCCGACATTGAGCCTGCTGACGGGTTACAACAGCACGAGCCCGGTTTCGGAGGTGACGCCCTGGATCCCCGAAACCTCCCTGGAGATCCCCATCGAAACCGCCGGCAAGCGCGGCTACCGGATCGCCCAGGCCCAACATCTTTCCGAAGCGGCCCGCCTGAACATCCTTTCGACGGCCTGGGACGTGCGCAGCCGCCTGCGCCAGGCTTTCCTTGATCTCTATGGGGCGCAGGAAACCGAAACTCTCCTAGCCGCGCAACAGGAGATCCAGACGGAGAATGTCCGCATCCTAGAAGCCCAACTGGCCGTCGGTGAGGCCTCTCCCTCCGACGTGACCCAGGCCCGCCTGGCCCTGGCCGGGAGCAAGCTGACGGCCAATGATGCGTCCAAACAGAAAGCCCAATCCCGCATCCGGCTGGCCGGCGCCTTGGGCCTTCCGATCCGGGCGCTTGAAGGGGCCGGCCTGTCTTTCGAGGGGCTGCTCCAGCCGCGGCTGGACCTGCCGACGATCGAGATGCGCCGCAAAGCCCTGCTCGGCCGGGCCGATATCCTGGCCGCGCTCTCCGAATACGCCGGCGCCGATTCCGCCCTGCGGCTGGAAATCGCCAAACAATACCCCGACTTGAACCTCGGCCCCGGCTTCCAATTGGACCAGACCGACGCCAAGTGGACCCTGGGCTTGTCATTCATCCTACCCCTGCTCAACCGGAATAAAGGGCCCATTGCCGAGGCCGAGGCCCGGCGGACCGAAACAGCGGCCCGCTTCCTGGCCCTGCAGGCCAAAACGATCGAAGCCATCGAAAACGCGGCCGCGTCCTGCCGGGCGGCTTTAGGGAAGATCAGGACCGCCGAGGACCTGCGCCAGGGGCTGCTCAAACAGGAAGCGGCGGCCAAGGCCCGCTATGAGCTGGGCGACATTTCCAAGCTCGAGTGGCTGAGCCTAAGAATCGAGCTGGCGGCCAGTGAGCTGGCCCGTTTGGACGCCCTGGTCAAGGCCCAGCAAGCGGCCGGGGAGCTGGAGGATGCCCTCCAGAGTCCCCTCGATCAGATCGAAGGGACTTTGCGGACGACCGGGCGGTCGGCCGAACCGGCCAAGGAGCTCAAACATGACTAAGCGGCGGACTCTGACGGTACTCATCATCCTGATCGCGGCCGGCCTGGTCGCCGTCGTCCTGATTTCGAAACTGAAATCTTCGGGTGCCTCGGAGAGCGAGCCGATCACCGCCGACATGTCCGTCCATACCGGGATGATTCAGAAGGCGTCCCTCCACCGCTTCGTCACCGCTTATGGCAAGGTGGAACCCGAGCCGGCCGCACCCGGCCGCGTCCCGGCCAATGCCGAAGTCGCTTCGCCCGTGGCGGGGATCGTCGCTCATATCGATTGCGTCGAAGGCCAGCGGGTGAGCAAGGGCACCGTCCTCTTCCGCCTGGACAGCCGGGTGACCGAAGTGGCCCTGGAGAAAACCAAAAAGGCGCTGGCTTTCGCCGAAAACAATTTCGAGCGGCAGAAAACACTTTTATCCGTCGAGGGCACGTCCAAAAAAGCCTACCTGGAGGCCGAACAGCAGCTCAACGCCGCGCGGGCCGAGCTGCGCGCCGCCGAGACCGACTTGGCCTTAACCACCGTCACGGCGCCCCTCGACGGCACCGTCGTCAAAATCAATTCTGAGCCGGGCGAGGCAGTCGAGCTGAACACCGTCCTGGCCGTCATCGTCGATCTCAATCGCCTCGTGGCCGCGGTCAGCGTCCCCAGCGCCGAAGCGGCCGGCCTCAAGGTCGGACAGCCCGTCCGCTTCGAAAAGAATGAAGCCGCCGGCGCGGTCCTCTACGTCGGCGCCCAGGTCGACGAAAAGACCGACACCCTGCCCGTGCGGATCTCCATCCCCGCCGGGGGCGGGTTCCACCCAGGTCAGTTTCTGAGCGTCCGCATCGTTTCCGAAGAGCGGGCCGGATGTCTGGCCGTGCCCGAAGCCGCCGTGATCGCCGACGCCGTGGGCAGCGAAACGGGGACCATCGTCCTGGTCCAGGGCGACAAAGCCGTCCGCAAAGCGGTCAAGCTGGGGCTGCGCGAAGCCGGCCTCGTCCAGGTCGAAGGCGAAGGCCTGAAGGAGGGATTGGCCATCGTCACCGAGGACGCCTATGCCGTGCCCGACGGCGTCAAAATCCACCCCTATGACGCAATCCCCAAGGCCGGGAAATAGGCGCGCATGAACACGAAGTCGGCCCTCGGCCAATTCGCCACCCACCATTCCTTGTCCATCTCTTTCATCGCCCTGGCCTTTTGTCTGGCCGGCGCCTACTCGGCCTTCAATATCTCCTCCTCGGTCTTTCCCCAAACGAATTTCCCGCGCGTCGTCATTCTCGTCGACAACGGGGTCATGCCCGCCGACGAGATGATGGCCACGATCACCCGGCCGATCGAAGAAGCGATGAAGGATATCCGGGGCGTGACGACGGTCCGCTCGGCCACCGGCCGGGGCTCGGCCGAGATCAGCGTTTTTTTCACCTGGAAAGTCCCGATGATCGAGTCGGAGCTCTACGTGCTCAGCCGTTTGTCCCAGATCCGCGCGGCCCTGCCGGCCACGGCCGAGACCGAAGTCTTCCGGCTGACCTTCTCGGCCTTCCCCATCCTCGGGGTCAGCCTGACCAGCCCGGTCCGCGGCATCACCGAGCTGTGGGAGACGGCCCGCTACAATCTCAAGCTGCGCTTTCTTCGCATTCCCGGCGTCGCCCGCGTCGATCTCGTCGGCGGCCGCACGCCGGAATACCAGATCGTCATCGATCCCCTCCGGCTGAACGCCGCCCGCCTCACGCTGGCCGAGATCACGGAGTCGCTGACCAAAAACAACTTCGTCGCTTCGGCCGGAATGCACGAAGAGAATCACACCCTCTATCTGACCGTCGTGGATGGACGCCTGCGGACGATCCGGGACATCGAGGATTTCATCGTCCGGGCCTCCGATGGACATCCCGTCCGGGTCCGGGACATCGCCACGGTCGTCCGGGGTCCCGAGCCCGTCTTCAACGTCGTCACCGCCGACGGGGAGAACGCGGTCCTGCTCAACGTCCGCAGCCAGCCCGACGGCAGCACGCTGGACATCGCCGAGGCCCTCAAAGCCCAATTGCGCGAATTGAAAAGGGAATTGCCGCCCGATATGAAGCTGGCCTTTTTTTACGACCAGTCCGAGATCGTGCGTTCTTCGGTCGCCAGCGTCTGGGAGGCCATCCTCTTCGGACTCCTTCTATCCGTGCTGATCCTCTATTCTTTCCTCAAGAACTGGGGCACGACTTTGGTGGCGACGTTGGTCATCCCCGTCACCGTCCTCATCACCCTCCTGGCCATGAAGATGACCGGGATGAGCTTCAACCTGATGACCTTGGGCGGCATCGCCGCGGCCATCGGCCTGGTTATCGACGACGCCATCGTCGTCGTCGAAGCCATCCACACCAAGCGGATGACCGGTTTGGCCAGGCTGGAGGCCATCCGGGAAGCGATCCGCGAAATCGTCCGGCCGCTGATAGGCTCGACGCTGACGCCGGTCGTCGTCTTCATCCCCCTGGCTTTCCTCGACGGAATCACGGGGGTCTTTTTCCGGGCTCTGGCCTTGACCATGGTCGTCTCCCTGCTGATGTCCCTGGTCCTGGCCTTGACCTTGACGCCGTCGCTGGCCGGCTGGCTCATCCGCTCGCGCAAAGACGAGAAAGCCGCCGCGGCCGCCGAGCAGGGCGGGCCCGTCCTGCGTCGGGTCATCCATGTCTACGAAACCGTGGTCCGGGCCGCCCTGCGGCGAAGCGGGCGGACGATCGCCGTCTGCGCGGTCATCCTGGCCGCCGGGATATTTCTCTACACCAAGCTGGACAGCGAATTCCTCCCGCCCATGGACGAGGGCGGATTCGTCATTGATTACTTCACCCCGCCGGGCACCAGCCTGGCCGAGACCCACCGCCAGCTGCTCCAGGCGGAAGCGATCCTGCGCACGGTGCCGGAGCTGGAGAGCTACTCGCGCCGCACCGGCGCCCGGCTGGCCCTGGCCATCGCCGAACCGAACACGGGCGATTTCCTGGTCAAGCTCAAACGCGACCGGCGGCGGAAAACGGAAGACGTCATCTCCGAGCTGCGCAAAAAGTTCAACACGGAGCTCCCCGGAATCAACTGGGAATTCCCCGGTATCCTGGGCGATCTCATCGGCGATTTGATGTGGGCGCCCCAGCCGATCGAAATCAAGCTTTACTCGACCGATGCCGCCTGGCTCAAAAAGACGGCGCCGGCGGTCGAGGAGAAGATCCAAAAAATCCCGGGCGTGGTGGACACGTTCAACGGCCTGGTTTATACCGGGCCGACCATCGGCCTCCGCGTCCGTTTCCGCGACGCGCTGAGGTTCGGGCTGACGGCCGAGGACATCACCGCCGCCGTCAGCACGGCCATGCTCGGCCAGACGGCCTCCTCGGTGCTCGAAGGAGACCGCGTCGTTGCCATCCGGATCAAAGTCGATCCCAAGCGCATCGACCGGGTGGCCGGATTGCGGGACCTCCCGCTCCGGACTCCGGGCGGCGGCCTGATCAAGCTGGCCCAGGTCGTGGACGTCGTCGAAGAGCCCGGCCAGCTCGAATTGCGGCGCGAAGACTCGCGCCAGGACGTCGCCGTCACCGCCCGCCTCGAAGGCCGGGACATGGGCAGCGCCATGAAGGAAATCCGGGAAACGCTGGACAAGGATACGTCCCTTCCGCCCGGATCGATCGAATATGGCGGGCTCTATGAGCAGCAGCAGCAATCTTTCAAAAACCTGGTCATGGTCCTGCTCATGGCCATCTTTCTGGTCTTCACCGTCCTGCTCCTCGAGTTCGGCTCGTTCACCGAGCCGCTGGCCATCGTCTTCGGCGCCGTCCTGGCCATGTTCGGAACGATCCTGGCCTTGTGGCTCACCGGGACCTCGCTCAACGTCGTTTCCCTGCTGGGCGCCATCATCGGCATCGGCATCGTGGCCAAGAACGGCATCCTCATGCTCGATTTCGTCAAACACCTGCGGACCGAGGGCATCGAGCTGGCCGAAGCGCTCGTTCGCTCAGGCCGGCGCCGGCTGCGGCCCGTGCTCATGACTTCCCTGGCCGCCGCCCTGGGCATGCTGCCGCTGGCCTACGGCATCGGTTCGGGCGCCGACATGCTCAAGCCGCTGGCCGTCGCCGTCATCGGCGCGCTGTGCATTTCGGTCCTGCTGTCGCTGGTGGCGACGCCGACCGTGTATTACCTGTTTCAGAGATCCCGCGAGAAGGCACCGGGTCGAATCCCGGGCCGGGAATAAAAAGGAGACTCGAATGAGAAAGACCGCTTGGGTCGGATTGTTTCTGCTGATCCTGGGCGCGGCGGCGTTCGCCGCGACCCCGCCCTACAAACTGCTCAAAACCATCACGGTCGGAGCGGAGGGAGGCTGGGACTACCTGTCCGTGGACGTCAACGCCCGCCGCCTCTACGTTTCGCATGCCGCGAAGGTCGTGGTCATCGACATGGACAAGGACGAAGTCGTCGGCGAGATCCCCGACACCCCCGGCGTCCATGGTTTTGCCATAGCCCCCGAGCTCGGCCTCGGCTTCGCCAGCAACGGCCGGGAGAACAAGATCAGCATCGTCGACCTGAAGACGCTCCAGACGCTTTCCAAGGCCGATACCGGCACAAACCCGGACTGCGTTCTCTACGTCCCAGGCCACCAGGAAGTCTATACATTCAACGGCCGGAGCAAGGACGCTTCGGTGCTGGAGGCCAAGACAGGCAAGCTCATCGCCACCATCCCGCTCGGCGGCAAGCCCGAGTTCGCCGTGTACGATCCGGCCACGGACCGGGTCTACAACAACATCGAGGACAAAAACACGGTCGTGGCCATCGACGCCAAGACCCATGCCGTGGCCGACACATGGCCCCTGGCCCCCGGCGAAGAGGCCTCCGGCATGGCCATCGACCTCAAGAGCCACCGGCTGTTCATCGTCGCCGGCAACAAGCTCATGATCGTCATGGACAACGCCACGGGCAAGGTCGTCACGACCGTGCCCACGGGCGACGGCACGGACGCCTGCGTCTATGACCCCGGCACGGGCCTGGCCATGGCTTCGGCCGGCGAGGGCTTCGTCACCATCGCCAAATACACCGCCCCGGACAAGCTGGACGTCGTACAGACCCTCCAGACCGCCCGCGGAGCCCGGACGATGACTCTCGATCCCAAGACGCACAAGATTTATCTGTCGGCCGCCGAATATGAGGCGCCCGCCGCCCCGGTCGCCGGCCAGCCCGCCCCCCGGCCCAAGATGAAACCCGGATCGTTCAAGGTTCTCGTCTTCGGGGCAAGCTTCGGGATCAAGAGCTGACCCGGCCGTCCGGCATTGACAGCGTTTTCCACCCGGGGCTATAGTCTCGGGTGGAAAACGCGATGACCGCCAACGCAACAGCTCCGCTTAACATTCTTGTTATCGACGACGAGACCAACGTGCGGCGGGTTCTGTCCATGGCCCTGGAGATGGACGGCCACCGCACGGTCGGCGTGGGCACCGTCGCCGATGCCCTGGGCGAGAACGCCCGGCAGTCCTTTGACCTGGCCTTCGTCGACCTGCGCCTGGGAGTGGACGACGGTCTCGATCTCATCCCCGGGCTCCTGGCGGCCGCGCCTTGGATCAAGGTCATCGTCATCACGGCTTATGCCTCCATCGACACCGCGGTCGAGGCCATGCGCCGGGGGGCGTCCGATTATATCCCCAAGCCGTTTACACCCGCTCAGATCCGCTTGGCCGTGAGCAAGGTCTTCGCCCTGCGGGCCCTGGAGCAAAAGCTGGCCACGCTTCAGGAGGATCTCGGCCGGGCCCGTCCTGAGACCGACTTCTCCGGCACCGAACCGGCCATGCAGAGAGCGGTCGCCCTGGCCCGCCA
>Ga0182021_10008770_pt1 | contig 11968 bp, 8 predicted proteins | sample 612E3MmetaG_FD_120493 | JGI IMG/M metagenome (GOLD analysis project Ga0182021, IMG submission 120493) | Permafrost microbial communities from Stordalen Mire, Sweden - 612E3M metaG (Illumina Assembly) | ecosystem: Environmental > Terrestrial > Soil > Wetlands > Permafrost | place: Sweden...
ATTGCTTCAATTCTTCCGCTATCTTCTTCCACTCCACGGCTCTAAACGCGTCCAGCAGGGGGAGCTTATAAAACAGACCGCCAGATATCGTGGCAGTCTTTTGATTATTGCACTAGCAACATGGTCCCCGATTAGGCGTTCATAACCGGTCCGTTCCGGTCCCTGGCACAATCACCCAATGAGCCCGGACCCGCATCGCCTATAATGGGGGCGAGCGCGCAACGCATGGGCGTCCGACGATGGGGGGGGCATTAAGATGACTGAGAACCGGCCGGTGGCGAAAGTGGCGCATTTCGACGAGATCCCGGCGATCGTTTTCGGTGATGAGGCTCCCGGCGTGACCATACGCCGGCTTATCGACGAGGAACACGACGGCGCGCCGGTGTATAACCTCAGGATGCTCGAGATAGCCCAGGGTGGCAACACTCCGGACCACGCACACCCAAACGAGCACGAGAACTTCGTCGTCTCGGGCAGCGGTGAGGTAATAATCGAGGGGAACTTTCATCCGGTGGGACCTGGAGACGTCATTTTTGTCCCTCCCGGCATCCGCCATCAATACCACAACACCGGCCCAGAACCTTTCAGGTTCCTCTGCGGAGTCCCAGTATCAAAGCTTATTGAAAAGTAATCGCCTGAAATCCATTCTTGACCCGAGTATCGAGGCTGTAGCGTAATGCCACACCCTCTACAGGACCGACCTTACGATTTCGACACTGAACGTCGTGCTACCGGTGATGGGCTCGCACACGACCAGGATGTTCATCGTATGTCCACGCTATCAAGCCACTTGCGGATGGTAGCCCCATAGTCTCTTCCGGCAAAAAGGGAGACGTCGTTGTGTCCGGCGCCTCTTACGACGTAGAGATGTTTTGGTTCGTTTGCGACATCGTAGAGCGCCAGCCCCTCACCGACCGGTATCAGCGTGTCCGCATCGCCGTGTATCACGAGTACGGGGCAATGTATCTCGGGGAGTTTCGAGACGGAGTTGTATGCATTGGGATCCGGCGAGTAGCCGGAAAGAAAAGGGAAGAGTTCTTTCGCTACGGACGCGAGCGAGGTAAATGTCGATTCGAGGACGAGCCCCTCAAGGCTTTTGCCGTGGGCGATCTCGCAGGCCACGCCGCCTCCCAGTGACTTGCCGAACAGCACAGTCTCACTCTCCGGGACCCCGCGTTCTCCAAGCCAGCGCAAAGCCGCTCTTCCATCGGCGTAGAGTCCGGCCTCGTGCGGATGGCCTTCGCTCTTGCCATACCCGTGGTAGTCGATTAACAGCAATCTGCACTCGAGTGCTTCCAGGTCCTCGCGCACCAGCGACCACGAGTAAACGTCCTGAGCGTTGCCATGAAGGAACAAGACGGCGGGCCGACCCGCGGGCTCGGGCCACCAGAGGCCGTGGATCCTGACCCCGTCTTCGGTCTTCATCCAGACCTCGTCCGCGCCGCGCACCCACTCCGGTGGAGGCATCTCGGCCGGCAGTTCCTCGGGATAGTACAAGAAGTTCTCGTAGATCTCTTCTCTCAAATTCGCTCCGTCACTCGGGGACGCCGCCTATGCTGCTAATATAAACACATCTCCGGGCACGTTGCACGGGGACGGGACCGAGGTCGAGCGGGTGCCGGGACCTGCATGTGGATGCAAACGGTAACGACCGCTCGCCGCATGGGAGATTTCTTGTCCCAGAGACGTATACACCAGACGAACAAGAGGTCGGATCTCAGGGTGGTTCCCGGGTGGTCGGGCGCACAAATAGACCTGCTGGTCAAAGAGGCGTTGACCTCGCCCGAGGCGCTTGAAAAGCTGTGCGGCCACTATATACCCAGGATATACAACTATGTCTTGAAGAGGGTCGGGAGTGTCCAGGACGCCGAGGACATAACCTCGATGGTGTTCGAGAAGGCGATAACGAACCTGGACTCGTTCGACGATTCGAAGGCGTCTTTCTCCACCTGGATATACAGGATCGCGACCAACTGCATAACGGACCATTACAGGAGCCGTGGGCGCAAGCGTGAGTCGCCGCTTGAGGACGAAGTGCTTCCCGTGACAGCGCCGGGAGACCCTGGTTTGGACAAGCTGGACCTGTACCTCGGGTTGCTGGACCTGCTCCAGCAGTTGCCTGTGAAGTACAGGGAGGCGTTGGCGCTAAGGTATTTCGGGCACATGCGGGTCAGCGAAGTCGCAGAGACGTTGCGTATCACCGAGAGCGCCGCTTCGAAGAGGATATTGAGAGGTCTGGAAGAGCTGAGGAGGCAGGCGGCCGACGGCCCCCTACAGGAACTGATATGAAGATACGGGCAAGACAACGAGCAATCAAGATAGACGAGTCGTTCGATGAATCGAACGAGGTAGCGGCTGCAATACGTTCGCTCGTGCCTCCTGATACGAGCATGGATGAAGAGGTACTCGACAGGATGGTGGGGCACCTGCTCTCCCTGCAGCGCAGGCACCTGCATGGACGACAAGCCAGCCGTCACCACCGGCTCGGTACGGCGAGCCTCGCCGCCGCGGCACTCCTCGTGATAGCCGCTGTGCTGGTCGGGGTTATCGTTCCCGCGTTCATGAGCGGGAGCAAGCCTGCCCCAACCCGGAGCATCGCCCTTCTCGGGTCGCTCAAAGGAACGGTGAGCGTCAAGCCGCCAGGCGAAAAGTGGCAAGCTGCTTCGGAGCGTGCAAAAATAACTGCGGGTTGGACCGTGAAAACAGGAAAGGGGTCACTCGTCAGTGTAACGTTTCCCGAGGGCAGCATAATGCGAGTCAGCGATGAATCCGAAGCGGAGGTCGTTACGATGACTCGTAGATCTATCACGGTCGAACACATCGCCGGAGACACTTACCACAGGGTCCACACCGGGACCAGGTACACGGTCACCAACAGCGGCGTCCGGTCCACCGCACTCGGTACGGCTTTTAACGTTGACAACAGGAAAGCGGGAAAGCTGGAGATTCTTTCGGTCGAGCATGCGGTGGAGGTCGAGATAGGCAAGCATCAGCCGATACGGGTCGCGGAAGGCGAGGTCATGCTTGTCTCGCTGAATCGGGGGAAGGAGGCTGTCAAGCAGCCTGTTTCGCGCGAGCAGCTGGCTGACAGCAGGCTTTGCGCCAACGTCCAGAGCGATGCCCGGGCGGGGTATTCGACGGGTATATACGGAAAGCTCGACGTACCGCTGGCCAGCCAGCCCGAAGAACAGGCTCCGGAGGTTTCTTCCCAGCCAATCGCGCTGAACGGCACGGTCGGAGACCAGGGGGTATCCCTCGACTGGACTTTCTCCACACCCATCAAGTGCAACTCGCTCGTGCTCCTTCGCTCGGAGCTCTCAGAGCCCGAGTTTCCGGCATCTGAGATCGCCAGGTACTCGGACACGTCGATCTCATCGGCGGCGGACGACAGCATAGATCGCGGCCACACCTACCAGTATCGCCTGGCGGCGTTATTGGAGTCAGGCGAGGTATCGGCCTACAGCAACACTGTAGTGATTTCCGTGAATAGCGGGCCCGCGCTGCAGGCTGTCTCCATCACGCTGAGCGCCAGCGCGGAATCTAACGGAATCACACTGGAGTGGGGGGTCTCCGGCGCTACGACTTTCACAGGATTCGTCGTCGAAAGGGTCATACAGAACGCTCCCGGCGGATCCTCCACACCTGTCGGAACCACCACTACGAAGACGGTGGATTCCACCAACGTCTTCTTCACCTTCCAGGACAACTCGGTCTCCGCCGGGTATTCGTACACCTACAGGATAGGTCTCGTAGTGAACGGAGCCGTGGTGTATTACTCGGCCCCGAAGACCGTCGATATGCCCGGCCTGTAGAAGCACCCTCCTCGGCGCCTCAGTTGCTTACCTTCCAGGTGCCGTTCTGGTTGATCAAAGTCACGGTCGTTCGCAGCTTGTTCTGAGAGGATGCGCCGAGGAGGTCGTAGCTCCGGGTCTCTCCGTCCGCCGTGATGTTCACCACCAGTATTGACACTTCCACCGTAGCGTTCGTCGGTTTGCCGGCTGGAGTCATGCTGGTGGTCCTGGCCTCGAAGCTCTTGAGCGATGCCACTCCTCCCTGTTTCGTGAGAGGCTCTACGATGGCCATTATCTCGCTGCCGTAGGTGGCCCCGGGAACGGACACGGAGTTGATCCTCACCTGATCGCCGGACAGCACCTGATTTACGTAGTCATGAAGAGCGGCGACCGGCTCCGCGGGCGAGGCGGTCTTCTTGCGAAGGAACCCGTAATAGACACCCGCGCACGCGACCCCTCCCGCGACGAGGATTGCAATGATTATCACTGCCACGTTCACAGCCGTCTTCAAGCGGCTCTTTTCGCCATGGACGCCAGTCTGGGCCATGGGCGGAACCTTCTCGGTTATGTTCAACCCGAACGGGTCGTCAGCAGTCTGCACTCCCGCACCGGCAACTGAGGACGATTCAACCCCGCCCTGGTAACCGCCGGTCATGGAGTTGCCGAGCACCGCTTTCTCGGGGGGCGCGTAGGCTCCAGGGGGGATCGCAAGGGCGCCAGTCGGCTCTTCCCATACAGGAGGAGGAACCTGAACCGGAGGCTGTTGCTGTTCCAAGGTCTGAGGAGAAACAGGTTCTGGTGGAGGTTGTTGTTCCCATGCTGGCGGCACGGGGGGCTGGCCGGGTGGGCGTTGCACCTGCGGAGGTCGCTGAACGGCTTCGCTCGGACTCTGCCCCGGTGCTGAAGCCGGTCGGGGGGCGGCGCCCTGGCTTGAGGGTGAGATCTTTTTTCGCGGTTCCACCTGTATCTCCCACGGCGGAAGCTCTCCATCCGCGCCTGGTCCGGGCCCCGGCCGTGACGGGCCGGGCGTGGCAGCGGGCGGCGTGGTTCTGGTTATCGGACTTCCGCACCGCGGGCAGGCGAGCGCGCCTTCGCTCAGGCTCTCACCGCAGAACTCACATTCCATCCGTTCTTTACCTCCAAGAGACATCCAAGAAGAAGATTACAGCAATGTCTCCCCATGTGCAGGGTGTTCGACAACCTTTGACATGCGCCCGGCCGGTCGCGTGTTTACTGAGGCATGCAGAAATACTCGGCCTGTTCGGTGACAACCGGCCTGTCGGCGTGAACCTCAACCGCGCTCCCGGTCCATTCAACGCCCGGGATATCATCGACGTGCAGTGTGAACCTGCTCTTGGGCGCGACCGCGTATGTAGCACCAACATCGGCTCCGTTCTCGAGGTGGAAGAGGAACGTCACGGTCGTGGATTCCGTTCCGGGATTCAGCACCAGCAGGTATTCATCGAAAGTGCCGCCGGTGAAACCTTCGGCGAAATACCAGTCCTTAGAAGGTGCCGTGACCCCTCCGGTCTGGCTGCCACCGCGACGTGAGTCGCGCGTCAGGTACATGGACCGTTCTACCACGATGCCCTTATCGGAATGCACGATCGCGGCAGTATCGGCGCTGGCGAGACCTGGAATGGAATCGACGGCCACCGTACCGCGCGAATATGGCGCGACGTTGCACTGGTAATTGAACGGGCCGTTGGATGTGCAGAACTCAACGTTCACGTTCGCGACCTCACCGGTCGGGTTCAGCATGAGGATATACTCATCGAAGTAATTACCGGTACACCCTTCGGCGAGGTACCACGTCTTTGCCGTCTTGGTTTGACCGGTGACCGTGTCCCCGCCGTTGACGTCGTTGGGGTTACCGGTCCAGTCGTAATACTCGGACCGGGCGGCTACCACCGGTTGGCTCGAATCAACACGGATTGAGATTTCTTTGCCGTTGCAGCCTGGAAGCGCGTTCACAAGAGTCGTTCCGCGGCTTTCCGGGGGCATGGTGAAGTCGTGGAAGTAAGACTGGCTGCCGCGGATATAGTAAGTAACGTGGCATTTGGTAGTCTTTTTGCTCGGGTTGAAGAGGAGAAGGTACGTGCTGAAGAGGGCACCCGTGTACCCCTCCGCGAAGTACCATGTCTTTGAAGGGCCGGTCGCGCCGAGATAGCACGTCCCACCCCTCTTGCCTGCCATGTTGAAATACTCCGACTGCTGGACGACCACGGGGCCGTCGGCCGCCACTTTTATCCCGTGGCCGTACGAGTAAGGGAGTCCGCTCACCCTGTTGACCGACACCGTGAACCTCGCCCCGGGCGCAAGGAAGTAATTCTCGACTACCTGTGGATGGCCCTCGGGGTAATAGGTGGTGTGCGCATTGACCGGCGAAGCCCCCGGATTGAAGAACGTGAGATACTCGATGAACTCGGAGTCTATAAAACCCTCGGCGAAGTACCACGTCTTTGACGGAGCCGGAGCGCCATTCGAGCAGAGAGCTCCCTTGAGAGGCATCCGCCCGTATGAGCCGGGGATTATCGTGAGAGGCGTGCCGTCAGGGGCCCAGTAATACGGCCAGTAGGCCTCCAGTGGATGAAGCCGGATGCAACCGTGCGACCGCGGGGTCACACCGAGGTTCTCCTCGTAATCGCCTAGGTAGCTCGGCCAGGAGTGCATCCCGTAGTCCGGCTTCCAGTCCATCCAGTAGTTGCATCCGCTGACGGTGCCGCGATGATCCATTATGTGATAGCTGCCGGTGGGGGTGATCCCGCCAGCCCCGGTGCTGCATCTCAGGATATTGACGATGACTCCGTTCTCGAAGAAGTACACGCGCTGGTCGGCCAGTGATACCACGATCGACTTTGACACCGCCGTGGCTCGCCTGTATCTCTCGGACCGCGCTTTCACGGGCGCGGATTGCGGGCCTTCCCGCCAGTTCTGGTCAAGGGCGGCCACGCGGTAGTAGTAAGTCATCCCGCCTTTGATGTCGTTGTCCAGAAAGAACGGAAAAGCTTCCATGGTGGAGGCCGAAACCCCGCCCACATATACGTAGGAGCCGTCCACTTTCCCCGATCGATACACCTTGTATCCCGCGCATTCCGCGCGATGGTTCCAGGAGAGTGTGATGCGCAGGCCGCGGTCTTCCTGGCGTGGAAAGACCTCCAGTCCGTCGGGAGGTTGAATCCCCGCCGTCCGGGTCGTGGCCGCCAGGCCTTGCGTCTGGCAGGCAATCAGCGTTAAGAGGACAACAAGGGTGACCATGACGGCCATCTGAAAGGTAAAGCGAGCGCGCGGCGCCTTGCTTCTCCGGGCGGAATTCGGGCGCTTGACGTCCATTACGACCCCCAGTCCGGTATGCGAGCTTTCCTTGTTTCGGCAATAAATATGATAACAGAAGTTATAGAGTGGAACCTCTTGAGGGCGGGGGGCCGGCAGATAAGATTTGAAGCGTTTGTGCCAAAGGCGTCATCGAGAACGCCTTCCTGATCAAGGGCCCGAGAATCGTAAGAACCGACCTCTCGGTAACGAAGGCTAGACGTTTGACGAACCTGCAACGGTTTTCAGGTGTCGATTCTTGCGATTATTCAGACATTATTCCGTGTCGCCCAAACGGGTGAAAAACCTTCATTCCTGTTGAAATTATCCTAAAAATAGCATATTTATAGAGAGGAAGCACGTCATATTGAAAGAAGGGGAGCATACAGTTTCTTGTTCTTGGTGCTGATCGATCTGAAGATCTTTCAACGATGTTGTGCTTGAGGCCCTATCAGCTCCGAGTAGGAACCGAGAGGGATGCTGTGACCCGCGGGTTGTAATTTGGTCACCTGGCCCGCGGCGAGCGAGTGGTGAAACCGGCCCGATCAATACTTGATCGGGTTCTTTTTTTAACGGGAGGTATGTGTGAGACGGGGAGTTATCTGTTTACTGGTTCTTGCCTTGGCGGTCGGTTCATGTTTGATGGTGATGGGGATGGCACTCGCCGAGGGCACCTCGCAGACAGTCACGAGCCAGCCTGCCGCGACTCAGCCACAGACCGGGCAGGATACCCAGACCGACAGCTACGGTGTGGTCGAAGCCTTGATCTGGGATGATACTGCAAATCAAAACGGGATCGCCGACGAGAGTCCGCTTGTCTACGTCGACGGCGTGACCGCAAATCTTTACAAGATCGAGGACGACGGTACCAGGACGTTCATAAGCTCAAAGGTTTCCGGCCCCGGCGCATACGGGATGTTCGGCGTCTACCAGGCGCCTCCGGCGGGCTACGCCCACGGGTGGGTCGGCTGGAACCAGCTCCCTCTTCGCAACGGGGATAAGGCTTACGTCGATTACATGATCGAGATAGTTGCTCCTTCGGGCTACTTCATAACGGGTGGGCCTTCGGGCAACGTGAGGATCGGCCGCGTATGGGCGAACCAGGATGGACATTTCTGGTGCTTCTGGAGGTACTTCTATCCTGAGGCTTCGGACCCCGCGAACAGGGCGTTCTCTGTCGCTCGCTACTCGTCGATCACCGGACACAAGTACAACGACAAGAACCGCAACGGGAAGCTCGACGCTGGAGAACAAGGGCTCAAAGGTGTTGCTATAACTCTTACGGGAAAAGAGGCGGCAAGCGGGGCAACGTTTACCAGGAAGACTGTAACGGCGGACGACGGCAGCTACTCGTTCACCAATCTCAATTATGGGACGTACAGCGTTTCGGAAGTGGTGCCCAGCGGCTGGGAAGCTACGGCGCCCATCACGATAGACGGAGATCTTCCTATGGGGCAGCAGGCAACGGGCCTGGACTTTTTCAACGCACAGAAACAGCAGTGTTGTTTCTTCAACTGGTCTAACTGCCTGTGCAACAACCACATCTGGTGGTCGCACTTTGGTTGCAACCCGGGTAACAACTCCGGATGCAATACCGGATGCAAAACCGGATGCAATACCGGAACCGGGTGGAACTCCGGGTGGAAGACAGGCTCTTGTAAGTAGGTTTGATCGGGGCTTAGGCCTCGATGGAGGGATGCGAAGACCCGCGTGCTGTATGTGGTCACCTGGCACGCGGCGAGCAAGTGGTGAAACCGGCCCGATCGCTCGATGATCGGGCCCTTTTATTGGAGGACGAAAATGAGAAGGGCGATAAAGTTCCAGATCTTTGCTCTGCTGGCGCTCCTGGTTCTTATCGTGGCCGTATCCACCGGCGTTATCGCGTCGGGGGACGGCTCCGGTACGACTACGTCGGAGGGGCAGGCGCAGGTCTCACAGCCCGCGGCGATCGCCCCCTCCTCGCAACCGGCGAGCCAGACCGACGAGACCGTGCAGCCACCGGCCGCAAGCGATCCGACGCCCGCGGTAGCTCCTTCGAGCCAACCGGCCGCGGATCCAACTCCGACGGAGACGCCGGCAACGGATTCCGGCACCAAGCCGGCCGACACTACGGCTGCGACTACGCCGGCTCCCGCCAGCTCCAAGGTGAAGAAGGACAGCGTCAAGTCTGCCGCCAAGAAGACTGAGGCCGCTGCGGTTACTGCGCCGGTAAAAGCTGATCAACCCAAGACCGTGGAAGGCCCCGCGTACGGTTGTGTAGAGGGGCTTGTCAAGGACGGAAGTGGAAACCTGGTCGACGGCGTTACGTTCAACCTGTATCGGCTCGAAGGAGACGGAAGCAAGACGCTTCTCGGCTCCATGGCTTCGACTTCAGGTGCATACGGAGCGCTATGGATGTTGGGTCCAATCGCACCTTATCCGGCCGGTTGGGTAGGCTGGAAGGGGCTCGCGACCACAAGCGGGGACAACTACTACGTCGACTACGAGCTCGAGATGATACCCCCCGCCGGATACTACGCCACGAGCGCCACCACGCACAGCGGGCGTATCTGGTCTCCAACGAACCCGACCGAGCTGCACCCGTTCTGCTGGTGGCTCTACTGGGATTACAGCCTTGCTCGCGAGACCAAGCTCGACGGGTACAAGTTCAAGGACACGAACGAGAACGGTAAGATGGACAATGGTGAGCCTGGCATCGCAGGCGTCAAGATAATGCTCGACTCGGACGCGGATTCCGCCGTGACAAACCAGGACGGCTACTTCAGCTTCGACGTGAAGCCGGGAGGCCACACCGTTGCGGTCGACGAGTCCACCGCGCCGGGTTACTATCCAACCACGCCGACATCGATCCAGGTCGAGGTACCTGCCGAAGGCCAGAAGACCGTCTACTTCGGGAACGCGCCGTTTGGGTCGATCTCCGGCCACAAATGGCTCGATCCGGACAGGGACGGAAAGCTCGACGGCGACGAGACGCCGGTGAAGGGCGTGACGATCAAGCTCACGGGCAAGACCAGCCTCGGGGACGAAACCGTCAATCTCGAGACCACGACGGGCGAAGACGGCAGCTACTCGTTCAACGGGCTTAAGGCCGGCAGTTACACAGTTTCGGAGGTCGTACCGGCTGGCATGGAAGCAGTCTCTCCCACGAGCCTGGACGTCTCGCTGAAGCCGGGCGACAACGCCAAGGACCTCGATTTCTTCAACGCGAACACCAAGGCGATAATCAAAGGCTACAAGTTCCTCGACCTCAACGAGAACGGCCAGATGGACGCGGGTGAGGTCGGGATAGCCAATGTCACCATAACGCTCGATACGGACAAGGCATCGACGATCACAAACGCTGACGGCTTCTTCAGCTTTGAGGTGGAAGCCGGCACGCACGTTGTCGCGGTCGACGAGTCGAGCATAACGGGCTACTATCCGACCACCGTCACTTCGCTCGATGTCGAGGTGGCCGCCGGCGGCGAAAAGACCGTCTATTTCGGCAACGCTTCCGATGGCTCGATCGGCGGGCATAAGTGGGAGGATACCAACAGGAACGGTGTGCATGACTCCGGCGAGCTTCCCGTTGCCGGGGTAACAATAAACCTGACAGGAACGACAAACGTGGGTAACGAGAGCGTCAGCCTGTCGACCGTGACAGGGAGCGACGGGAGTTACTCGTTCACGGGGCTCAGGGCGGGTTCTTACACCGTATCCGAGGTCGTGCCGGTCGACATGGAGGCGACGGCTCCTGATAGCATCGACGTTACGCTCAAGGTCGGAAAGGACGTCACCGACATCGACTTCTTCAATGCGACGACGGCTACACCGGCTCCTACACCGACTCCGACCCAGCCGACGACACCTGCCGCGACGACAACACAGGCGACGAGCACCAGCACCACGGGCTCGACGCTCCCTTACACCGGTATGAACCAGGCTCCGTTCTCCATCTTCTCGGCGGTCGCGGTCGGGCTCGGGCTCCTGCTCCTTGCCGTCGGCGTGGAGAAGAGGCGCCGCGAGCGCATGCAACTGGCGCTGGCGCGTAGCGAAGAGTCGATGCCGCAGGTGAAACTGTAGTAAGGAGACATCAGCCCGGTCCGGTCACGGGACCGAACGGGTTGAATAAATAAGGCGGGTCCCCCGTGTACTTTTCCCGGGGGACTTCGTTTTAGAGATTGACGCGGTTTTGATCCCGAGGAAGGCTCGATTGACCGAAGAAGCAAACAGTATGGTAACCCCTGGTGAAGACAGCACGCCGGCGGTGCATGGAGGGCGGACGCCGCGGGTGGGCCGAATCCTGATGATTGCCGGCGCCGTCCTTTTGCTCGTCGGCGTTCTAGTGCTTGCGGGCGTGGCCATCTACGTTCGCTACACAAACAACTTCATGCACAACGCTCAGAAGCAACTGGGTGCCCAGTGGAAGTCCAAGCCCCTCCCCGTGACCATGGTCGAGAACGTCAAGGTCGCGGCGGGCGCCCCTGTGGCGCAGATATCGATACCACGCATCGGCCTGCGTGCGATCGTGGTCGAGCTGGCTAACATGGACGACCGCGCGAACCTGAACCGTGGTCCCGGTCATATACCCGGCACGGCTTACCCCGGCATGCCAGGGAACGTGGCGATAGCCGGGCACCGAACGACATATGGCGCCCCGTTCGGAAGGATCGACGAGCTCAAGCCTGGTGACAAGGTGATACTCCAGACCGCGGAGGGCAAGTTCGTATATACGGTCGACTCGCAGAAGATCGTCGATCCCCATGACCTGAGCGTCATCGAACAGAGCGGGGAGAACAGGGTTACATTGATGGCGTGCCACCCGAAGTTCACCGCGAACAGCCGCATAATCGTCACAGGGAGATTAACCGGGGAATCTGCATCCG
>Ga0182021_10008771_pt1 | contig 11967 bp, 9 predicted proteins | sample 612E3MmetaG_FD_120493 | JGI IMG/M metagenome (GOLD analysis project Ga0182021, IMG submission 120493) | Permafrost microbial communities from Stordalen Mire, Sweden - 612E3M metaG (Illumina Assembly) | ecosystem: Environmental > Terrestrial > Soil > Wetlands > Permafrost | place: Sweden...
CATCACCCCTTCTGACTTTGCAAACATATGCTATACATCAGGAACTACGGCCGATCCTAAAGGTATTATCCTTACGCATGGCAACTATGTATCAAATGTTTACCAGGCATATAGCTTAATGGATATTCCTCCTTTTTACAAAACTCTTATCATGCTTCCCTGGGATCATTCTTTCGGTCATACGGGGGGAATTTTTGCATTCATGGGAAGGGGAGCAAGCATTGCATCTGTAAAAACCGGAAAAACTCCTATGGAAACCCTCAGGAACCTTCCTTCCTGTATGAAGGAGATAAAACCAAACCTCCTTTTGAGTGTACCTGCCCTTGCCAAGAATTTCAGAAAAAATATTGAAAAGGGGATCAAGGAAAAAGGCAGGTTCACAGAAATTTTATTTAATCATGCTCTTAATATTGCTTATTCTTACAACAAGGAGGGATGGAATAAGGGTAAAGGGCTCCAGAAGCTCAAAAAACCGCTTCTTGATCTTTATGATAAAATTCTCTTCAGCAAGATACGCGATGTCTTTGGCGGAGAACTCGACTATTTTGTAGGTGGCGGCGCGCTCCTCGAAATTGAACTTCAGCGATTTTTTTATGCTCTCGGCATTCCGATGTACCAGGGTTATGGCCTTACAGAGGCATCTCCAGTGATATCTTCTAATTCAAAGAACAGGCATAAACTTGGATCATCAGGAGTACTGGTTAATAATATGGACCTAAAAATATGTGATGATGATGGAAATGAGCTTCCTGCCGGACAAAAAGGTGAGATTGTATTAAAAGGTGGAAATGTAATGCATGGTTATTGGAAAAATGATAAAGCTACAGCAGAGACTATTAAAGATGGATGGCTTTACACAGGTGATATGGGGTATATGTCCGAAGATGGTTTTCTTTACGTACTGGGCAGGTTTAAAAGCCTGCTCATTGCTGATGATGGCGAAAAATTCAGTCCTGAAGGTATAGAGGAAGCCATTACAGAGCAATCAAAGTATATAGATCAGTGCATGTTATATAACAACCAGAAACCTTATACAGTGGCACTAATCGTCCCAAATCAGCATTCATTGAAACTATACCTCGAAGAAAAAGGACTAAGTGCAGATTCCGAGGATGGCAAAAGAGCAGTTCTTTCACTGATAGAAACCGAAGTGAATGAATATCGTACCAATGGTAAATTCGGACAGATGTTCCCTCAAAGATGGCTGCCTGTAGCAATTGCAGTTATGGAACAAAGCTGGACCGAAGAAAACGGGTTAATGAATTCCACATTAAAGATCGTAAGGGGCAAGATAACTGACAAGTATCAGGAATTAATTGATTATTTATATACACCTGACGCTAAGGCAATTACAAATGAAAGAAACATAGAAGAGGTCGAAAAAATGAAACTTGGGTAATTAATATTATGAACGGATAAAAAACAAGTATTAAATTTGTACTTTTGTCCCGTTATTTATGAGAAATTACCAAGGATGAGCCTTCTGAATCAACTAACTCCGGCACCAATCTGGAAATATTTTGAAGAAATTTGTAATATACCACGACTTTCAAAGAATGAAGGGAAGATAAGACACCATCTTATTGACTTCGCAACCAGGAATAATCTGGAATATAAGGAAGATTCTGTGGGCAATATATTGATCGTCAAACCTTCTTCCATAGGATTTGACTCGAGAAAAACAATTGTTCTTCAGAGCCATATGGATATGGTCGGAGAAAAAAATGCTGACTATGTCCACAATTGGGAAACAGATCCTATAATTCCATTCATTGAAGATGGCTGGGTTGGTGCAAAAGGTACTACACTTGGAGCTGATGATGGAATTGGAATTGCTTCTCAAATGGCAATTCTTACGGATAAAACCCTTCAGACAGGAAGAATAGAATGTCTGTTCACTATAGATGAAGAGTCAGGAATGACAGGAGCAATAAATCTTAAAACCGATTTCTTTACCGGTAATACTCTTATTAATCTTGATTCAGAGGATGAGGGTGTCTTATATATAGGATGTGCAGGAGGTATGGATACCGTTGGTACTTTAAAATATTTTCCCGCGAAGTCAAATCCGGATTCATCTGCATTCGAAATTTCTGTCACAGGTTTACACGGAGGTCATTCAGGAGATGAAATTCACCGCGGTTACGGGAATTCTGTGAAAATTATGAACAGCCTTCTCTGTAATCTTTCTGATCATTTCGGAATTTCCCTAAGCAGATTCAATGGAGGTAACCTTCGCAATGCTATTCCTCGTGAAGCATTTGCTACTTTTATTGTTAAAAATAGTTTAGCACCTAAACTAAAAAGCAGCATTGACAGCTATTCAAATTCTCTCAGAGACGAATTTGGTTCACTTGAACCGGATTTAAAAATTAACATCAAATCTGTGGAGTTGCCAACCTCAGTTATGGACAGCGTTAATCAGGCCAAATTGTTTACTGCCCTTAAAGAATGTCCGCACGGTGTATTAAGCTGGTCCAAAGAGATGGAAAACCTTGTTGAAACCTCTACAAACCTGGCTTCCGTAAAGTTTCTGGAAGAAAACATTATCAAAATTACAACCACTCAACGGAGTTCAATAGAATCTTCAAAGAATGAAGCGGCAGGTATGGTCGAAGCCTCCCTCAAACTGGCTGGTGCTAATGTTGTCAGTTCAGACGGGTATCCGGGTTGGAAACCTAATATTTCATCAGAGATACTGAAGATTACCCGGGCATCGTATATTAAACTTTTCAGTAAAGAGCCAAAAACCAGAGCTATACATGCCGGGTTGGAATGCGGTCTGATTTATGAGAAAAATAAATCGATCGATATGATCTCAATCGGACCTACAATCAAAGGAGCCCATACTCCACAAGAGATGATAAACATTGAATCAACAAAGATGTTCTGGGATCTGCTGGTAGATGTCATCCATAATTTTCAAAAAGGACAGTAAAGTTTATTCATTGCGGATGATCTGCCTGAACCGATTCCAGACACATATCCGGTAAATTAATCCAGGATCAGGAACTCATCCTTTCCAGCACCACAAACAGGACAAATATAATCTGAAGGAAGGTCATTAAAATCCATACCCGGTTCGATCCCGCCCGATGGATCACCTTCTGCCGCATCATAGATATAACCACATATAACACACTTATACTTTTCCATAATCTTCACAGAGCTCAGTAAGAACGCCAAAGGTTGATTTTGGATGAAGAAATGCGATTTGAAGTCTTTCTGCTCCTTGTCTGGGCTGAACATCAATTAATTTTACCCCCGCACTTTCAGCAAATTTCAGTTTCTCCTGAATATCAGTTACGGCAAAAGCTAAATGATGTAATCCTTCTCCCCTTTTTTGGATAAATTTTCCAATCGGCCCTTCAGGATCAGTCGATTGAAGCAATTCAATTTTTGTCTGACCTACCATAAAAAATGCTGTACGCACTTTTTGCTCAGGCACATCTTCAATATTGTAACATTTCAAACCAAATACATTCTCATAAAAACTGATTGCATTGTCCAGGTCAACAACAGCAATTCCGATATGTTCAATATGCGATGGATTCATTGCCATTATTCTGTAAGTTTGATATCAAAATTAAAAATTCAATTTACAATAATATTTAAAATGGAAACTCAACCGGCTTCTTTTTATCTGACTGCACATTCTCCGGCTTTTTTGCCGCTTTATGTTCCGGATTGCCATCAACAAAAATTGCTTTATAAGGGGTTGTAGGACAAGCAAATTCACAATGACCACATCCAATACATATCTCATCCTTGGTTTCAGGTATTACCAGTTTCCCCTCAAACGGAACCATATGAACCGCTTTGGTAGGACAACTTTCTGAACATGCTCCACATGCAGTTTTTTCCGTATTAACAATACAATTATCTTTAATAAACACTGCTTTGCCAAGCTGGGTAAGTTTTTTTGCCTCAAGAGCAAGAGGCATTATCGCACCTGTAGGGCAAACATCCAGGCACCTGATACACTCATAAGTGCAAAAACTCTTGTGATAATCCAATCTGGGCTGCATAATGCCGCTGATACCATATTCTTTCAAAGAAGGTATCAAAACATTATTCGGACAAACTGATATGCAAAGAGAACATGCTGTACATTTTTTGGTAAAATTGGCTAACCCCGTTGAGCCGGGAGGACACACCGGATATTTTCTATTTTCCCTGACAGTAGATGCTTTAGTCGGTTTTGGTACAACAGTATTCTGCCCTGAAGATGAGTTGGACAAACCTAAAAATAGCAGAACTGATCCAGCAATTAATTTTCGCCTTTCATTATCTATTTCAATCTCCTTTTTTCGGATTGTCACCAGTCCGTATGAAAGAGCCTTATCAGGGCAGCTTTTCAGGCAGTTAAAACAATCCACGCATCTTGAAATGTCAACATCATGATTCAGAAAATCAATGCAGGATGATTTACATGCTAATGAACATCTGCCGCAACGGGTGCATTTAACTTCATCGAATTTGATCCTAAATATGGATATTTTTGAAATAAGACCCAGGAAGGTACCAACCGGACAAATTGTATTGCAGTATAATCTCCCTCTTGAAAAAGACATAATCACAACCAGAATCAAAAATGCAGAAGGAATGGCATAGATAAGGAGGGGAAAGTTTGTAACCGGAGTATTGACAAGTGTATAAATATCGAATTTCCCGAGTAACCCCGATAAAAAGTTATTCAGGATTAAAACAACCGGTTTTAAAAAATAAGTCATAAACCTGCCAAAAATACTGTAAGGTTCAAGCAGCGTAAGAAAATAAATACCCCATATAAGCGTGACTATTAATGTTATCGCCAGTAAGCCATATCTGAGTACTGTATGTGGTTTCTTAAATCCGAATCTCCTGAATCTTTTTTTTATCCTGCCTCCGGTCCGGCTAAAAACATCCTGAAGAATACCCAGCGGGCATAGAAATGAACAATAGGTCCTTCCTGTTATGAGAGTAAGCAGCAATACTACTATAAAACCTGCAGCTGCAATAATTCCAATATAAAAAAGTTTAAAACCGGAAGGAACAAACTGAATAAAAGTGATGGCATTTATATACTTGTCAGGAATCAGGTGTCTGAAATCGACAAAAACAGATACAAACAGGATAAGAACAAGGATAGAAAGAATTACACGTATTTTACTTAGTGTGGATGAAGTCATTTAATCACATTTTAATCCTTTTGATATTCAGTGATTCTAGGTTCATATTGCCAATGCCCATCTTATGCGCCATTGATATATAATTGATATCAGATGGATTAAGGCTTAGCATTTTAGCTGCAGCGGCATCACCGGCGACCCAATCTGTAGTAATAATCATTGATTGCATATTTACTATATCTTCTTTTGAGACACCCTGGGGTCCGTTTTTAGTCATAACATTATAGCAATCAATTATATTGAGAGCTGGCTTTTTAATATATGAGGCATAATCCGCAATGCACTGGTCAAGATTATTTTTATGCCAGTAACCTCTGTCCCATACAACCCCCATCATGTTTTTCAAACAGCAGGTCATCCTGGTAGAGCTATGATCTTTCAGAACCGGGACATTAATAAATACGTCTGCTTCAAGAACTATCTGATGCACTTTTGCGTTTTTCAGGATTTTGCCTCCGGTTATGCTGACTTCCTGATAATAACTTTCGGAGTTTGCCGGAACAATTTTAGCACCTGCATCTTTTGCATACTTTTCAATACCCGAATTCTTATAACAGTTTACCCAGTTATCGCATGTATGGTCAAATACATAAACCTCACTTGCTCCTGCCCGAAGGCAGTGTTCTACAATCCTTTTCACCAGTAATGGATTTGTGTTAGCAGCATTTTCCGGGGTCCGATCCCAACCGATATTTGGTTTTACCAGTACTTTCTGTCCTTTCCTGACAAACGTCCCTATTCCTCCAAGCTCCTGAATACCAAGGTCAAACATGGAATCAGGTTTTCCTCCCATTATAGCAACCATGTCGAAGCCGGTTGGTAATGATGTTGTATTCCATAACTTATCATATCCTCCCAGACTTATTGCAGCACCTGCTGCAAGGCCTGCCCCAATCGATTTCTTAAAAAAATCTCTCCTTTTCATTTTTATTGCTTTTCCTTTTTTTAAGTTTCGAAAAATACGCTTTTTTTTTATTATTCTGTGAAGAATGTATGTTGTATATTCGCAATTTGTTAAATGTTTGATATCATAAATAATTATTAAAACTGATAACATTTTTATCATTTCTTTGTTATCAGTTAAATGTACTTCAGTAATATTATAATCCCCTTCGTATGAAAATTATTTATTACGATTGCTTCTCAGGAATAAGTGGAGATATGAATCTGGGGGCAATGATTGATCTGGGTATTGAAGAAACTTTTCTTGTAAACGAACTCAACAAATTGAACCTTGAAGGTTGGAAACTGGAGGTTACAACTGACCAGCGACATGGGATTAAAGGGACAAAAGTGACTGTAAAACAGACCAGGCAGGAACATGCCCACAGGCATCTGTCCGACATAGAAAATATTATTGACAGATCAGATCTTGATGAAAGTACCAAACATCTGAGTAAAGAGATTTTTATGAAAGTTGCTTTAGCGGAAGCAGCAGTTCATGGAATAGCAAAAGAGCAGGTGCATTTTCATGAAGTGGGAGCTGTCGACTCACTTATAGATATAGTCGGAGCTGCTATATGTTTCAATGCACTTAATGTGGATGAGGTTCATGTCTCGGTTGTCGAACTTGGAGGAGGTATGGTAAAATGTGACCATGGCGTTCTTCCCGTACCTGCCCCTGCAACGGCAGAGATAATTAAAGGCATACCCTCAAGAATAGGAGGGGTTGATTTTGAGGCAACAACTCCTACCGGTGCCGCAATAATTGCAACTCTTGGAAGTGTATTTAATTCAGCTCAAACTTTCAAGATTATCAGGACCGCTTATGGCGTCGGACAAAAAGACCATCCAGATGTTCCAAATCTCCTCAGAGTTTTCCTTGGAGAAACTCAGGATACTTTAGAAAAAGGTCACGAAGCACTCCTTATTGAATGTAATATCGACGACATGAATCCCGAGTTTTTTGATCATATATCAGAAAGACTTTTCACCTCAGGGGCATCAGATGTCTTTCTTACCAATATAATTATGAAGAAAGGCAGACCAGGTATAATACTGAATGTAATTATTGAAAAAGAATGTGCTGAAACTGTAAAAGAAATTCTCTTTACTGAATCCACTACCTTAGGTATCAGAACCTTTCCTTTCAGGAAGGACACACTGGTAAGAAAATTTGAATCTATTGATACGATTTGGGGAAAAGTAACAATAAAAAGATCTTTTTATAAAGGTAACGAGGTCTCATGTAAACCAGAATATGAAGAGTGTAAGAAAATAGCCGCTAACCTGGGTATTCCTGTTAAGAAGGTTTATTATTCGATAGTTTCCGAAATAATTAAAACTGGGAAAAATTGAAGAAATGTTAAATAAAAAATTAGAAAATCTTGATAACATCCTGAAGGAACTGAAATCATTTGTGGTAGCCTTCTCAGGTGGAGTGGACAGTACATTTTTGTTGCATCGCGCCACTCAGATAAAAAAGCTTAAAATAACTGCTATCACAATAAAGACGCCATATATTCCTAAGAGAGAGATAGATGAAGCTGTCGATTTCTGTAAAACGCATGGGATAAGTCACGTAATTCTTGATATTATCCCTCCTGAAGAGATAATTTACAATCCTCTGGACAGGTGTTATTTGTGTAAGAAATTACTATTCAGCAATATCAAATCATTTGCTGAAAAAAATAACTATCTGCACGTTGTCGATGGCACCAACGCTGATGATAATGGTGATTTCAGACCCGGCTTGAAAGCGCTGGAAGAAATGAGAATACGAAGCCCGTTAATGGAATCAGGTCTCATAAAACATGAAATAAGAGAGTTATCCCAGAGAGCTGATCTCCCTACATGGGATAAACCAGCCTACGCATGCCTGCTGACAAGAATTCCGTATGATACAAAGATTACAGAAAAAGACCTTAGGATGGTTGAGAATGCTGAGCAATTTCTTTTTGAAAAAGGTTTTCCCGGAACAAGAGTAAGGATTCACGGTGATGTTGCAAGGATTGAATGTATGCCTGGATATCTTAATAAGATAATTCTGGAACCGAATAGAGACCACATTATAGATAATTTGAAAAAGATTGGATTCAGATATATATCTTTGGATCTTGAAGGTTACAGGACAGGGAGTCTCAATCCAGAAAAAATAAAATGACCAGCAAAGAACTTGAGCATCTCCTCGAAGAGGTTAAAATCGGAAAGAAAAGTGTAAACGACGCTCTTGAGTCGTTAAAGTACTTCCCCTATTCAGATCTTGGTTTTGCACGAATTGATCATCACAGGGAGGTAAGAACAGGCTATCCTGAAATTGTGTATTGCGCAGGAAAGACGGTTGAACAGGTTAAAGAAATATTCAGGGTCATGTCTGAGCTGGAGAATAACGTGTTTGGTACCAGGGCTGATGAAAAAATGTTTAAGGCTGTAAAAAGCATTATACCGGAAACTAAATTCTTCAGAGAGGCAAAAATAATCAGCATCAGAAAAAAAGAACCTGAAATACCTGATACAAAGATAGCGGTTATTACAGCCGGCACTTCCGATATTCCGGTTGCTGAAGAGGCAGCTGTCACTGCTGAGCTGCTTGGCAATAAAGTAGTACGTATTTATGATGCAGGTGTGGCAGGAATACACAGGCTGGTTGATAAGTTGCCTGAGATAAGAAACTGCAGGGTTATTGTCGTTATAGCAGGAATGGAGGGTGCCCTTGCAAGTGTTGTTGGCGGACTGGTTGATAAGCCGGTTATTGCCGTACCAACCAGCATTGGCTACGGTGCAAATTTTGGCGGAGTTTCAGCACTGCTTGCTATGCTTACCAGTTGTTCCTCGGGTGTTACAGTAGTGAATATTGATAATGGTTTTGGTGCAGGTTTTTCTGCCAGCATGATTAACAGGATGAAATAATTATGGCATAATGGTTGAGAAAATTCTGCTTTCGACAGCTTATTTTCCTCCCTTACATTATATCTCTCTAATTTACAGAGCTGAAAAAATCTTCATCGAAAAGGAAGAAAACTATCTTAAGCAAACATACCGGAACAGATGTACAATTCTTACTGCTAATGGTCAATTTTCTCTGTCAGTTCCGGTTTTGTCGGAAAGGTTTATAAAGAAACCTGTTAAAGATATAAAAATTGATTATTCAAAAAGATGGCAGCAGGTCCACCTGAGAGCTTTGGTCTCTTCATATAAATCATCAGCTTATTTTGAATATTATTTTGAAGATTTTGAAAAAATAATAGCCGGAAAGCCAAAATATCTTCTCGATCTCAATCAGGTTATTCTCGATACTGCACTGAGAATCATGGGGATATCAAGACATATAGAATATACCAATGTTTTTGAACCGTATGCAGACAATAAAAATGATTTCAGATACATTATTGCACCAAATAAAGAGATACAGGGCAAACTGCTTTATACAGAATATTACCAGGTATTCTCTTACAAGTTTGAATTTGTACCAGGACTGAGCATAATTGATCTGATATTTAATGCTGGTCCCGATTCTGTCAATTATCTGTAATTTATTTTATTAGTATGGTATTTATTGACAGTATACCCCTGACAGTCTGAAAATCAATTGCTCAGAATTTAAATCCCATTGTTATCACAAAAGCATTTCTTGAAGTCGTAATAGTGGCCGGTTGAAGGCTGGGATCATTATACATAAAATATTTACTTGTGCTGGAAAGAGCCGAATAAGCCAGGTCGCAATAAAAATTCTGCTGCCTCATTCCAATACCAAAAGAGAAAACATTATAATCAAGGTTATTATTCACTTCACTGGGGTTAAAAGCTTTTCCGTAATAACTGTAACCGCCTCTGAAATAGATATTATTTATACGGTATTCACCTCCTACTCTTACGTTTGAAGATGATTTCAGAATATCCTGAATTCCCTGATTTTCTGCTGTATAGGGATAATTGTCGCTTGCGTTGCTGAATTTTGACTTTCTGTAATCTACATATTCATAATCAACACTTATTATAGCCGATTTCTTAATCTGTAATGCCACGCCTGCTAATACCCGCATGGGAGTCGTGAGAGTATAATCGTACCTCATAGAAGGGTTCGATGCTTCATATCTGTCGACTCCATCAACCGCGATATCAAAATTTGAAGTAATATTATCATAGTAACTCTCATTTACCCTGTATACAACCGGTGAGTGAAATGCCAGGCCTATCCGTAAAAAATCGACTGGTTTAATTATGGTTCCAAGATTCAGGGAATATCCTGTCCCGGTTGCGTTAAGATGGTCAGTGTATGTAAAATTCTTAAAATCGTAAATAACATTATTATCATCGGATTCAAGGTGTTCAAAATGACCTGTATAATTTAGAGTACTTATATCAAAAGTTGCTCCGAAGAAGTACATATTGGAATAATTGGCTCCTATTGAGATTGAATGTTGACCTGTATATCCATCATTTATAATTATTCGCCTTATATTCTGCCCATAGGTAGAAGAGGTATTATCTCCATACTGCGAAAAGACAGTGCCATATTGCTTACTTGATCCGGAAAGGGTATCGATTAGCCAGGTTTGATTTGCTGCCCATGCTGCACCGGTCAGGTCATTTTTATAACTGCCGTTTGCCTGAGAAGCAAAATCATCAGCCATTGAGCTGTTATTACTAATTCCCTTAATGGTAATATTTTCATTGAAGTTATTGCTTCGGTTGAACGAATAAGCGAAATTCAGATTCACCAGTCCTGTCTCATTACCAGAAGAAATGAGATTTGCAACAAATCCTGCCTGATTAAGATTAGTAGTGTATCTGAAGTCAGTTGCCCTGGAATTATTGAAAACCGCAGAGGTATTATTATAGAATAACTGAGGAGTGATACTGAATTCGAATGATCTGAACACGCCCGTACCTGCAGGGTTCAGACCGATTGAAGAAAGATCACCTCCAAGCGCCGTGAATGCTCCTCCCATGGACATGAATCGTGCTGTTCCACTATAGAAAACCTGAGAGTATCGTAATGCATCATCAACGTTCTGAGAAAAACTATTCTGAAACAATGCACATACAAATATCAGTATTAAGCTTGTTTTTTTCATTTTGTCTGTATTTAATGTAAGACTTTCCATTTCAATCCGCGCTGGAATGATTTTTTATAAGTAACGTTGCCAATATCAATTATTATCTTCTACCCGTAGATGAACTTCCTGATGAACCCGATGAAACTGATGAGCCTGAAGAGCCTGAGGAAGATGAAGAGCCTGATGACCCGCCGCTGAACGATGATGAACCTGAAGAACTTCTAACCGATGATGAACCCGAAGAACTTCTAAAAGACTCTGAAGATCCACTGTATGAAGATCTTCCACTATTTGAAGAAGAATTACTATAAGATCTGTCTGATGAAGATCCAGATCCGTTAATTATGTTTCTTATTATCGGTATAGCATAGCTCTCCGATCTGCCGGGGACAGAAATCATTGATCTGATCCGGCTCAGCGTACTTGAAGAACCGTTCCTTTCTGAAAAATTGGTTCCTGAGTTATAACTTCCTGAATTTGATCCTCTTCCGTTGTTTCCGGTATTAGTCCTGGAATTATTCTGTACAACATTTGAGTTTGTTCCACTTTGTATTCTGCTATTATTGTAAGATGGCCTGGTGCTCATCCTTGGATTGTTATAGCTGGGAGTATATGTTCTGTCGACTGATTTATATGCAGGCCTGGATGAAGGAGAAACCTGATTTGAACTATTTGAAGCATCTCTTCTTGTCGGTACTCCCTGCTGAGTATATTTTTTTTCCGGAAGGGTTGTTGACGCTTGTCTGTTGCTGCTGTTAACTGTACCGATCCTTCTTGTTTCAGAGGTCTGGCTCTGA
>Ga0182021_10008773_pt1 | contig 11966 bp, 9 predicted proteins | sample 612E3MmetaG_FD_120493 | JGI IMG/M metagenome (GOLD analysis project Ga0182021, IMG submission 120493) | Permafrost microbial communities from Stordalen Mire, Sweden - 612E3M metaG (Illumina Assembly) | ecosystem: Environmental > Terrestrial > Soil > Wetlands > Permafrost | place: Sweden...
CTCAATGAGTCATTCGCCGAGTGGGCATCCACGACCTGTCAAGCCGAGGCGACGCAGTGGGAAAGCGCCTGGACCACCTTCGGCACAGCCGAGAAGTCCTGGGCCTACCAGCAGGACCAGTTGTCCTCAACTCACCCGATCGTGGCCGAGATCCGCGACCTTGAAGACGTCGAGGTCAACTTTGACGGCATCACCTATGCCAAAGGCGCCTCGGTACTCAAGCAGCTGGTGGCCTACGTCGGTCGCGAGCCGTTTACAGCCGGGATCCGCGAGTACTTCTTCGCGCACGCCTGGGAGAACACCACGCTCGCGGATCTGCTCGAGCACCTTGTGCGCGCCTCAGGTCGCGACCTGCACGCCTGGTCGCGGCTATGGCTGGAGACCGCCGGAGTGAACACCCTGCGCCTGGAGGTCACGACCGACGACCGGGACACCATCACAGCTGCGACCATCACCCAGAGCGCCGTGGAGGCGTTCCCGACGCTTCGTCCGCACACCCTGGCGATCGGAAGCTACTGCGTGGTGGGCGACCACCTCGAGCGGGTCAACAGGGTGGAGCTCGATGTTGCCGGCGAGCGCACGGAGGTGCCCGCGCTGGTCGGTCAGCACCGACCGGATCTCCTGCTGGTCAACGACGACGACCTGGCCTACGCCAAGATCCGCCTCGACGAGCAATCGACGGCAACGGTTCTGGCCAACCCCCGCGGGTTCACCGACAGCCTGCCCCGAGCACTGGTGCTGGGCGCCGCCTGGGACATGACCCGGGACGCAGAGATGTCGGCACGCGACTTCTGCGACCTGGTGCTGGACACGTTGCCTGGCGAAAGGAACTCAACCCTGCTGCGGGTGCTGCTAAACCAGTTGCAGATCGCCGCGAGGCTGTATGTCGCCCCGCAGCACCGGGATCAGACTCTGGCCTCCGTGACGGCACGCCTACGTCAGCTGGCCACCGCGGCAACGTCCGGCAGCGACGCACAGCTGCAGCTGGTCAGCGCGTTCGCCGGGTACGCCCATCGCGATGAGGATGCGGTCTGGGTGCGTGGACTTCTGGAGGGCACCGCCGCCCTTGACGGTCTGGCGATCGACACCGAAATGCGCTGGACCCTGCTCACCAGCCTGGCCACTGCTGGTCACGCGGCCAAGACCGAGATCGAGCACGAGCGTCAGCGGGACAACACGGCCACCGGTCGCGAACGCTCCGCGCGGGCGCTGGCCAGCATCCCCACCGCCGATGCCAAGGCGGAGGCCTGGGACAAGGTCATCGAGGAAGAGGGACTGCCCAACCAGACGGTCGACGCCATCGCGCAGGGATTCGGCAGAGTGCACGACACCACGTTGCTCGCGCCCTATGTCGAGAAGTACCACACGATGCTCACAACCGTCTGGGGCTCGCGCACCCACGCGATCGCCGAGTCTGTCGTCCAGGGCTTCTATCCGGTTGCCTTGGCCAACCGTGAGCTGGCGGACGCATCCCAGTCCTGGCTCGACGCGAATCCGGACGCAACGTCAGCGTTGAGGCGCGTCGTGTCAGAGAACCGCGATGGGGTGAGGCGGGCTCTTGCAGCCCAGCAGCGCGACCTGGCGTGAGGCAAGACAAGCAATGCGCGGCGGATCGTGGGCGCTTAGGCCCCACGATCCGTCGTCACAACTGAGCACTGCGAGCCGGAGCACTCAGCGCTGGGTGACCTCAGCGTTGGGCAACGCAGCGGGCCAGGCGGCGGGCCCAACGTGAAGTCATCAAGTCCTCCAGCAGCACCGGCTTGCCGTCAGCTCCGGCCAGCGGGAGCCGCCAGTTGGGGTACTCCTTGTCGGTTCCCGGCTGGTTCATGGCCCGGCGATCACCAGTCAGGTCCGGAACGGCAACTCCCAGCAGCTTGGCCGGCGTCCACGACAGGAACCGGTGTAGAGCCTCGACGACATCAGTACCCGAGGCATCTGGCCGCAGCAGGCCCCCCTTGACGAGCATGTCGATGACCTCGAGCTGAGCCGCCTCGTCGATCGTGCGTTCCTGTTCGACGGGGCGGGTCAGCAGCCCAAGGTCATGACGCAAGTCGATGTGCTCACCGGCCAGATAGCCGGCAGTGGGTGGCAGATCATGGGTGGTCACGGTGGCCAGACACAGCTCGCGGTAGCTCTCGGCATGCAGGGGTCTGCCCTCGGAGTCTTTCTCGAACCACAGGATCGAGGTACCAAGAATGCCCCGCTCACCCAGATAGTCCCGAACCCAGGGCTCAACCACCCCGAGGTCCTCACCGACCACCAGCGCGCCCGCCCTGTGTGCCTCGAGGGCGAGAATGCCGATCAACGCCTCGTGGTCGTAGCGGACATATGTGCCTTCATTGGAAGGGCGGCCCTGCGGGACCCACCACAGACGGAAAAGCCCGATCACATGATCGATCCTGATTCCACCAGCGTGGCGAAGGACGGTGCGCAGCATGTCCCGGTACGGGGCATAGCCGAGCTCTTCGAGCCGGTCGGGCCGCCAGGGGGGCTGACTCCAGTCCTGGCCGAGCTGGTTGTACTGGTCTGGCGGAGCGCCAACCGTGACCCGCCGCGCGAGGACATCGGCAAGCGCCCAGGCATCTGCGCCTTCAGGATGGACGCCGACAGCGAGATCATGAATGACCCCTATCGACATGCCGGCTTCCTTGGCCTGACGCTGAACGGCCGCCAGCTGTTCATCGACGATCCACTGCAGCCAGCGATAGAACTCCACCTCCTCGCTGCTCTCGTCGCGAGCAGACTCCACGGCGAGACTTCGCGGGTCCTGCAGGTCCGCGGGCCACTCACCCCACGGCAGTCCGTGCTTCTCAGCCAACGCACACCATGTTGCGAAGTCGAGCAAGCCCTGACCTTCGCGGTCGCAGAACGCGGTGAAGGCCCGCTCTCGTCGCGTTGACCGCGGCTGGTTGTAGACGGTGCGCAACGCCGCGACCTTGGCCGACCACACCGCGTCACGGTCGATCGTGTCCGCGTCGTTCAGGGTCCGCGCATCATCGGCGTGCCACTCCAGGAGCTGCCTCTCCGCCGAGGAAATGTAGCCCATCTCCGGGATGTCCTCGACCCGGATGTAGATCGGGTTGACGAAGCGACGCGAGGTTGGCAGATAGGGCGAGGGCTCCATCGGGGCCACCGGCTCGGCCGCATGCAAAGGGTTCACCAGGACGAAGTCCGCGCTCAGGTCAGCTGCAGCCCAAGCCATCATGTCAGCCAGATCAGCGAGGTCCCCCAGACCCCAGGACTGATGGGACCGCACGGAGTACAGCTGGGTCAGCAAGCCCCAGGCACGTTGGTGCTGCAGAGCGGCCGGCAGCACCATGGCGGCGGGTGAGACGACCAGTGGGGAGACGAAGCTGTCTTCCCCGATCCGCGCATTGACCGTGTGCCAGCCCAGCGGCAGGTCGGCGGGAATCTCAAAGGTCGCCTCCCCGATCGGCTGTTCGTCAATGGTTCGGGGGTTGACGTAGTTGTCGACCTGACGAACATCACGGCGCGTTCCATCCTCCAGGACCGTCCACACCTGTACTGTCTCCCCGTCGGGCAGGTGTACCGGCACCCACCTGGTAGAGCCCTGGCGGCACACGACGATCGGTGGCAGGGTTCGACGCCACCCGGCGTCTGCCACGCCCGCAAGAGATCTCGCCACGGCGGCATCGTCGGAGGTGTCGACGCCAAGCGCCTGCAAGACCGCCGAGATCGTCTCCGCACTGACGATGACCTGGTTTCCCTGCCAGTCCCAATACTCAGTGGCCACCCCTGAGGCGCGGGCAAGCTCGGTGAGTGCAGGCGAAGGTTCGGAGCTCGGCACGTCATCTCTTTCGAAAGGCAGCGATCGGTATGCCACAAGTGTTTCACGAGTGGCCTTACACACATGCGCCCCGCCATTGGAGAAGATAGTGGGTATGACGTTCGACTCTCCGGCTGTCCACCTGCATCCCGGGTGGACAGCGTCCCTTTTGCCGCCGAAGCCCCTTGGGAGCACCCTTGAACAAGCGGGCAACGCGGTAGTGGTGCAGTGGAGCGGGCTGATCAGTCCTAGCCTGACCATCATCGCCACGCTGGTGGGGGCAGTGGTACTTCGCTGGGTGCTACATCGCGCCATCGATCGGCTCGTGGACAACGCGTTGGCCCGAGCGGCAGCTCACGAGAACCAGACTTCCCGCCGGGCGTCCCGCGTCCTGTCCCAGGCCACCGGTCTGAACGAAGCGCGCAAGACGCAAAGGGCCTCAACCATGGGCGCCATCCTCAAGAGCACGACGACCTTCTTCATCTTCGCGATAGCACTGCTGACCATCATGGCGACCGTGGGAGTGCAGTTGGCACCGCTGCTGGCGTCGGCAGGGGTCGTCGGGGTCGCGCTCGCCTTTGGCGCCCAGACTCTGGTCAAAGATGTACTGGCCGGCATCTTCATGATCATCGAGGACCAGTACGGCGTGGGCGACGTCATCGACACCGGCGAGGCGATAGGCACCGTCGAGGACGTCACGTTACGCGTCACTAGGGTGCGGGACTCCAGCGGAGTGGTCTGGTACGTCCGCAACGGCGGGATCGTCCGGATCGGCAACCAGTCCCAGGGATGGTCGACCGCGGTGGTGGACATCCAGGTCGGCTACAACGAGAAGCTGGACGTCGTCCTTCCGTTGATCCGCCAGGTTGCACACGAGCTGAATGGTGCGCCCGAGTGGGCAACACGGCTGCTTGAGGAGCCTGTTGTTGCCGGGGTCGAGTCGATGTCAGGTGGCGTGGTCACGATCCGGATCATCGCCAAGTGCGCGCCAAACGAGAACTTCCCCATCTCGCGGGAGATCCGCTCACGAGTCAAAGCCGTTTTCGACGCTGCCGGGATCGCTCCTCCGCCGACCGGTCCCTAAACGGTATGTAGGTGCCGGCTGATCTTGGGGGCCGGGCCCGCTCGCACAGTCTCGTGGGTTACCGAGCAGAGCCCCGCTCGGCAGTGCCTACATGCGTGGGAGGCCCCGGTGTTTACCGAGCGGGCCAGTGTTGGTCTGGATGTGCACGCAAGATCGGTGGTTGCGGCGGCGATCGACGGCGATACGGGTGAGGTGTTCCGGAGACGGTTGATTCCCGGGCGCGATGACGTGATCGGTAGGTCCGGTCATTGCCCGAGCCGTCGGCGGTGGTCTACGAAGCTGGTCCGAGCGGATTCGGTCTGGTCCGGGCGATCGTGGCCGCGGGGATCAGGTGTGAAATGACGGCCCGTCGAAGATCCAACGCCCGGATGGCGACCGGGCTAAGACCGATGCCCGCGCTGCCATGTTGTTGGCCGGGCTCCTGCGTCTGGATGACATTGCCCATCATGAAAACGCTCCTACCGAACAGCCCGTCCTGCAATAACCAACCCGCGAGTTTCGCTCTGACCCGCGCACGTCGCGAACCGACACGGACGCCAACTCGTCAACCTGATCCGGAAGGGCAAAGCGGCGTGAGAGAAAGCCATCCGGGCGCCGCTTCGCCCTGCCCCCTTGCCAATCCCCCTACAAATCAGTCGGCGACCGAGCGTGGGCAGGGTGACTTCCTCCGCGCTGGAGGCTGAGAGACTGGTGCAATGACCATTGAGACATTCTACGACCGGGTGGGGGGACACGAGACTTTCCGCAAACTCGCCGGCCAGTTCTACGCAGGGGTGGCCGTCGACCCTCAACTGCGGGCGCTCTACCCAGAGGACGACCTCGGTCCCGCCGAGATGCGGTTCCGGATGTTTCTTGAGCAATACTGGGGAGGTCCTTCGACCTACTCCCAGGACCGGGGGCACCCGCGGTTGCGGATGCGACACGCCCCATTCAAGGTCACCATCGCCCAGCGCGATCGGTGGCTCAAGCACATGATGGCCGCGGTCGACTCCCTTGATCTCACCCCCGAGGACGACCTCATCCTGCGCGACTATTTCCACCAGGCGGCACAATCCCTGGTCAACTCCCTGGAGGATTGACATCTCTACCGCGTATATCGATAGCGACCTGCCCGACATGCCTTTGGATGTTCTCTCATCCTCCTTGGTCCACGCTCGCCCCGCCACGGAGCCTGCGTGGTGGCGCCATGCCGTGATCTACCAGATCTATCCACGCTCATGGGCTGACGGCAACGGTGACGGAGTCGGAGACCTGCCCGGCATCACCGCCCGACTCCCCTACCTCCGCGACCTGGGCGTGGACGCCCTCTGGCTCTCACCGTTCTACGTCTCACCGCAGGCGGACGCCGGGTACGACGTCGCCGACTATCGCGACGTCGACCCGATCTTCGGCACACTTGAGGATGCCGACGCTCTGCTGACCCGCGCCCACAGCCTCGGCCTCAAGGTCATCGTGGACCTCGTGCCGAACCACTCCTCTGACGAGCACCCTTGGTTCAAGGCAGCGTTGGCCTCCGAGCCGGGCAGCCCGGAGCGGGACTGCTACATCTTCCGAGATGGCCGTGGCCCACAGGGAGATCTGCCGCCCAACAACTGGCTCTGCGTCTTCGGTGGAGTGGCATGGACCCGGGTCAAGGCCGCCGACGGCACTGATGGCCAGTGGTACCTCCACCTGTTCGCGGCCAAGCAACCAGACCTCAACTGGGAGAACCCGCAGGTCCGCACCGAGTTCGAGGACGTGCTGAAGTTCTGGCTCGAGCGGGGTGTGGACGGCTTTCGGGTCGATGTTGCCAACGCCCTGATCAAGGCGGCGGGGTTGCCCGACTGGGACGAGCCATTGCACATCCTCGGTGACGCCGACGGAGTCCCGCACGATCACCATGGCAAGAAACCTCCGATGTGGGACCAGGAAGGCGTCCACGAGATCTACCGGGCGTGGCGTCAGATCCTCAACTCGTACAACCCGATCGACGCAGCCGGCTACTCGCAGGACAGCGACCGTATCCTCTGCGCGGAGGCCTGGGTCGACTCGCCCGAGCGTCTCTCCCGCTACGTCCGGCAGGACGAGATGCACCAGGCCTTCAACTTCGAGTTCCTGCAGGCACAGTGGCGGGCCGGCGACCTTCGCGAGGCCATCACCAGGTCGCTCACCGCGGCGGACTCAGTCGGAGCCCCCACCACCTGGGTCCTGTCCAACCACGACGTGGTGCGTCACGCTTCCCGGCTCGGACTCTCCGTCGGGCCCAAGCGCCCCAACGGAATTGGGATCGGCGATCCTCAACCCGATGCAGCCCTCGGTCTGCGTCGGGCACGGGCGGCCAGCGCGCTGATGCTGGCCCTGCCGGGCTCCTCCTACGTCTACCAGGGCGAGGAACTGGGGCTGCCCGACTCCACCGACATGCCCGACGACGTTCGACAGGACCCGACATGGCCACGCAGTGGGCACACCGAGCGGGGCAGGGACGGCTGCCGGGTGCCGATGCCGTGGGAGGGCGACAAGCCCTCATACGGCTTTGGCCCCTCTGACCAGACCTGGCTGCCCCAGCCGGCGTCCTATGCGGCGCTTGCGGTCGACCGTCAGGTTGACGCCCCGGGCTCAACCCTCGAGCTGTATCGCGCACTGCTGGCCACCCGTCGCGACCATGGCGTCGGTGCCGGTTCGCTGAGTTGGCTGGCGGGCTATGGCGAGGACGTCGTGGCTCTCGTCAACGAGCCAGCCACCGGTGAACGCATCCTGGTCATCTGCAACCTCGGCACTGAACCGGTGGAGGTCCCCCCGGGTGCGCAGACCCTGGTGTGCAGTGGCCCCCTGACATTGCAGGGGCTGGTTCCCACCGACACCACCGTCTGGCTGAGCGCCTAACCCCAATCGAGACCTGACAGCGTGACATCCACCAGCCGCCTGGGCCAGCAACAGAAGCGATCCAGCGGACCCATGGGGTCGGCCTACCGACTGTTGACCGTCGCACTGCTGGCGCTGGTCACCATCATCGCGTTCGAGAACATGGCCATCTCGACCGCGATGCCGGCGGTGGCCAAGGACCTGGACGCTGGCCGTTCGTACGGGCTCGCGTTCTCGTTCATGCTCACCGCCATGCTGCTGGGCATCGTCCTGGCGGGCGTGTGGGCGGACCTGCGCGGACCGCTGCCCTCGCTGTTCGCCGGCCAGCTGCTGATGGCAGCCGGCTCGGCGACCGCGGGGCTGGCACCGACCTTCTCCGTGCTCCTGGCCGGCCGGCTGCTCGCCGGCCTGGGTGGCGGGCTCATCGTGGTCGCGCTCTACGTCGTGATCGGCCGTGCCTATCCAGATACGTTACGCCCCAAGGTCTTCAGCTGGGTCTCGGCCGCGTGGGTGCTCCCTTCACTGGTCGGCCCGCCGGTGGCCGGGTGGGTGACGTCGACGTGGTCATGGCGTTGGGTCTTCCTCCTCGTGATTGTGCCCATCGCCATGACCTTTGCCATCGTGAACACCCAACGCGACGGGATCACGGGAGGATCGACAGCCGACAAAGCCGTACCGCCCGACGATGCAGCGACCGCTCTACCTGTCGCCCATGTCCGGCTGGCACTACTCGGTCTCGGCGTCGCCATCTCCGCCGGCGCCATGCAGTGGGGTTCAACCCAGCTCGCCGCCGCCCACGGGCTTTCCGTCATGGGCACAGTGGCGGGATTGGCCGGTATCGCGGCAACAGCACCGCGGCTCGTCCCGGCGGGCACCCTGCTGATGTCCCGTGGTCTGCCATCGGTCATGATGAGCCGCTTCCTGCTGACCGCCTCCTTCAACGGCGCCCTGACATTCATCCCGCTCATGCTCGTCAGCGAGCGGCACCTGCCCCTCACGACCGCTGGGGTGATGCTCACAGTTGGCGCATTGGGCTGGTCGTTGGGCTCGTTCGTCCAAGGCCACCGTGTCATGGCAAACCGCCGCTCCGAACTCGTGGTCACAGGTGGCGCGGGGCTGACCGTCGCCGTCCTCCTGCTTGCCGCGATCGCACAGTTCGGTTGGCATTACTACCTGGTGGGGCTGGCCACTGCCCTAGCCGGCCTTGGCATGGGGCTGGCGATGTCCTCGACCTCAGTGCTGTCTCTGGACCTCTCAGCGGTCCGCGACCACGGCCACATTTCATCGTCGCTACAGGTATCCGATGTGCTCGGCAGCGTCATGGGGATCTCGGCAGCAGGCGCAGTGTTCGCCGCCATGCATAACCCCGATGGTTCGGACATCCACGTGTTCGAGCTCATCTGGCTGTCAATGGCGGCCTTGGCCGCCCTGGTGATGGTCAGCGGCCGGCGCATCCGAACGTGAGCCATCAAGGGGCAGCTCGCGCCAGCGGAAGGGCACCGGATCGCCGGACACACCCTTGAGCACCGCCCGCTCGTCCGGACGTAGGCGGCGAGGGCTCGCCGTCGCAAAGTCGTAGGCAACCACTGTGGTTTCGGCCCGCGCATACAACGTCGTGCCGACATCAGCGGGATCACACACCTCATAGGCGAGGTTGAAGCTGGAACCCGAGATCTTGGTCGCCCACATGTCCACGCTGATCGGCGCATGGCGGAAATCCAGCGGCGCGAGGTACTCGATCTCGTGTCGGGCGACCACGACGCCTTCCTTGAGCAGAGTGCGATCCTGCCCGAACCACGCCTGGAAACCGATGACTCGCGCATCCTCAAGCAAACGCAGAAACTGGACGTTGTTGACATGGCCGTAGGCGTCCATGTCCGACCATCGCAGCGGGACGTCCACACGGTAAGGGCGCAGGTTCATGGCGCCATCATCGCAGCCGGGCGGATATCGTCTCCTGCGTGACCACCCCTGAGAACGGAGCCATCCTCGACCCCCTCGAGGACCTGCTCGATGCCCTGGACCTCCAGTCAGCCGGTTCAGCCCCCAGCACAGCCGGTGGGGCGGCCGACGACAACCACTCGGACTTCGGCGTATCCGATGCCGACGTGTTCATCGGGCGCAGCCAGCCGATGCCACACGGCCGGGTGTTCGGGGGGCAGGTGCTTGCCCAGTCGGTGATCGCTGCCGGCCGCACGGTCAATGACCTCGAGGATGCAGCAGAGCGACCACGGCGAATCCACTCGTTGCACGGCTACTTCCTGCGCCCTGGAGACTCCAACCACCCGATTCGTTTCACCGTCGAACGACTGCGCGACGGGCACTCGTTCTCGGCCAGGCGGGTCCATGCAATCCAGTACGGTAGGCCAATCCTGTCGATGATCACCTCGTTCCAGACCAATTCCAAAGGGCTGGACCACCAGGACTCCGTACCTGCCGCACCTAACCCCGAGAGCCTTCAGACCGTTGCCGAGGTGTTCGCCGGGGTTGACGACCCACAAGCCAGCTTCTGGTCGAAAGACAAGGCCATCGACCTGCGCCACGTAGAGGGGGCCATCTATATCCGCCCAGGGCGACAACTCGCATCGGCGCAGAGTGTCTGGCTGAAGACAATGGGCGCGCTACCCGATGATCCGCTGGTCAATGCGGCGGTGCTGGCCTACTGCTCTGACTACTCGCTGCTCGAGCCGGTGCTTCGCTGCCACGGCCTCGCCTGGTCCGACCGCCGGCTACGCGTGGCCAGCCTCGATCATGCGATGTGGTTCCACCGGCCCGGAAGGGCAGACGACTGGACGCTGTACACCCAGGACTCTCCATCGGCGTCAAGCGGGCGGGGGCTGGCCTCAGGACGAATGTTCACCGCGGACGGCATCCTGCTCGCCACTGTCGCGCAGGAAGGCATGATCCGACTCAAGGAGTCGTGATGGGCACCACAGTGGGCTCGACTTTCGCGCTAAGCAGTCGCTTAGTAGGCTCGCGGCATGGTTGACAGCCTCGACCTCGACGCGCTTGCGAACTATCTCGCGCCATTCAGCCGAACTCCGCACGCCGCAACGCCCGGATCCAGCGCAGCCCCCAGGTCGGGCCCTGGTCAAGGGCTGCGCGCCGACCTCATCCATGGCGGCAAGTCCAACCTGACCTATCGACTCACCGACGGCTACCACGACTGGGTGCTGCGCCGCCCCCCACTCGGGCACATCCTGGCAACTGCTCACGACATGGCCCGCGAATATCGAGTGATGTCAGCCCTGGCGCCGACTCCCGTGCCTGTTCCGGCCATGGTGACCCTCTGTGAGGACCCGAGCGTGATCGGGGCGCCGTTCTATGTCATGGAGTATGTCGAGGGCTCGATCCTTCGCCGGGCCAAGGACACCGACAAGCTGACAGAGAGTCAGCGGACGGCATTGGCATGCGAGCTCATTGACACCTTGGCCGACCTACACGAGGTTGACCCGGCCGACGTGGGGCTGAGCGACTTCGGTCACCCCGACGGATTCCTCCAGCGGCAGGTGCGTCGCTGGAGCCAGCAGTTGGAACGCTCGCGCTCCCGGGACACACCAGGCTCTGAGGACCTAGCGAAGGAGCTGGCAACACGGGTTCCGACCAGCCAGCGGGCCAGCGTTGTGCACGGCGACTACCGTCTGGACAACGTCCTGGTGGGACCCGACCAGCAAATACTGGCTGTGCTTGATTGGGAGATGGCCACCCTCGGTGACCCCCTGTGTGACCTGGGCCTACTGCCGGTCTATGCCGCTCCGGTGCCCGGAGTCGCCGGCATAATCTCAGACGGCATGGGGCCGCACAACGGCTTCCCGTCGATGGAGTCGCTCATCGGACGGTATGCGGATCGCTCGGGCCTGGATGTCAGCCAGCTGTCCTGGTACACGGCTCTTGGCTACTACAAGCTGGCGGTCATCTGCGAAGGCATCTACTACCGCTATGCCACCGGTCAGACCGTGGGTCCTGGCTTCGACCAGATAGGGAACATTGTCGAGCCGCTTATCTCTGCAGGCCGTGACGCCCTGGCCCAGTCCCATTGACGGCCCCGGTCCCTTTGATGCCAGTGCAGGTCAACAATCCTTGGAGGAAACAGTGAACACCAAGAACCAACGGACCGCGATCGTCACCGGAGCGGCCCGTGGCATCGGTGCGGCAACCGCCATCCGTTTAGCAAGGGATGGGAACGCCGTCGCCGTCCTGGACCTGGACGAGGCCGCGTGCGCCGAGACGGTGTCGGCGATTACCTCGGCCGGC
>Ga0182021_10008774_pt1 | contig 11964 bp, 10 predicted proteins | sample 612E3MmetaG_FD_120493 | JGI IMG/M metagenome (GOLD analysis project Ga0182021, IMG submission 120493) | Permafrost microbial communities from Stordalen Mire, Sweden - 612E3M metaG (Illumina Assembly) | ecosystem: Environmental > Terrestrial > Soil > Wetlands > Permafrost | place: Sweden...
AGGAGCTCGCAATGGGGTATGGTGTCGCCCTGACGGCTCCTAGGCTGGGCACGAGGCTCTGGCGTGCCCATATCGGAGGTTGTGAGTCATGAGCAGCTTCCTCGGCCTCTTCGACTGGCGGCCCAAACGACACGCCAGCGCGCAGAGGCGGGCGCACGCTCGTCGCAAGGCCTTTGCCGGACTCGAGTTCACACTCGCCGAGCTCGGCCACGACCTCCAGCGACTCGCCGAGTTCTCCCAGACCGCCGATCAGGACGACGTGGCCGTGGTGAAGGGTGAGGCGGCGATCTCCTCGCGTATCCTCGAGCTGCTCGCCCGCGGCGAACGCTTCGCTGCCGATCTTGCCGGCGATGAGGCTGCCAGTACCTGGCGGGACGTGGCGACCAGCACCGGCGACGCCCGCCTGCTGGAACAGAGTCCCCACCGGGCAGCCAGGTTCAAAGAGGTCGCCGCGCAGCGCGAACAGCTGCAGCAGTTCGTCAGCCAGGAGCTGGCCGATCTGTAGGAGTCGAGCCGTCCCGTCAACGCCAGGAGGTCCGGACATGCCACGCATGCGCATCGTCATCGACGCGGCTGCCGTCGAGCTGACCGTGGAGCTCAACAGCTCGGGGACCGCGGCGGCGCTCTGGTCGGCCCTGCCGCTTGAGAGTGAGGCGCAGACCTGGGGTGCCGAGGTCTACTTCTCAGTCCCACTGCAGAGCGGTCCGGAAGACCCGCAGGCCACCGTGACTTCGGGCACGGTGGGCTACTGGCCGCCCGGCCAGGCCGTGTGCCTCTTCTTCGGCCAGCAGCCGGTGAGTCCCGTGAACCTCGTCGGTGTCCTCGAGGGTGAGCCAAACCTGCTTGAAGCTGTGCGAGCTGGGCAGCTCGTGCGACTCGAGCCGCTTGAGGAATGAACTCCAACGAAGTTGCGCTCCACAGCGAACACGGGTTGCCGTCGCCTGAGTCGTGGCCTCGAAAACCCGGACACTGAGCCTGGACGCCGGAGCGGACCAGGCATCGACGACAGGAAGGTGTGGCCATGGCGCAAGTCAGCGTGATCGGCTTGGGGGCGATGGGGTCGACCTTGGCGATGGTGTTAGCCGAGAGCGGCCACCAGGTGACTGCCTGGAACCGCAGCCCGCTGTCTGCGGCCCGCGCCGAAACGTTGGGCCGTGCCGGAGTCAGCCATGCCGCCACACCGGCCGCGGCGATCGCCGCCGGCCCCCTGGCGCTCATGTGCGTCCTGGACTACGCAGCCGCCGACTCGATCCTGGACGGACCCGGCGTTCGTGAGGCACTTGTCGGGCGCACCCTCGTCCAGCTGACGAACGGCAGCGAGGACGAGGTGCGTCGCCAGCTTGAGCTTGTGCAGGGCCTCGGCGGCCGCATGCTCTGCGGCGGCATCGTCGGCTACCCGCGCCACATCGGTCGCCCCGACACCGCGATCCTCTACGCCGGTAGCGAAGCCGCCTTCGCCGAACACAAGGACACCCTGGCGGCACTGGCCGGCGAGCAGCGCTTCCTGGGCGAAGACCCCGCCGTGCAGAACGCCACTTACGCCGCCAGCTTCGGCTTCTACTTCTGTGCCCTGATGGGCTTTCTGGAGAATGCCGCGCTGGCCGCCAGCCGCGGTGTGGCGCCGGCCGACTTCGCCGCCACGATGCCCGCCATGACGGCCCTGCTGCTCGACCATATGGCCGACGCCACCCGGCGCATCGCGGCGGGCGACTACGAGGGCGATCAGGCGACCGTCGATGTCCACCTGGTCGGGGCGCGATGGCGAGCGCGCGCCTTTGCAGAAAACGGGCTGCAGTCGCTCATGAGCGATGGGTATGCCGCCTACTGCCAACAGGCCCACGATGTCGGTGAAGGCGACCAAGACATCGCCGCCATCTACAAGCGGATCGTTGCACCTCCGGAGCCGTGAATAGGCCAGCGGGCCAAGCGAGATGTCCCGCAGCCGACTTCGCAAGGGTGGGCGAACCGGCTCCGCTATGGCCTCGGCCTCGCGTCGGCGCATCGAGACAACTGCCAGCAAATCGCGCCGTTCCCCAGACAAGACATGATTCGAAGTCAGGCGTCAAACGCCGCCAGCAGTCGCTTGCCCTGGCCAACGGCCCCGTCGTGAGAGTCACGTCTCCTAGACGCAGCCAACCCTTCGGAGAAGGCCAGCACACGATCGCGCCCCGTCCGATTGGCTGTGTGCATCGCCGGGTCGGCCTGACCGAGGAGCTCCTCGCCTGCCGCGGCGTCGTCGGGTGGGCGGCCACGCCGATGCCGATCGTCAGCCGCTGCCCACCCTGGCGCTCGAGGTCGCGATTTCGGCGCGGACGCGCTCGTCGACGCCAGGGGGCAGCCGGGCAGTGAGCCACCCGAGGCCGGCCCCCGATGCGGCGTGGGCCGCCGGCGGCTGGCCTTACAGGGCAGCCGCCGGCGGCCCGATGGTGCACCCGAATGCCGGGTCACGCGACCCGGCGGCGCGCGTCGTTCACCGCACGGTAAGCCGCGCCTTCAGCGCCTTGCTCTGCACGTTGCCAGCGCGGTCGGTGGCCCGCACAAGGAAGCGGTAGTGACCGGCGGCCAGACGCGTCTTCACGCGGCAGCGGATGGTGGCGTTGGTCTTGTACCAGCCTTTGAGGCGGTAGCGAGCCACCACCTTACCGCGGGCGTTGATCACGACGATCGTGACGCGCGCCGTGCCGCAGCTGGGCTTGGCGTCGTAGATGCGGAAGCGCAGCCGCAGAAGGGCGCCGTGTCCGGTCGAGGCCGCAGCCTTGGTCCAGGGCCGCAGGTTGTCGATGCGCACCCAGGTCGTGTGGACGCCGGAGACGTTGCCAGCGTCGTCGACGGCACGGTACAGCACGGTGGTCGTGCCACGGGCGCTCACGGTGAGTCCGTCGCGCGCCGTCCAGGAGTTGCCGCCCGTGGTCGAGTACTCGATGCGGGCGATGCCCGAGGAGGGCGACGGGTCGCTTGCGGTAAAGGTCAGGCTGAGCGGCGTGCGGCGCCATGCCGTGCTGGCACCCTCTGCAACGGCCGTCGGCTGGCGCGTGTCGATCCCGACCACGGCGATGCGCGTCGGCTCCACCGTGCCCGCGTTGTCGATCGAGCGGTAGCAGAGCAGGTGAGCGCCGTCGTTGGAGTGGTCGGCCGACGCCGCGATCACGAGGCTCGTGCCGGTCGTCCAGGTCTGGCCGTCGTCGAGCGAGTACTCGGTACGGGCGATGCCCGGGCCGGCCGGGTCCTCGTAGGCGTGCAGCGACAAGTCGGCGTCGGTGTTGCGCCAGATGCCGTTCAGGCCGAGCAGGGCGGTCTGCGGCGTGTAAGTCGTCGTGCCGCCGCCGGCCCCGGCCGTGAGGTAAACGGTCGCTGTGCGCGTCACTTCGACGTGACCGAGCGCGTCGGTCGATCGGTAGGCCACGGTGTGCGCGCCGTCGTTCGAACCGTCGGCGAGGGGCCGCAGCACGACCTGGGTGTCCGTCACCCAGCTGCCGCCGTCGACCTGGTACTGGGTCTCGGCCTGGCCGCCGGTCATGCCGGAGCCCAGGTCGGCGGGCAGGAAGGTGATGGTCACGTCGCCGTTGGTGTCGTCACGCTGGACGTCGACGTTGGTGATCGGCGGCTGCGTGTCGATGCCCACCGTGCAGGTGCCCTGGGTGACGTTACCGGCTCCGTCGGTCGCCTGGTACTCGAACACGTGGGCGCCGTCGTTGGAGCCGTTGCTCGGTGCCGCCACCGTGAACTGGTCGTTTGTCGGGTCGAGCCACGTGGTCGTGCCCTGCGGACGGTATTGGACCGTCGCGAGGCCCGAGCCGCCGGTGTCCAAGGCGGTCAGTGTGACGGTGACGTCCTGGCCGGACCAGACGGTCACGCCGTCGGCGCTGCTAGAGATGCTCGGGGGGGTCTCGTCGATGTTGACGTACCCCGTGTGGTGTGTCCCCTCGTTGCCAGCCGCATCGACCGACCAGTACTCGATGCTGTGCGAGCCGTCGGCGGTGAACAGGAGCGGCGTGCCGTCGTACACCACTGGTGTCGTGGAGCCGTCGAGCTCGTAGTAGGTGGTGACCGCGCCTGGGCCGTTGTCCTGGGCATCGAGCGACACCGACACGTCCTGGTCGGACCAACCGCTCGTGCCGCTGGCCTGGGTGTTGGTCGCGGTCGTGGTCGGCGGAGTGCCGTCGACGTACAGGTCGGCGACGTCCTGGACGGCGGGGCCACCGCCGGAACCGGGGACGGAGGCGGTGACCGTGGCGCTGCCGTCGGTCGAGCCCGCCGTGAAGGTCGTCGTGGCCTGGCCGTTCGCGTCGGTCAGGACCGACGCTGGGCTCACGTTGCCGCCGGTCGGCGTGAAGGTGACCAGCAGACCGGGTATCGGGTTGCCGTCGGCGTCGGTGGCCGTGGCGGTGACCTGCGCCGTGTCGCCGTAACCCAGGTCGGTCGTCGCGGGCGGCGTGACGGCGATGGTCGCCGCTGTCGTGATGTCAGCCTGGGTCGTCGCGGTGCCGGAGCTCAGGATGTACTTGTCGGCGTCGGCGCCGCTCAGGGCCAGACCCTGGACCGTCACGGTCTTGCCGGTGCCGGGATCGGGCGTGTCGAACGTCGCGGTCGCGCCGGACGTGTTCAGGGTCACGTCGTCGCTGCCCTGGACGCCCGTGAGCGAGCCGCCCGTGATCGTCGCGGCAGTCGTGCCGTTGTAGGGCTTGTCAGCGGCGGTGACGTTCGCCGTCACGGGCTGGAACGAGCCGAAGTGATCGACGTAGACGTAACCCCAGTGCCCGCCCAGCGAACAGCCCGCCGCCGTGACGTCGAGCTCGATGGAGTCGCCGACCGAGATCCCGCCCGGGGCCAGGTCGATCGTCTGCCAGTTCGTGAACTGGACGGCATTGGGGCTGTTCGGCACATCGTTCCAGATGGAGCCATCGCCGGCGAAGATGAACGCCGAGTAGAGATCGGTGCCCGTAGTCACGTCGCGCACGTGGACGTAGACGTAGGGCTGCGCGTTGGCCGTGTGGTTGGGGTTCTCCACGACCGCCGCCCAGGCGGACTGCACGTGCACCAGTCCGTCGGCCTTGACATCGTCCGGGCCAACGGTCGCTGTCTGTGTGAGCGTGTTGCCGTTCCTGTTCGCGCCCATGTAGTTGACGACGGCGCAGTAGTGGCCGGACAGGGGGTAGTGCAGGACGCCGTCGGTGTTGGCGTCAGTCAGGCTCATCTCGGCAGTCGTCGGGCTACCGAGGATCATCGTGAGGTTGGAGCCGCCGCTGCTGCGCTGGATGTCGGAGCCAACGAACGGCGGCGAGCCGCTGAGGCCGGGGTTCAGGAAGGTCGTGGTCGTCCAGCCGGTGAAGTCACCGGTCTCGAAGCCGCCGTTTGTGAACAGCGCGAAGGCGCTGCTAGGGAAGAGCAACAGCAGACAGAGCACAAACAGCGCGAGCGGCACCCCCTTCGCGGCGAGGCCTGTCGATCTGCGTGTCCTTCGTCCTGAGTCCATGACGCTCCCTCCCCAGCTTCGACGGCGGTGCGGGCCGCCCTAGTGCTCGGGATGTGCGGGTGGTCGTGCCAGCCCGTTCCCGGCCGTCACTTCTTGCTAGGAGTCCGAATCCCTTTAGCAGGCCTATCGACCGGTCGGCTTCCCGGCGGAGATCGGGAAGTCTGCTCATTTGCCATGCCGCGGGACGTGGGCAGAAGATGTGGCCCTGGGACTGATATGGGAAGTGGATCGACGAATGGCTTCCGGCCGATCTACGACCCCGGGAAGGCGACCTACGACCGCGCGACGGTACCCCCGAAGGCGACCCCGCCGGGGTCCGGGAGTCTCATGGCCATAGCCAGGGTCGCCCAGAAGCTCTGGTCGGCCGTGCGCTTGGCGCCTACTCCCTCGACGGTTTCCATGCCGGTGGCATCGACCGTCACGGTCAAGGCGAGGCGGGCGCCTGCGAAGAACGTCAAGTGATACGTGACGCCGAGGTCGGCCGGCCCGTTGTAGACACCGGGCGGCGGCGTGGGCAGCGCAAACAGGGCAGAAGCGACCCGACGTACCTGGGGAGGGTCGCTCACGACGACTTGCGCCGGGAAGGAGAAGCGCAGGTGATTCTGCGGGAAGGCGTCGGTCCGCCGCACGTCAAGACGGTCCAGTCGGGCGACGAGCTGACTGGCGGCCGGAGAGACCTTCCCGGAGGGTGGGACTCTCCTCGAACCGCAGGCGCTGAACAAGAGGACGGCGACTGCGAGTAAAGCGAGGCACGCAACGCCCCGGCTCACCGATGGCCGTGATCTCACAGACAGCCGTCCTCACTTCGCATTCCTGGGTCACTGACGAGACGCACGAGCGTCTGTGCTGGTTCGCGGCAAACGAGCCGCCCTGGCCACCGCTTGCCCGCATCTCGCGTCGGCGCGACGTCGGCGTCGGGGCGATGTGCAGCCGTTTCTAGACTCGCACGTGATCAGAAGTCAGGTGCACACCACGGTGGCGACCCAGTCGATGAACTCCGTCCCGCCGGGCTGTTCGACACTCTCAACACAGAGCAGATCGTCTCGTTAGTTCTGGTGAACGATCCGACGGCGTGATCCGGCGCCTCACCCCAAACGCGGCCGACCGTCGTTGTGTTTGGCCCTGAGCGAAGGCTCGCATTGGCGGGATGGGACCGTTTCTACGAGCCTGATCTCAATGAACGGCTTCACCCAGGACCCGCCCCGGTCTACGCTGGCATCGAGCAGAGCGTCCATGCGGCGGGCCTTGGGACCGCCCGGCTCTAGCTTCTGCATCACCGTCTCACCTCCGAGCGGGAACGTTTCTCGCCGCCCGCGCGTCTAGAAGGAGCAGCGAGGGGAAGCCGGTTGGACGACAGAACGCTCGTGGAGTCGGCGCGGCAGCCGCGAGGCTTTCGCCGTCCTGGTTGCACGTCACGAGCGTAGCCTCTATGGCACCGCGCTGTCTCTCTCGAGGTCGAGCTGGGACGCGTCCGGCGCTCTGCAGGACGCATTCGTGGAGGCGTTTGTGAAACTGCGCAAGCTTCGCGACCCCGGGAAGTTCGCTCCGTGGGTGTCGGCGATCCTCGTCAACAAGTGCCGGGACGCACGGCGGCGCAACCGCACTTTGCCCACCGACGACGCCCTGCTGGACAGTCAGGCCTACGAGTTCACCGGGCCGGAGACGAGCCTCGATCTCCTCGACGCCTTGCGTGACCTCGACGAACAGCTCCGTGTGGTCGTCGCCCTGCGCTACTTCCGTGATCTCAAGGTCGACGAGATCGCGCAGATCGTCGGCTGCCCCTCCGGAACGGTCAAGTCGAGACTGAACCGCGCGATGGCCGCACTCCACGAGCGCCTCCAGCGCGGCCACCTCCTCGATCTGGAGGTGATGCTGTGAACTGCGCAGAGACGCGCGAGCGCCTGGAGAGCTACGTCGCCGGTGAAGCCGCGGACGAGGCTCAAGCGATAGCCGATCACCTCGCCACCTGTACGGAGTGCGCCGCCCGGGAGGCGTCGCTGCGCCGCCTGGTGGGCGAGCTGCGCCAGGTCGGCGAGGCCTTCCGGCCGCGGCTGCTGCCGGCCGAGCTGACGATCGTGCGCGCCGCCGCCCAGGCCCGTCGCCGCCGCGTCGCCCTGCTGGCCGCGGCCTGCGTCGTCGGTCTGCTTGCCGCCCTTGCGGTCGCCCTGAGTGTGCCGGCGACGGCGCGGCGCCTGCCGCTGCCCGTCGGGCGCGAGTTGCAGAGGCTCGATGATCGCACCGGCAGTCTCAACGCAGACCTGGCCGCGACCAGGGCCGACCTCGCCCAGGTCAGGGCCGAGCTTGCCGTGCGTCGCCGGGCGCAGATGTTCGCCGCAATACCGGGGCCCCGCACGAACTCCGGCCGCGAGGCGCGGGTCTTGGCCTCGGCGGCCGCCTTTTTCGCCGCCAAGGCAGCGTCTACCATGCCGGCGCCGGTCGGCAAGATAGCGCAGACCAAGCTGGCGCAGATCACGGTGCCCGGCTCCCCGGCCGCCAAGGCGATCGCGTCTGTGGCGCCGGCCATGCAGCCCGCCTCGTCTGCTGCCTCACGAGTGGCGGGCGGCGAGACCGTGGTCGTGGTCATGGGGCTACGGATGCTTTCCGCAAGGCGAGCAGTCGTCCTGGCGGGTACGTTCGATTATCCGTTGTGGACCGACTCGTCCGATGCCTCAGCGGCCAGCCTGCTGGCGCGCCTGGCGTCTTGGCGGGAGTCTCTGCACCGGGTCGTGCTTCTGCGCAGTGCCGGGGGCCGCTGGCTGGTCGCTGAGGACCTGTCCTCTGGCCCGCCGGCCGCGACGGTCTCGCTGCCGCCGACCAGCATCTCAGCGTACGGGGCCACAACACCAGCGGCACCCGCCGGCCACCCGGCGATCACGCAACCGACGTCGCCCCCGCTTCATCGGTGGTCAGGACGACGTCAACATACCGATCGGCTACCAGAGCGTGCTGCTGGGCAGGGGCAACGGCAACTTCAGGGCGCCCGTGACCACCACCACGACCGGCGATGGCGAGTTCGTCCCCAAAGCGTTCGCCCTGCGCGATCTCAACCACGACGGCAAGCTGGATCTGGTCGCCCAGTACGGGGTGGACGTCGACGACTACGCCAGCGGCCCGAGCTACGATGCGGTCGTCGTCTCGTTCGGCAAGGGCAACGGCACGTTTTCGCAAACGACCGAAAACGACCTCAACCCACAGCTGAGCCTGGAGCCGTTCAAGGTGGTCGACTTCAACCGTGACGGCAACGCCGACCTTGGCTTCGTGACCAACAGCGGCATCGCGGTCATGCTGGGCAATGGCGACGGCACCTTCCAGTCCGACACGCAGTTCGGCCACTCGTCCGGGGACATGGGCGCGGTAGGCGACTTCGACGGCAACGGGAGCCCCGACCTGGCAACCACATGGGAGGGCGTCACGACGGCCGCCATCTTCCTCAACCGCAGTGACCGAGCCACCTACCACGGCCTGGCCGACGGCGTCTGGTACTTCCACGTGCGGGCGGTCGATGCCAGCGCGGTCGGTGGCCTGACCGCCACACGGGCCGTGCGCATCGACACCCATCGGCCCTCGACGCAGGCGCCGGACCCCGCCAGCGTGCAACGGGGAGGCATCGTCCAGCTCAGCTACGAGGTCGGTGACCCGCCGCCCAGCGCGGGCTGGTGTTCCGTCCGTGTCGAGGTCAGAAACGGGCGTGGCACGGTGCTCTTCCGTCACACCTCCGGCCACGCCCACAGCGGTGTCCTCTACCAAACGGGCTTCCGCTGCGATCTGACCAAGGGCACCTATCGCTTCTCTGTCTATGCCACCGATGCGGCCGGCAACACGCAGAGCAACCTCGCCTGGAACCGGCTGGTGGTGAAGTAGGGGACCGGTTTGGCAGAAGACCACGATCGCCGGGCCCGTCGGCGCGCGCTCGGCGGTGGGATGGATCATGTTGCTGAGAGTCTGCATTTCAGCTCGGCACACAACACGCATGCGTTTTGCTTTCCCGGTAGCCCTCGTCTGGGCGAGGGTGCTCGACGAGCACGGGGATGGTCGCGTTGCTCACGGCCGGCCGCCCCGACACGGCCGCCTTGCCTGGCCGCCTGCCGTGGCGCCGCCCGGTCACACTTCGGCGGTGGTCACCTCACCCCGTAGCCCGGCCGCACCAAGCCGGTGTGCGATGGTGCGTGTGAGTAGCCCCCGTAGACGTCGGATGCGACCGCTTCTACGATGAGGCGATGCCGGTCCCGCCTCAGCTCGACACACCGCACCGCCCTCGCCGGCAGCTCCTCGACCCGCACCGCAAGAACGGGGCCCTGCGGCTCGCGGTTCTCGCGCTCGTTGTGACACTGATCGCCGTGGCGTTGATCGCCGCGAGCCTGCGTGCCATGACGAGAGGCTCGCCTCGGGCCCCGGGGCGATCGCGCGGCACGTCGCGGCGCTCCGTGGCGGCCAGGCCCGTCCGTCACGGCGATCCCCAGGCCGTGCCCATCCTCATGTACCACCACGTGGCGCCTACCCGCCGGGGCTCAGCCCTGCTGTGGGTGACTCGCGCCCAGTTCGCCCGAGAGCTTGCCTACCTGCGAGGCCACGGCTACCACGCCGTCACCATGCACCAGGTCTACGAGCGCTGGACACAGGGCACTGCCCTGCCGGCGCGGCCGGTCGTGCTCAGCTTCGACGACGGCTACCTCGACCAGTACCGCTACGCCGCCCCTCTGTTGCGCCGCTCCGGCGATGCCGCCGTGCTCAACCTGATCGTCCACAACCTCGGCCGCGCTCTCACCATCGCCATGGTCTCGCGGATGGCCGCCTGGGGCTGGGAGATCGACTCGCACACCATCACCCACCGCGACATGACGCGCCTGTCGCCGGCCACCGTGGCCTACGAGCTGAAAGGCTCGCGCGATCTGCTGCAGCGCTACTGCCACGTGCCGGTCGAGTTCTTCTGCTATCCCGGTGGCACCTACGACGCGGCCGTGGAGGCGGCCGTGCGCCACGCCGGCTACCTGGCGGCCACCTCGGTGTGGTACGGCCTCGCCCGCCCCAGCGAGCTCTTCGCGCTACCACGGATCGTCGTCTTCGGCGGCGAACCCCTCAAGGTGTTCGCCGAGAGCCTCGGTGGCTCGGCCCGCGGCGAGACCGCGATCGACCGGGCCACGGGCAACGCCGGCCGGTAACGCGCATGCCGACCGCTTCCCGGCCGCTCGGCGGCCGGTCGGCGGCGACCAGCGGCACCCTCGCAGCTCGCCCAGGAGCCGCCGAGCTTCGCGGCCTGCTCCGCGCCGCCGCTCGCGACCGCACCCGCTCGTGCAGGGACTCGGCCGGCGCGGGCGAAGTCTGCGCGCACATCCTTGACGACGGAAGCGAGGTCGACATGTCCGTCCCCAGGTCGCGGGCGTCCGCGTTCGCAGCGGCATTCTTGGCAGTGACCGTCATCGCGACGGGCTGCGGCGGCCATCCGGCGTCAAACGGACAGACGTCGGCGACGCCCACGACTGCACCGACCTCGGCGAGCCCCGCCGCGAGCTCGTCCGCCGGCCCGTCGGCGACCGCGCAGCCCTCCCTGCCGGCTGCCCCGGCAAGCTTCAGAACCAGCTCGGTCACCTTCGTCTCGAGCAACGAGGCCTTCTGCCTGGGCACGGCGCCCGGCCACGGCACGCTCGTCGTACGTACCCTCGACCGTGGCCAGACCTGGGCCCGGCTGGCCGCTCCGCTCGCACCGCTGGGGAGTCCGGGCTCGGGCGCGTCGTCGGCCGTCTGGGGCACCCGCTTCGCCTCGGCGTCGCTGGGCTTCGTCTTCGGTGACCGGCTGTGGCAGACCGCCGACGGTGGCCGCCACTGGGCCCTGGCCGGCGCGCCCGCCGGGCAGATCCTGTCGCTGGCGGCGATCGACGGACAGGTGCTCGCGCTGGTCGCCAAAGGCAGCGGCCCGGCGAGGCTGCTGCGCCGCTCTCTGGCCGGCGGTCCCTGGGTCCAGATCGCCTCGGTCAAGACGGTCGATGCCCTCGACCCGACCGACCTGATCGCGACCCAGGCCGGCACCGCCGCCGTGCTCAGCGGCACGAGCGTCCTGGTCAGCACCAACGGCGGTCTCAGCCTCACGTCGCGCGCGACTCCCAGCGTACCAGGCTTTGCGCCCGACTCCGTGGCGGTGACCTCCTCGCACGCCCTCGCCCTGCTGCTGGTCGGCCAGGGCGCCGCCGGCAGCACCGAGAAGGTCGTCTACACGAGCCCCGACAGCGGCGCCCACTGGGCCAAGGCCGGAACGCCGAGCAACGAGGGCGACCCCGTGACGCTCGCCGGCGGCAGTCCGACCGGCCTCGTCCTGGCCACCGCGAGCGGCGCGAGCTGGCTCGACCGGTCGAACAACGGCGGCCACAGCTGGGCGACGGTGCTGACCTACGGCGACGGCGGCGAAGGCTGGGCCGACCTCGGCTTCACGACTACTACCAACGCCGTCGTGGTGCACGGTCCCGCCGACAGCGCCGGCAACAGCGACGGCCGGCCCG
>Ga0182021_10008775_pt1 | contig 11964 bp, 9 predicted proteins | sample 612E3MmetaG_FD_120493 | JGI IMG/M metagenome (GOLD analysis project Ga0182021, IMG submission 120493) | Permafrost microbial communities from Stordalen Mire, Sweden - 612E3M metaG (Illumina Assembly) | ecosystem: Environmental > Terrestrial > Soil > Wetlands > Permafrost | place: Sweden...
AGGATTTGGTTTAAAAACCGGTGCATTTGCAAGTTCTGTAGCTCATGACAGTCATAATATAATATGCATCGGGACCAATGATAATGATATAGCAGAAGCAGTAAATCAAATAGTTAGACTAAAAGGTGGACTGGCAGTATCATCAGAAGGAAGTGTTTCAGTGCTGGAGCTGAATATAGCCGGAATAATGACGGACCGTTCATGTGAGGATGTTGCGCATGATTATCTTCAACTTAATGAAAAAGTAAGATCTCTGGGATGTACGATGAAAGCTCCCTTTATGACACTTTCTTTTATGGCTTTACTTGTAATACCTGATCTGAAGATTGGAGACAGGGGATTATTTGATGTTAAAAAGTTTGAACTGGTACCGCTTTATGTCTGACGGACTGTAAAAGTTTGTGGGAATCAGCCTGTAACTCTTTGTAGAATAAACCATATATAATCTTGAAATATAATATCTTCTGGAGAAATGGCTACAGAAGCAAAATTTAAGTCAATTATTTCTTCACTCCCGGATAAACCGGGAGTATACCAGTTTATTGATTCTATTGGCACGATACTATATGTAGGGAAAGCAAAAAATTTAAAAAAAAGAGTTACATCCTATTTTGCAAAAAATCAGTCGGGTAAAACAATTGTCCTTCTGAAGAAAACAGAAAATATCCGGCATATTGTAGTTGAATATGAATCTGATGCATTACTACTTGAGAATAACCTTATTAAACGACATCAGCCAAGATATAATATACTCTTAAAAGACGATAAAACATTTCCCTGGATCTGTATAAAAAAAGAGCCTTTCCCACGGGTTTTCAGTACCAGAAATTATATTAAAGACGGATCTCTCTATTTTGGTCCCTATACTTCGGGGTTGATGGTAAAAACGTTAATCGGATTGATACGTCACCTGTACATGTTACGGACATGCACGCATAATCTTACAAAATCAAATATCGAGGCAGGCAAATTCAAAGTTTGTCTTGAATATCATCTGGGTAACTGCAAGGGCCCATGCGTTGGATTACAGTCAGAAGAGGATTACGGTGAAAACATCCAGCAGATTAAAGAAATTCTTAAAGGGAATATTTCTACCGTAATAGATCACCTGAAAAGCCTTATGCGTCAATATTCCGAAGATCTTCGTTTTGAAGATGCCCAGCTGATAAAGGATAAAATTGAAATTCTGTCAGGATACAAAAGTCGTTCTGCAATTGTCAGCAATACAATTAGGAATGTTGATGTTTTTGCCTTCACACAGGAATCTGACAATGCCTATATAAACTACTTAAAAGTAGTTCACGGGGCTGTAATACAATCTCTTACGATTGAGGTTAAAATTATGGTTGATGAAGAAAAAGAATCTATTCTTGGTTCTGCAATAACGGAAATACGGCAAAGACTATCAAGCGATTCACCTGAAATAATTCTTCCTTTTAAACCGGATCTTCTTATTGATAAAATAAAATATACAGTCCCCAGAGCCGGCGAAAAGCGTAAACTGCTTGAATTTGCCGAACGTAATGTTATCTATTATAAACTTGAGCAGAAGAAAAAACGTATGGAGCATTCTCCTCAGCTGCGAACCGGAAAAAATCTCGAGCGACTGAAAAATGATCTTCATATGCCGGATCTTCCTGTTCATATTGAATGTTTCGATAACTCAAATATCATGGGGACGAATCCGGTTGCAGCATGTGTTGTTTTTCGAAATGCCCGGCCGAGTAAGAACGAGTACCGTCATTTCAATATAAAAACAGTTACAGGTCCTGATGACTTTGCATCGATGGAAGAGGTGATATTCAGAAGATATAAAAGAATGCTTGAAGAAGAAAAAAGTCTGCCCCAGCTTATTATAATTGACGGAGGCAAAGGACAACTTTCCTCAGCAATGAAAAGCATCGAAAATCTTGGCTTGAGGGATAAGATCACAGTAATCGGAATAGCAAAAAAATTGGAGGAAATTTATTTCCCGGGTGACAGCATTCCGATTTATCTTGACAAAAATACCATCAGTCTGAAAATAATTCAGCAGTTAAGAAATGAAGCGCATCGATTCGGAATTAATTTTCACCGGCTAAAGCGCTCCGCAGATATGATAAAATCGGATCTTGATCAGATAAAAGGAATCGGACCCAAAACTAAAGAGATGTTAATAAAGAAATTTGGATCTGTTGATAAAATCAGAATTGCTTCATCAGAGGATCTGGAAAAAGTAGTCGGGAAATCAAAGGCTGCTATAATTTCAGGATATTTCAGGAATTAACACATGTTTCCACGTGGAACATATTCCAATAATAACCAGCTTAACAGTCATGTAATGAAACACATAACTGTCATTATATGATCCTTTAAGTCTTTGAGAATAGAATATTTTTAACCTTTCTTCATATTGGTCCGGAATATTAGCAAACTGTAAGGATAAAAACTATGATTTCCGGGAAATCATTCAACTTTTAGAATTCCACCCTGAAATTGAAAACCGGAACCATACCCAGGCTTAAAACATCGGTTGAGACAATACTATTGTTTTCATATATAAATCTCCGTCTGAAAACATTTTTATGGCCGGTGGCATTCTGAATATCCAACATTATAATCCAGGAAAAATGCGAATGATTTCTTCTGAAATTTATCCCGGCGTCAAGTCGCATAAAATCCGGCAGCTGGGCGGCATAAGTCTCGGCTGTATTAGAAATGATCCTTTTTGCTTTCAGTGATTTAGCTAAATCCACCGGAGTATAACGGTAACCCCCGCGTAAAACATATTTTGAATTGAGCCCGATACTGTTCCTTTTGTTTTTTCCGACATAAAAATCTTTACCTATGAGCAGGTTGGTTACATATTTTGTATTGTAGTAAGTGCTGTAACGGTGTTGATCTCCGGCTTTATACCAGGAATTGAATAAAGAAGCGGTTATCAGGAAATAATAATTTTTTGTGAATGACTTTTCGATTGTCACTTCAATACCTTTGTTCAGTCCGGTTCCGGCATTTTCCAGTACAGAATTTGGTAATTGTTCCGAACTGTTGACCGATGAATACTGGCTGTTGATTTTATTTACTATGGGAATATTGTATAAATATTGGATATAGCCCTCAAACCGTAATCTTATTTCATCATTTATTGAAATATCCGCACCGGCAACCCAATGAATAGCTTTTGAAAGATCCATCTCTTTATTAAATGTACCGGGAACGCCTTTACTGTCTTTTATCAGGGCATAATACACAGCAAGGGATTCCTCACGCGAATGCAGTCCAAATCCGGCTATAAAATAGTTACCAGGGGAAACCTGTAACCTCAAACCGAACCTTGGTTCCACATAGATATGTCCGTTTAAAGTAGATTCCATAATATGAACGCCGGTGTTAAGTTCCAGGATGGCGGTTGGCCGGTATTTCCATTGCACATAACCCTGAAACAAATCCCCACGTCCTGATGGATTTACAAGAGTATCAAAAAGACCGGATGCATTTTTCTGATAATTTGTCATTGTTGCAGAGAGGAAGTTCAGGTTAATGCCTCCTCTGATAGTATTCCTTGAATTAAATTTATGATTTACAAGAAAAGAAGAGCGCAATGAGGGATAATTATAACTGTAAGAATAACTATTTGTTCTGATAAATGAAGAATCAACATACCCTTCCATGTATGAGCTTGAATATGAAGTATATGCTAAAACTGTTTTTATATAGGTCTTTAAATTGGGAACCACATAAATGTGTTTTAATCCGACTGTTGCAAAGCTTTGTTTTTCCATTTCTTCCCACTGATCTGAAAGGGAAGTCCATTCAGAGATATCATGCGAAGCAATTTTCCCTATTTCACTGGAACCAAAGATTCCAAAGATATTAACGGTTCCTGCTTTTTTAAGGGGAAGATTAAAATTGAAAGTAAGATCTTTAGTGCGGGGAGCATAATTTGTTTCTCCAAGATCTATAATCCCTAAATTACTCAGGATCTTAAAATTAGTATATCTTGCATCTAAAAGGAATGATGCCTTGCTGCCGGCTGATAATGGTCCTTCCATCGATATTTCCGCGCCTATCATCCCGGTTTGAAACGCATATTCATGTTTATCCGGATTGCCCTTTCTAAGGTTGAGATCCATTACACCCGAATATGCATTCCCGAATTCAGCAGGAAAGGCCCCGGTAAAAAAATCGAAGTTCGCAATCACATTTGATGTTATTGCAGAAAATGCACCTCCGCTGCCCCCCTGACCATCACTGAAATGGTTTGGGTTTGGAATTTCAATTCCTTCAAGCCTCCAGAGAAGACCGCGTGAAGAATTTCCACGAATTACAATATCATTGCTCTCGTCACTGTTTGCAGTTACGACGCCCGCGAATGCATTAACTATACGTGAAGGGTCGTAAAAACCACCGGCATATCTCAGCGCGTCGTCAGTTCGAATCGTATTTGTACTGATCGTCGACATCTGGTTGATGTTTTTTGTTCCTGATTTATAAGAATGCACAACAACATCAGAGGTCTGCATAACCTTTTCCTGAAGTACGATTTCAAGTTCGACCTCTTTTCCTGATGCCACCAGAACATCCCTGATTATCAGGTCTTCATATCCGAGATAGCTGATTTTAACAGTAATTCTGCCAATTATTGTAGAAAGCCGGAATTTCCCGTCTTTATCAGTGGCAGTTCCTATAAGAGGGTTGGAATTCGTAACAGAAATATTTGCCCCGGCAAGAGGCATCTTTGTTTCCCTGTCGGTAACAGTTCCTTTAAGAGTTTGAGTAAGAACCTGTGAATGAGAATCCAAAATTCCCTGCAACAAAAGCAACAGGATAAATAAAAGTTTTCCCATATTTAAATATGTCACGCTTTAAAAGCGTAGGACATTACATTTTAAATACTACCGGTAAGTCGAAGTCAGGGCTTTATTAATTTCACCGGAAATCTCCAGAGATCCAAAAGTGACCAGCCCTTTCATTCCAACTGCTTCTCCTGCTTTTACATTAACTTCTATATCGTCAATAAAGAGACACTCTTCGGGTGCGAGGGAATATTTCTCCAGGAGAGCATAGTAAATACGATTATCTGGTTTTGATACTTTTACTTCAGCGGATATAACCCCTCCGTCGAAATACTTAAAAAAATAGTACCCGCTTCTTATTTCTTCGAAAATGTCAGCGGGAAAGTTAGAAAGAAAATACAGTCTGAAACCCTGTTTTTTTAATTCAGGAAGGAGTCTGACGTTCTGATCAAGGGGATACATCAATTCTGTCCTCAGATTAAAAATATAGGCTATTTCATCCTTTCTGAGCGATGATCTGGATGCAATTGATTCTATTACTTCAGAAGTGGTTAATTCGCCATTATCCAGCATGAGCCATTCTTTACTTGCAAAAATATCGGAAAGTATCCTGGCTTTGATATTTTCAGGGTACTGTTTCTTATCGAAATACTCTGAAGGTCTGAAACTTATGAGTACATTACCAAGGTCGAAAACAATATTCTTTATCATATCAGGGATTCTTCATACTTATTGGCTGACCTGTGGATTCCAGAACGTTCCACCATAATTCGCCTTCAACATCAATTTTTTTCCGTTTTGCAACAACAAGTGGGATAGGTATCAATGTGAAATGGTTGTTCCAGTATCCGACGACGAAATCGGTTTTTCCCGAAAGGGCTGCATGGACAGCGTTTTGTGCGAGGAGATTACAGAACTTACTGTCGTTCGCATTTGCCGGAACGCTCCTGATTATATAGCTTGGATCAATATATCTGATTACATGAGGGAATCCTTGTGATTCGAACTCTTCCTGAATTTTTTCCTTAAGATAAAGGCCGATATCTTTGTGCCTGATGTTTCCTGATGCATCTTTTTCGTGGCTGCCGGGTTCAAAAAAATCCTGCCCGGCTCCTTCCGCAACTACAATAACAGCATGATGTCTCTCTTCAAGCCTTTTTCGCAAAGTTTTCAGAAACCCCCGTGGACCATACAGGTCGAACGAAATTTCAGGAATAAGAACAAAATTTACCTCCTGAATTGAAAGAGCTGCGTTTGCTGCTATAAATCCGGAATCACGGCCCATAACTTTTACGAGAGCAATTCCGTTATAGGCTCCGGAAGCCTCAATATGACCATTTCTTATTATATCATTTGCTACTGAGAATGCTGTTTCAAATCCAAATGACTTTTGTATCATATCGATGTCATTGTCGATCGTCTTCGGGATCCCGGCTACTGCAATTTTCAGTTTCCGTATTTCAATCTCCTGATGTATTGCGTGCGCTCCGCGCAAAGTGCCGTCCCCGCCGATGCAAAACAGCACATTTATATTCATAATTTCCAGCGTATCAACCATTTGACCTACATCCTGGTTACCTCTGGATGATCCCAGAATAGTTCCCCCGTTCAGATGAATATTGGTGACCATTTCAGGAGTAAGCCCGACAACCGGATGGTTATACTTTGATATAAGACCTTCATAGCCATACTTAATTCCAAAAATCTGCGAAATTCCATACCGGTAGTAAAGCTCGTTTACAAGACTGCGGATGACATTATTTAATCCCGGACACAAACCGCCGCAGGTTACTATACAGACCTTGGTTTTTGCCGGTTGAAAAAAGATGGTTTCCTTAGGGCCTGCTTTTTCAAAAGAAACAGGCATATCTCCGGCTTCTTTACTTTTACTGAAGTTAACGGCAGAGATATCGTAAAGTATTCTCTCAGAGTCGTCGACAAATTTGTAAACAGGGCTGTCCGCTCTTTGCTGGTTTTTCAGAGGCGATAATACGTTTCCCTTTCCTAATGACAGGACCAGAAAATCCTCATATTTCATTTTCTACTGATTAGTATAAATTAAATAAAGCATTCATGAAAACAGTTTTATTTTCATGCGGTCCAAATTTATATATTTTTTTGATAGATTGCCAGCTAAGCCGGTTCACATATCTGCTTGATTCTTCCTACCAGGCCATTCTCAAGGACTACTTTAATCCCATGAGGATGAATGGGAGAAGTGGTAAGTATTTCTTTGACTTTACCTCCTGTAAGCCGGCCGGTACGCTTATCTTCAGATAATTCCACCATAACTGCAATACCAGGTCTGATGTCAGCTCTGCGTGTTCCTTCCATTGATATTATATTAATAGGTTCTTAGGGTTTTTCTAAATCAGATTTCAAAAGTGATAATTGAAATTCTTATGCAATAATAAAAAATTTTACCGATGCCGGAACAAAAAATGGCTTATTTTAACAAATATTATTTGTCAGCCCAGGCTGGCTGGCGATGAACACAACCCTAACCAGAAGTTCCTTTTACTTTCAGTCTAATCCTGTATAATCCTTTGCTGGCTGTGATAAAGAGACTTTTCATATCAGGACCGCCAAAGCAGACATTTGCAGTCCAGGTTTCCAGTACAGCAATATTAAGGATTTTCTCTCCCTTCCTGTTAAAAACTGTTACACCTTTACCTGTGAGGTAGATGTTACCTTTAGAATCTATTGTCATTCCATCGGATCCCATACCGCAAAACAGGGTTTTATTTACTAAACTGCCATCCTTGTTAATTGTGTATGACCAGGTCTTGTTGCCGCTAATGTCTGCAACAAACAGGATTTTACCATCAGGAGTGCCAACAATTCCATTTGGCTGTACCATATCGTCTACAACCCTTGTAATCGTTTTATAATCAGGGCTTATGTAATATACGCCCTGGATCTCCTGAGGCTTTGTTGTGTGGTCCCACCATGATCTTTTATAAAAAGGATCTGTAATATATATGCCATTACGGCCAACCCAGATATCATTAGGACCATTTAGAACTTTATCCTGGTATCTGGAAGGAATTATTGTCACGCTTTTATCCGGAGCAATCCGCCAGATTTCATTCTTTTCATCTGCACAGGCCCACAGGTAGCCATCCTTATCGAATGCAAGTCCATTTGAACGTCCGCAGGGTTGCATAAATGTGGATAACTGGCCTGAATTGCTCCAGATCATTATCCTGTCATTTGGCTGATCGGTAAAATAGACATTTCCTTTAGAATCGGCGGTAGGGCCTTCGGTAAACAGGAAGCCGTCAGCCAGCTTTTCAAGCTGCGCACCATCCTGTATTATCTCATTTTTAGTTTCATTTTGAAAGGAGATAAAACCCACTAAAACAAGAGGCAATGCATAAAGAAAATAAGTCTGTTTCATCCGGATGTATTTGTAAATCAGTCTGAAATTAAATCAATCGGATTATTTTGAAATCAGGGTGTTCTTAACTCTTTCAACATAATTATCTATCTGCCCGGGAAGCTCAAATCCCACAATTATCATATCGACAGTTCCAAGTCCGAGAACATACTTCAACGATTCGTTTATTTTATCAGAATCATTTCGGAAGTTTCCGTTACCTATGAGCTTCATTCCTATTATACCTTTGCCCTGTTTATGGAGTTTTTCAATTACCGGGATCACCAGTGCAGGATCCTTTTTATCCATTGATTCACCGAACGGATTAATGCGAACATGAACAACATCAACCCATGGGCTCTCAACACATGCTTCCATTGCTTCGAGCGAATGGATGGACACACCATGAGCGCGAATTATTTTCCTGGCTTTAAGATTTTCAAGTATGTCCATCTGTTTCTTCTGCTTATCTGTCCATTGCGCATCTGTCATACAATGTATCTGTACAATATCAAGATAGTCAGTTTTAAGTTCCCTGCGGAATCGCTCTACCACAACGTCGGCATCAGGCCGGTCTGGTTCCGGAATACCTCCCTGGCTGACCCAGATTTTGGAACTAAGAGTATAACTTTCCCTGGGAATTCCTTTAAGGGCAGCGGCAGCAAAGGGGTGTGTTCCATAGCTGTCGGCACAATCAAAAAAGCGAATTCCTTTTTCAAAAGCCTGATGAATAATAGATTCCGCAACACCTGCTCTTGTAATATTCGAGGAACGGTTATATCCGCTGAAGCCGGTTCCCATTCCGAGAAGGGTTGTTTTTATACCCGTCTTTCCAAGTCGGACAATCTGAAAGGGATCCGGAGAACGTCCGGAAGATTTTTCTGGAAATACCAAAGCTGTTTTTCCCAGTAACATGGTCCCCGCTCCGGCTGCTATAGTAGTCGTCACGAATTGTCTTCGGGTAATATTCTTTTTCACGATTATTAATTTTAAAAATCAAACTTACAAAACTTTATTCTAAAATTGAGCCGGGAAACCATTTTCATATAGACGGACTTCAGGAAATTAGTATCTGTTCTATTTTAAAATGCTAACCTTTAGATGAGAGGAGTGTTTTGAGTCATGAAATATTCTTATGGTTGCTTTTTCAAAGTCATTATCAGAACACTTATAAATATCCAGAAATTTTTGTGGATTTCTGTCTACAAGAGGGAACCATGAATTCTGCACCTGGATCATAATACGGTGTCCTTTCTTAAAGGTATGTGCCACATCGGGAATTTCATATTTCACCTCGGTAATTTTCCCCGGGACAAAAGGTTCGGGCTTTTCAAAACTGTTCCTGTATTTTCCTCTGAACACCTCTCCCCTTACAAGCATTTGATAATCTCCGAGAGGAACTTTAATGTCAGCCGAATCCGGAGCTTTGGTATCAGCCGGTAAAACATCGATCAGCTTAACAACGAAATCGGCATCTGTTCCTGAAGTGGAAACAAACAGATCGGCGGCAACCGGCCCTGTAAAAGTGATATCTTCATCAAGGATATTTGTCTGATATACCATCACATCCGGCCGTCGTGAGGCAAACCGTTGATCATCAGTCATATATTGCGTAGTCCTGCCGGTATGAATATCCTGTGTGTATGGAACCGGTTTCATTGGATCAGAAACATATTCATCAAAACTGTTAATGATTTTTGGAATCTCAAAGGAAACTCCTTCCTCCGGCTGAAAATAAAGATTTTTTTCAACAATGTTTTTCGGAGGCCAGTTATCAAAATTCCTCCATTCATTGGAACCGGTCACAAAAACTGTGGCTTCAGCCATCTCAGAGCTTGCTTCTCCCTTAAGATAATGATTAAAAAAGTTTTTTTCAAGGCTGATAAATTTTTCATTTGCATCCAATCCCCAGTAAATATTTCCGAGATTAGTCCATTGTCCAAATGCCCACTGACCATGTGACCAGGGACCCATTACCAGTATATTTTTTATTTCAGGAGGATTTTGTTTTTCAATTGCTTCATATGTATGTAAGGTTCCGTAAAGATCTTCAGCATCGAACCAACCGCCGACAGTCATTACAGCCGGTTTCACGTTTTTAAGAAAAGGTCTGGGATCCCTTGATTTCCAGAAAGAATCATAGTCAGGATGTGCAAAAGCGTCATTCCAGAATTTTACGCTGTCTCCGAAGTATTTTGGCGCCAGATTTTTTACGGATCCCTGGGATAAAAAGAATTCATAATTATCCGGAACTGGCCAGACAAAACCGGGATAACCTCTTCGTGTAGGAGCCCTGTGAGGTTGTCCGTTACTATAATAAAATGTAAAGCAATCGAGGACAAAGAACGCGCCGTTATGGTGAAAATCATCACCTGTAAACCATGCGGTGACAGGAGCCTGAGGTGAGACAGCTTTTACAGCCGGATGTGCATTGATCAGGCCCATGGTGGAATAAAACCCGGGATATGAAATGCCGAAAATTCCTACATTTCCATTATTATTATTAACATTTTTTATCAGCCAGTCAACCGTATCCCATGTATCAGTAGATTCGTCAATGTCTTTATTACTCTTTTTTTCCGGGATTATGGGCCGGATATCTTCGAAAACTCCTTCACTCATATATTTTCCCCTTACATCCTGAAAAACCATTATGTATTCCTCTTCGGTGTATCTCCGGTAGACCTGCATAAAGATATTAAAGCTTTCAGGTCCTCCGGGTTCTATATCATAAGGTGTCCTGTTCAGAAGAATGGGATGTGTAATTGAAAGATTCCTTGGGGTATATATTGATGTGAACAATCTGACGCCATCCCTCATCGTGATGTAGACTTCCTTTTTATCATATATCTGTTTTAATACTTCAATACTGTTTTTAGAGGCAGCAACAGGGGTCCTGCTAAAATCAATATTCAGTTTCTGGCTGCCCTGCATAAGAACTCCGGATATCTCAGTATAGGATTCATTAACCTGTCCGGTGTATTTTAATCCGGCACCCTCATGTGTAAATGAAAAATCAGGGAACTTAAAGTTTGTAGAGGTGGAAGGGATACCGAGAGCACCCTGATCGGGGCTGTCCCACGTAGACGTATATCCCTGATCTGTCGCTTTTACATGAAGGGAAAGTCTGAGCTCAATTCCCTTTATGTTAGCCTTTCCGTACCAGTCTCCTTCAATTGACTGACCGGCCAGAGGAATCGATAAGGCCAGCATTATTATTAAAATGCCGGAACAAAACAGCGCTGGTTGTTTTAATTTCATATTCAGGTTAATTAAATTAATAATCTGACAGTTATTTCAATAATTCCTCCAGCATGAAATGAAACCGGATTAATTTTAGTTTAATCAATGCCCAGACGGGCAACAAGATCTCCGGGTGGCACAGGGCGACCCTTTTTTGTCGCAACCCCGGTTACTTTTCCATGAGCAATAAGCTTTTCATCAGGCAGCCTGAAAATATCCTGAATGAAGACCAGTCTGGCATTTCCTTCTCTTTGAATGGTAAGTCTTACAACGAATTTATCACGACTCCTCAGGGGATATTTATAATCAATTTCCACCCGGGTAACAATAAGATCGATACCTTCATTATGAAGTTCAACAAAACTGATTCCTCTTGAAATAAGAAACTCATGCCTGGCATGTTCGAGATAATGCTGATAATTGGCATTATTTACAACGCCCTGCAGATCACATTCATAATCCCTTACAACAAACTCAATGCTAAAAATGTTTTCGTTGTCATTCATTACTGCGGGGAAACAATTATAAACTATTTTGTAACTTATTTTTTATATGCACTTATTC
>Ga0182021_10008778_pt1 | contig 11962 bp, 12 predicted proteins | sample 612E3MmetaG_FD_120493 | JGI IMG/M metagenome (GOLD analysis project Ga0182021, IMG submission 120493) | Permafrost microbial communities from Stordalen Mire, Sweden - 612E3M metaG (Illumina Assembly) | ecosystem: Environmental > Terrestrial > Soil > Wetlands > Permafrost | place: Sweden...
CCTCGTAGTAACGCCAGGGCCGCAGCCAGGCCAACAACCCGAACACCGCCGCGGTCTGCACCGCGTACCGGATCGCGGGTTGCAGCCCCGGCAGTTTCATAAGGCCGATCCAGGCCACGAACGGCAGCGCGTGGGCCCAGACCGCCCGATCTATTCCCCACACCTTCATCGGCCGGTATGATGCGGAACGGCCCCTTCTTTGTCATTCATCATTTTGCGCGCCGCTGCTATGCTTCTCCCCATGAAGCAATTCGATTCCTCCGATTGGCCCGCGCTGGCCGCCCGATTGCGCCGCCCCTATCAGGCGGCCTACCTGGCCCTCTATTCCAGCCTCTATGACGGGATCGTGACCGATCCGGCCCTCATGATGGTGCCACTGGACGACCACATGGTCCATCGCGGCGACGGCGTGTTTGAGGCCTTTAAAGCCGTCAACGGCAGTCTCTACAATCTGGAGGCGCATCTCGACCGACTGGAAGCCTCCGCCCGCGGCCTTTCGCTCCCCCTCCCGGTTGGCCGCCGTGAACTGACCGGCCTCGCGATCGAGACCGTGCGCGCCGGCGGACGGCCGGACTGCATGATGCGCATCTTCGTGTCCCGGGGACCGGGCGGCTTCTCCGTCAACCCCTACGAATGCCCCCAGCCTCAGCTTTACGTGATCGCGACGGCCCTGGGAACGCCCTTCATGCAACTGCATCCCGAAGGGGCGCGTCTCCGCACGAGCGCCATCCCCGCCAAGTCGGCCGCCATGGCCAACATCAAGAACTGCAACTACGCCCCGAACGTCTTGATGAAGAAGGAGGCGGTGGACGCGAAAGTGGACTTCACGGTCGGCTTCGACGAGACCGGCTGCATGACCGAAGGCGCGGTCGAGAACATCGGCATCGTGACCGGCGACGGCCGGCTGCTCTTCCCCCCGCTGGACCGCATCCTCGCCGGCACCACCATGCGGCGGGTCATGGACCTCGCCCGGAGCCTCGTGCCGCGCGGCCTGCTCAAGGCCGTCGCCGCGGAGCCCATTCCCCGCGCGGCCGTGCTCCGCGCCCGGGAAGTCCTTATCGCCGGCACCACGATCAACCTGGCCGCCGGCGTCGAATTCGACGGGCTGCCGATCGGCGCCGGCGAACCCGGCCCCGTCTATCGCGAATTGAGCGCCCTCTTGCTGGAGGACATGCGCTCCAACACCCGACTGCTGACGCCGGTGTTCTGATTTCTTTGACAGAAGACCGCGGGCGGCTCATGATATCGCTGCCGCTGCTGGAAACGGCGTGGGAGGAGGATCGCCCGATGATCAAGAAACAGTTGACGCTCTACCTCGACAAGAAACCCGGTGTGCTGGCCAGGATCACGGATCTGCTGGCCAGGAAGAAAGTGAATATCGAGGGAATCTCCGTCGCCGAAACTTCGGACGCAAGCCTTATACAGCTTGTCGTGGACAAGGCAACGGAGGCCGAGAAGGTTCTCAAGCAGGGCGGCTTTTCGTTCGACGTCCAGGACGTTGTCGTCCTCCATCTCCCCGATCGCCCCGGTTCCTTGCACACGGTCGCGCGGCAACTGGCGAAACAGGGGCTTAGCCTCAACTACCTCTACGCGACCACGGGCGGAGAGAGCAAGGACGAGAGCACGATCGTGATCAGCGGCGAGGATTTGAAACGGATCAATGCTCTCGGGAAGAAGTAGACCTGCGTTTCCGACGTTCCGCGGCCTCCTTCAACCTCATCGGTGCGGCAACGGGGCGTGGTGGCGTGGCGAAGAGGGAGGCGGGCGTCGGACGTGGACGCCGATGACTTGCCCGTGAAAACTCGCATTGCCCTGGCGGCCACGACGATCGTCCTTTTGCTGCTCCTCGCGGGCGGGTCCATCCGGCTTGCCCGGCAGAACCACTCGCGCCGAACGCCGCTCGGCCAAGCCGCCTACGTCTGGCAGCGGGAGTGGACCCCTGCCGTGGCGGAGGGCGTCCAAAACGCGGAACGGGGTCTCTCGAAACTGGTCTTCCTTGCCGCGCAGGTTGACTGGGAGGGGGATCGGGCAAAAGTGATACGCGTTCGGGCCGATCACGCCGTGCTCTTGTCCAGCGGACGGCAGGTGGGGCTGGCGCTGAGAATCAAGTTGCGAAAGGAACCGCTGGTTCCCGGCAGTCCCGCGGTGGCGGAGCTGGCCGCGTTGGCGTCCAATCTCGTGGCCGAGGCGAACGGCTCCGGCCTCCGCCCCGTTGAGTTTCAGGTGGACTACGATTGCCCTGAGTCCCGCCTGCGGGAGTTTGCCGGCTGGCTGGCCGTTCTCAAGCGGGCGACGCCGCCCTGCGCCTTGACCGTGACCGTTTTGCCGTGCTGGCTCTCCCATCGAGATTGCCGTCAACTTTTGGACGTCGCGGATGGTTTTGTGCTGCAGGCACACTCCCTTTCCATGCGGCAAGGAACGCGAGAACCGATGCTGCTGGATTCGCGGGAAGCCCGGCTCGCGGTCCTTCGCGCAGCGCGCTTCGGCAAGCCGTTCGAAGTGGCGCTCCCGACCTACGGTTATATCGTGGCGCGGGACGGTGCAGGGAAGTGGCTTGGAGTGGCGGCCGAGCAGTCACTGTCTCGACCGCCGCCCGACTGCATCCTTCAGGAAGTGCGATCCGATCCCGCGCAGATCGCCGGGCTGGTTCGCGCGTGGACGTTGGATCATCCGGCGCCTATGAAGGGACTGATCTGGTACCGGCTTCCGGTAGACGGCGATCGCCTGAACTGGGCGGCCCCGACACTCGCCTGCGTGATGCAAGGATTGACGCCCCGACCTTCCCTTGCCGTCGAGAGCCTGCCGAAGGAGTCGTGCCTGTGCGACATTCAGGTGGTCAACCGCGGGACGGCCGATGCCGTGTTGACCGGCGCGGTCATTCGCATTCCTTGCGACTCGAACGAGGTCGCGGCTGCCGACGCGCTCGGAGGATGGACGTGGGCACGCAGGCCGGGATGCCTGGCCCTGGCCGTGCCGTTGCGGTCGCCGCCGCCGCGGCTGAAGCCTGGCGACTCGACGGCCGTCGGCTGGGTTCGCTGGCGTCAGCCCGCCGCGCCGCTTCAACTTGCTCTCACGAAGAACAACGAGATCCCATGAATACCGCATGCTTTCGCGTCGTGTTGACGACTCTGCTGGCGTTGCCGCTTCTGCAAGCGTCAGCTTGCGGACCTGATTTCCCCAACACCTTCCTCGACCAGCCTGACGTCTTCCTGAAGACCATGCCTGAGGGCGATTTTGCCGTGGAGATGGCCGCGCTGAAGAAGGACCTTATCGCCCACGGATTGCTGGTCGAGACGAATGGGCCTGCGGCGGAGGATTGGAATGAAAACGATTTCTCCGGGGATTCCACGAGCCAGGCGGATATCGCCGATTTGAAAGACGCGCTTGGCGTTTCGGGCGTGACGCTCGGGACGCCGGACGTGATCCTGAACTACGAAGTGTTCCGGTTGTGCCTGTCGCAGTTTGACATGCCCAATCTCCTTGACCGCCGGGATAGGAAGCCAATGGCGGTCGGTCCCGGCTTGAATCTGAACCCGCCGCCCGGCATTCCGGCTGAATTCGAGCGGTATGGCCACGGGGCCGTCGCCTATCGCGGCGGGGATCTCGCGAACGCCCGGCGCGAGTGGGTTGGAGTGCTCGCGCTTCCGCCGTCCGAGCGCCACTATCGCAGCACGTGGGCGGCTTTTATGCTCGGCAAGACGTGGCTGCGGGACGATCCGTCGCGGGCTCGCGATTGCTTTCGGATGGTGAGGACGCTGGCCCGGACGGGCTTCGCCGATACGTTGGGCTTGGCGCGCGAGTCGGTCGGGTGGGAGGCGCGCGCGGAGTTGAACCGGTACGCTTTCGAGAAGGCGGCGCTATTGTATGTCTCGGAGGATGGCGACGCGACAACCTCCTTGCTGGCGGTGGCTCGAAAGACGGTTGCTTGCCGGCGGTTGGAGGAGGCGGCGCAAAGTCGCGTGTTGCGGGGTCTGATCACCGCCTATTTTGTGTCCCGCGTCGGCTACGAGGCGGACAAGGATAGCTTGGGCCTGTGGCTGGACGCGGTCGAAAACGCCGGCCTGAAGGACCTGACCGGCGCGGACCGGTTGGCCTGGCTGGCGTACCAACACGGAAACATGGAGGCGGCCGCGCGCTGGGCGGCCAGGGCGCCGTCCGATTCCGTCACCGCCCACTGGGTCCGATCCAAACTCTTGCTTCGCGAGGGACGCAAGGCGGAGGCCGAGACGCTCATGACCGAGACGGTCAGGACGATCGAGAAGCAGGCAAAGGCGGACAGGGACATGGCGTCTTTTGCGGCCACGGACGAGACGCATGGCTATCGGCCCGCCTCGCAGCCGGCGGGCGAGCTGGCTGTGCTCCTGATGTCCGATGGACGCTATCTGGAGGCGCTCGATTTGCTGCTTCGCAACGGCTGGTGGACCGACGGCGCGTATGTGGCCGAGCGTGTGCTTGCGCTCGACGAACTGCGGCGGTACGTGGACGAACGGTGGCCGGAGGAGAAGTCAGCCACCCCGCGAAAAGAAGACGAACCGTGGCAGCGTTGGCCTTGTTACGGCGACCCTCTCCTTCCTGGGAGCGTATCCGGAGCGAACGAACCCATCCGCTATCTGCTGGCGCGGCGGCTGGCCAGGACCGGTAAGTTGGATGAGGCGCGGGCGTATTATCCCGAGACGTGGAGATCCTGGTTCGACGAGTACACCAAGGCGTTCGCGCAGGGGCACGCTCGCGCCCAAAGCGATACGGTTCGGGCCAGCGCCCTGTGGCGCGAGGCGCGGATCATGCGCCAGTTCGGCATGGAGTTGTTCGGCACCGAGGTCAGTCCCGACTGGCGGTTGTACGGCGGGAACTTTGAACTGCCGTACTTGGAGATGCGCTCGCCGACGAATCCGTCCGTCGTCGCCCTGATGGGCACGGATGAGGTTGTCCGGGTCGTCTCCAGCGCGCCCAAGCCGGATTTCCGTTTTCATTACCGCTATGTCGCCGCAGATCTGGCCTGGGAAGCGGCCCGTCTGATGCCGGACGATTCGCCGGTCACGGCGCTGGTCTTGTGTCGCGCCGGCTCATGGCTCGCGGGACGCGACCCGAAAGCGGCCGACCGGTTCTATAAAGCGCTGGTTCGACGATGTGGCGGAACGGATCTTGGCCGGGAGGCGGATCGAAGGCGGTGGTTTCCCCCTGTCGAGTCGCTGCCGGTTCAGCCGGAATAGAACAAAAAAAAGACGTCCCGGCGAACCGGGACGTCTTTCGTGTAGCCAACGTTCTGTTAGCGACGGAAGGAGCGGTTTCCACCGCGTCCGCCACCACCATCACGGCGTCCGCCACCGCCAAAACCGCCACCACCGCCACCGCCGAATCCGCCGCCGGCGCGGGGCTCTTTCGGACGAGCTTCGTTCACCACGATCGCGCGCCCGTCAATTTCCTTTCCATTCAAACCCTGAATGGCTGCCTGAGCTTCCTGATCCGTGCCCATTTCCACGAATCCGAACCCCTTGGAGCGACCGGTCTCGCGGTCCGTAATCACGTCCGCACTCTCGACTTTGCCGTGCGCGCCGAACGCCTGCGTGAGCGTATCGCTCGTCACGCTGTAACTAAGGTTCCCGACATACAGTTTCTTACCCATCTTCTTCTCTCCTCTTGCCTCTTATCTGAGGACTTCTGGCCCCGATTATTACTTTCCGGGTCCACTCGAAAGGGGGCGACGCTACGCCCCATAGGGACGGACTCTCGATAGAGGGTACCTGCTGTCGTTCATTTCCTGGCAGCCGCACGACCTATTCGATAACCAACCGTCGCACACAATAAGGGATCAAAGAGGGCATGGAAAGCATTATTTCATGTTTTTGTCGCGCCGGCTTTGATCACCGTGTCGTCGTGGGAGGCGCAAAGGGTCTGGCCGGGCTCGACGACAACAAAACGCGCGGCGTCCCATGTGCCGTCAAGCAGGTCGCGCACGAGCGAAGGATCACCGGGCAGCTCGTCGTACTTCCATCCCAGCCACTCGGCGCATTCGCGGGTGAATTCGCGATATTCGGCGTTGTCCCCGAAACCCAGATCGATGTAAGCGGCGTTGCTGTATTCCTTGAACCAGCCCTGCTCCATCTCCATCAGATACTGGGCGTTGTCCTCGCCGTATTGCTCGACGTACTTCCGCCGTGTTTCCTCGTACCGGGCCTTGCCGGGTTGCGACTGCGTATCGATCCAGCCGGGGCTGTACCAGTAGGTGCCGGGATGGGAATCGAAATACTGGCGATACCGCTCCTTGGTCCCGAGCAGATACGTGATGCAATCGTGCGCCCGGGCCACGACCAGCCGGGTCTTGCGGGCGGCCACGCCCTCAATCCCGCGGCTGCACAGCCCGTAACCGAGGAGAATGGCTTCGCTGTCCGCCGGCGCCGCATCCACGGCCTTCTGCGCCTCGGCGCGCAGAACGTCGGGCGTGTTGTGCAACCCCTGCGGCAGGAAGCAAAAAGTGAACGTATTTCGCGACAACGCCGCGTAGTAGCAGAACTCCCGCCAAAGCACGTGACAGGCGATAATGTGGTAACGGGGCATGGCAGGTTGAACCCTCAAACGTCGTACTCTGGGTCGCAAGTTCGGTGACGTATTGGCGGTCCTCCTCGTAGGGCCGGTTTTAGACCGGCCATGTGCATAGCCGGCATAAAGCCGGCTCTACTGGCCGTTCCGACTTTGTCATCGTATTTACGGCATCCTGTACTTCAGCATTCATTCTTCGCGCACTATATCCGCGCCGAGAGCGCGGAGACGGCCGTCCACGGCCTCGTAGCCGCGGTCAATGGTCTGCGCGTTGTCGATGACGCTCTCGCCCTTGGCGCACAGGGCCGCGATCAAGAGCGCCACGCCGGCGCGAATGTCCGGGCTCGCCATGTGCATGCCGTGCAGCCGCGACGGGCCGGTGACGAGCACGCGGTGCGGATCGCACACCACCACGCCGGCGCCCATGCTGATCAGGTAATCCACGAAATACATCCGGCTCTCGAACATCTTCTCGAAGAAGAGCACGCTCCCGTGCGCCTGTGTGGCCATGACGATGGACACGCTCATAAGATCCGTCGGGAACATCGGCCACGGCCCGTCGTCAATCTTCGGGATCGCGCCGCCGAAATCCTTCACCACGCGCAGCCGTTGCCGCGCGGGCACCGCCAGGGCATCGCCGTCCAGGGTGAGGCGGAGGTTCAACTTCTGCAGCGTGCGACCCACGATGATCATGGGTTCCGGGGAAACGGCGTTCACGCGCAGGTCGCCGCCGGTGACGGCGACGGCCGCGACGAAACTGCCGATCTCGACGAAATCCGGCTGGACCGTGTGTTCCGCGCCGTGCAGAACGTCCACGCCCTCAATCTCGACCCGGTTCGTCCCCAAGCCCGCGATCCGGGCGCCCATCTTGTTCAGCAACGCGCCCAGGTCCGCCACGTGCGGCTCGCACGCGGCATTGAAAACCACTGTACGGCCCCTGGCCAGCACCGCGGCCATGATAACGTTCTCCGTGGCGGTGACGCTGGCTTCATCGAGAAGCATCCGGGTCCCCTCCAGCGCCTTGCGCCGGAAGGAGAAATGCCGTCCGCCCGTCACTTCGATGCCGAGTGCGCGAAGCCCTTGGAAGTGGGTGTCCACACGGCGCCGGCCGATGACGTCGCCGCCGGGCGGGTACACGGTGGCGCGTCCCACCCTTGCGCTAAGGGGGCCGGCAAAAAGGATGGAGGAGCGAACCCGGCGGCACAGGTCCGGATCGAGCCGGCTGCGGCGTAACCCCTTGGCGCAAAGCCGGACGGTGTGATCGCGTAGATCCACGCTCACCCCGAGTTTGTCGAGGATTTCGAGCATGGCCTTGACGTCGTGAATGAGCGGCACGTTATGCAGAACGACCGGCTCATCGGTCAGAACGCACGCGGCCAGCATGGGCAGCACGGCATTCTTGTTCCCGCTGGGCGTATACGTTCCGCTCAGCCGTTTACCGCCGTGAATAATGAAGCGTGGCATGGGGGGAGGAAGGAATGGTTAATGGTCAAATGGTTGATGGATGAATCCCGAAAGCGTGCCACAAGGCGGACGGATAAGTCAAACACCTCGTTCAACACCTCGTTCAAGCCGATCGTTCGGGCCCCCTTGGTCCGGAGTTCAATTCGTCACCGACAAGAATATTCGTGACAGGCAAGCCGTTCTGAACTCAATGTGGAGTGCCGAGCCTGACCCCTGACGTGCGGCGATCGGTGAGAACGGGCCGGGGACGATGGCGGCAAAGCCGACCGTGCGGCGGGCGAAAGGAATGGGATGCGTATGCAGGAAATAGCGTGGTCGGTGGGGCGGATTGCGATGGCGTCCTACCTGGGGCTGGCGTTGTTCATGTACTTCCGCCAGTCGAAATACGTGTATTTCCCCGCCAAGGGACTTTCGCAGACTCCCGCCACGGCGGGGCTGGCCTACGAAGACGTGTCGGCGCGGACCCCGGACGGCGAGACGATTCACGGATGGTTTGTCCCGGCCGCGACGAACGCCCTGGGAACGCTTCTCTTTTGCCACGGCAATGCGGGGAATATCTGGAACCGTATTGACGCCCTCTGGCTGTTTCACGATATGGGGCTCAATGTCTGCATCTTCGACTACCGGGGCTATGGCCGGAGCACCGGCGCTCCGTCGGAGGAGGGAACTTACCGCGATGCGGCGGCGGTCTGGCAATACCTGACGCAGACGAAGAGTCTCGAAGCGCGGCGCATTGCCGTGCTGGGCGAGTCGCTCGGCGGCGGCGTGGCGGCGTGGCTGGCGGAACAGGAGCGGCCCGGCGCGTTGATCCTGGAGTCGTCGTTCACGTCCCTGCCCGACATGGCTTCGCGTCTTTATCCTTTTCTCCCCGTGCGGTGGCTCTGCCGGATCCAGTACAATACCTTGGAACGGCTTCCTCGCCTCGGCTGTCCCGTGCTCGTTGCGCACAGCCGGCAGGACGAGCTGGTCCCGTTTTCTCAAGGCCGGAGGCTTTATGCGGCGGCGCGGGAGCCGAAGGAATTCTTCGAGATGAAGGGCTCGCACAACGGCGGACGGGAGGAGACGGGGCGGGCTTACGCCGCTGCCGTGAAAGGGTTCCTCGAAAAGCATTTGGCGTCCGGCCTGAACTCCGGCGCTGCTCCACAACATCTATAACGGCATCGAGAACATCCTGAAGCAAATCATTATCGAGCGCGGAGAAAAGGTGCCCGATGGTGCTTCCTGGCATCGCGACCTCTTGTCCCTGGCCGAGGAAAGACATAGGTTGTGCCATGAATGGAAGTTGGCGTTCGCCAAAGACATTTTGACATGCCGGATGATGAGGCGTACGCTATTACGTACGGAAGGAATGAACCATGACAACCCTTACGGCTACCCAGGCGCGGAAATCGCTCTACTCTATTCTGGATGACGTGGCGGAATCCCACACGGCGATACAGATTACCGGAAAACGGCATTCCGCCGTCCTGGTTTCCGGGGAGGATTGGAATGCGATTCAGGAGACGTTGTATCTGGCCGCCATTCCCGGGATGAGAAAGTCCATTCTGGCGGGAATGCGAACGCCGGTGGGCGAATGCACCAGGGAGCTTAAGTGGTGAACTGGACCCTCGTCTTCACCAGGCAGGCCCAGAAAGACGCCAAGAAACTCAAGGCGTCCGGCTTGAAGCCAAAAGCCGAACGGTTACTCGAAATTCTGGAGCTGAATCCCTATCAGAATCCTCCTCCCTTCGAAAAACTTGTTGGCGATTTGGCCGGAGCCTGCTCCCGCCGCATCAACATCCAGCATCGGCTCGTGTATCAAGTTCTGAAAGACATCAAGACCGTCAAAGTCATTCGCCTGTGGACACACTACGACTGATGGGCGAATCAGCGGGCTTTGGAGACTGATTGAAATCAACCAACAACAACGAAGCCGGCTCGATCCACGCAGGATTGGACAAAACCTCGTCCGCGGTGTCTTACCTTTAGAGAGCTGAATGAATCGCCGTGACGCAAGAGAGTTGGAGGCGTTCCTGGCCGAGCGGATGCCAAGGCTCAGGGGCTATGTGCAGGTCATGACGGGCAGTCGCGAGGACGCGGAGGATATCGTGCAGGAGGCGTGCGTCAAATACATGCGCGGCGGACCGCCGCCCGGAACGCCCCAGGCACAGGCCTGGCTCTTCGCCACCTGCCGGAATCGGGCCCTCAACCTTGCCCGTGACCGGGCGCGGGAACGCCAGCGCGAACAGGCGTACGCCGAACTGGCCGATATTCACATCGCGACGCCGGCGGAGTCATCGGACCGGGCGGAGGCCCTCCGCCGGATCGAGGAGTGCATGCGGAAGTTGCCGGTTCTGCTGCGCGAGATGCTGTACTTGAACGTGGCGGTCGGGTTGCCCGTACGCGAGATCAGCGAACAAACGGGAATCCCCAAGTCAACCGTGGCGCTTCGCGTCCGGGAGGCCCTGGTCCTGGTGAACCGGTGCTGCCATAGGGAGTCATGAACATGCGGGAAAAGTCCAACGAAGAACGCGCGGCGGCAAACGTGCTTGGATTCGACGAGGAAGGGCACGACCGGCCTGCCGCCGCCGGCGTCGCGCCAGACGAAGCCACGCGCCAGCTCGAACGGGAAATGCGGGAAACCGTGGCGGCGTTGCGGGAGTGGCGGCGCCAACTGGAGGCGCAGCCCGGGCGGCTGCCGCAGGTGCGGCCGCGTTCTTCCTGGGCCTGGCCGGTCGGAATCGCGGCGGCCCTGGCGATCGGTTTCGGCTTCAACTTCTGGGCTATGTATCGCGGGAACTCCACGGCTATCGTCCGAGAACTCGAATGGACCACCCAGCCGCTCGCCGCTTCGGAGAACGGGCCGGGGCGCGAGATTACGGTTCACATCGTCCCCAGCGAGCTGAAGTCCGGTGGCGGCCCGGGCGGTCTGGCCGCGTTCCGGCGCGCCGGGCCGGCGCATCCGCCGCCGGGGCTCGATCCGGCAACGGCGCAAGACGTCCGCCGCCGCGCCGCCTTTCCTTTCCATATGCCGGATCGCCTTTCGGGCGCCCTGACGCTCCGGTCGGCCGAGACCGTGGGCAGCAATCGCGTCCACCTCGTGTACGTCGGAGACTCGGGGACGTTGGCCGTATTCCTGTCCCGTTCGCCGGGACCGGACATCGCTGTGCGGGCGGTCAGGATCGGGGAGCGCACGCTGCTGGCAGGCAGGCGCCACGGGGTCATCGCGGCTTTCGACGCGCCGTCCCGGTCCCGTCCGACGGACGATTGGAACGTTCTGCTGCGCGATTTTGCGAATGGAGATCAGGCCGGGGGGTGAGGAATGAAAATGCGCCTGTCGGAATTGTTCGGTCGCCTATGGCCGGGAGCGCGAATCTCCTCGCTCCCGAAGATCGTCCGGCGCAGCCTGTACATCAGCCTCTTCGTCCATATGGCCCTGTTCCTGACCGCCGGCGTCCTTGTGATCTCGCGTCTCTTCTACAACAGAACCTCGACCTTCCAGGGGCTGCCGCCGGCCATGCGCACTTACGAGCCGCGCAAGTTCGAATTCAAGGTCAAGGTCTCCAAGCAAGCCCGGAGTTCGAGCCGCCTCGCCATGGCGCCTCGAATGGTCTCGACCAAGCTGAACGCAAATATCTCCCTTCCGGAAATCAAGGTGGATCCGAAGGTCGTCAAGACCAGTTTCCAGCCGAAGTTCAAGGCGATTACGGGCACGGGCCTTGGCGTCGGACTCGGGAACGGCTACGAACTTGACGGCTTTGGGACCGGCGTCTCGGCCTTCGATTTCTTCGGCATCCGCGGCCGGGGCAACAAGATCGCCATTCTCGTGGATGTTTCGGTCAGTATGATTGAAGACGAGAAGGGCGGCGTCAAGGCCTACGTGCGAGTCAAAGAGCGCATCAACAAGGTCATTGACGCTCTCAACGAAGGGGCCATGTTCAACGTCATTGTTTTCGCGGACGCCGTCAGTTCCTACGAGAAG
>Ga0182021_10008780_pt1 | contig 11961 bp, 10 predicted proteins | sample 612E3MmetaG_FD_120493 | JGI IMG/M metagenome (GOLD analysis project Ga0182021, IMG submission 120493) | Permafrost microbial communities from Stordalen Mire, Sweden - 612E3M metaG (Illumina Assembly) | ecosystem: Environmental > Terrestrial > Soil > Wetlands > Permafrost | place: Sweden...
AACTTAATCAGGGCAAGTTGATCACATTAAAGTATCAGGTTAACATACCCAGCTATGACCCCATGTATAATGATGATTCAGCAGAAATACACCAGCGCATGATATATTATGGAGTGTATTCAGCTCCAACGTTATTTACAGATGGCAATAAAAAGATGTATGAATTTATCACCCAGGAAGTAATTGATTCCCTAAGCCAGGTGCCCATTCATTTCCACCTTCAGCTGCAACATGCCTTTAACTCCGGGCTTGATTCCATGATGATCTGCCTGATCACACGAAGTGATTCAATTCAGACTTTTCAAACCGGCAAACTCCATGCATTCATCGCCCTGACTGAGGATTCCATCGTTTTCCTTTATCCTCCCGGATCAAACGGGGAAAAGATCTTTAAAACAGGTACAGGAAAGTAGATTCCGGATCTCACAGGAAATTAGCAACCTTCCTCTATTCATACCTTAACGCATCAATAGGATTGAGGCTTGCAGCCTTGCGGGCCGGATACCAGCCAAAGAAAATTCCTATTGCTGTTGAGAAAAGGAAAGAGAGTATAATTGACTGCACTGTTATAGTGACCGGCCACTTCATGAGGCTGGCAATTACACCTGAAGCGACTATTCCCAAACCGGCGCCGAGAAAACCTCCGATAAGGCTGATCATAAGGGCTTCAATCAGGAATTGCAACAGTACGTCTCTTCCCCTTGCTCCAACACCCATGCGGATGCCTATTTCGCGGGTCCTTTCGGTTACCGAGACAAGCATTATATTCATAATGCCTATTCCGCCCACCAGCAAGGAAATACTTGCAATACTTGCAAGCAGGGCTGTAAGAATACCTGAAGTCGCTGTAGCCGTGCTGGCAATATCGGCCTGTGTGCGGATTGAGAAATCCGGATCCTCCGAGGGTCCAAGCCTGTGCCTTTCTTTTAAAACCTGCGTTATTTCATCAGTTGCCTCGGGAATCTGCTTTTCACTGGTTGCCGAAACCATGATACTCTGGATATACTGGACGGTGAGCATGCGAACCTGGACTGTATTAAAGGGTGCGATCACAATGTCGTCCTGGTCCTGGCCCCAGGCATTCTGGCCTTTTGTAACGATGAGGCCTATGACCTGAAAGGGGATTTTATTGATCCTGATCATCCTTCCTGTCGGGTCCTGACCTTCGCCAAATAAATATTTATTAACGGTCTGGCCGATGATGCATACTTTGTTTGCAGTACGGTCGTCCATCATGGTAAATACTGCTCCTTTTTCCAGATCCAGGTTGCGGATATTGAAATAATCGGGATAGACTCCCCATACCGAAGTCCTCCAGTTCTGGCTGCCTGCAATGAGCTGCCCGCTGGTTCTGACAGTTGGTGTGGAATACATTATTGCCGGACAGCGACTGGCAAGAGATTTGTAGTCATCGATAGTTAATTTTATGCTGGAGCCTGCTTCCAGCCTTACGCCACCCGTCATACTTGCTGAAGGATAAACTGTAAGAAGGTTTGTGCCCAGGCTGGCTATCTGTTTCTGTATGCTTTCCTTTGAACCCTGGCCAATTGCCAGCATGGCAATAACCGAACCAACGCCAATGATGATCCCCAGCATGGTCAGAAAAGTCCGCATCTTGTTCTTTGCCAAAGACCTGAGAGCCGCCTTTAACTGGTTTTTAAGTTTCATATTGTTTCCTCCGCGGTTAAAACTGGCATGGTTAATAGTTCTGCTGCTGCATTCCTGGGTTTTTCCACAAGAATATCCTTCTGGATCCGGCCATCCCTGAACGATATATTCCTGTCGGTATATGCAGCTATATCCGGCTCATGGGTAACAATAATAACGGTTATCCCCTTGGTATTCAGCTGCTGGAAAATGCTCATTACTTCAACACTTGTACGTGTATCAAGGTTGCCGGTGGGTTCATCGGCAAGAATCACAACAGGATCGTTCACAAGGGCTCTGGCGATTGCAACCCTTTGCTGTTCTCCCCCCGAAAGCTGATTTGGCATATGATGTGCCCTGTCGGCAAGCCCCACTGATTCAAGTGCCTGTATTGAGCGTTCCTTCATATCCTTCGAACTGATTTTAATGTTATACATAAGAGGAAGTTCTACGTTTTCAAGGGCCGATGTACGGGAAAGAAGGTTAAACGACTGGAATACAAATCCGATTTTTTTATTTCGCAAATGGGCCAGCTGGTCCTTATTCATCTTTCCTACATCCACACCGTCGAGAAAATACACTCCTTTTGTCGGAACATCCAGGCAGCCTGCAATATTCATGAAAGTTGATTTTCCCGATCCGCTTTTCCCCATAATGGCAACGAACTCGCTCTTATGGACATCCATATTGATCCCTCTCAGAGCATGCACCTCCATGTCTCCCATTTTATACACTTTGACAAGATGCTCAACCGAAATTATTGTTTCCTTCATATCAACGACCTCCTCTTGCGCCACCAGCAGGTTGTGGTGGACGGCCCATCTGTGGAGCAAACGGGCTTTGCTGCTGTGTTGTTTGCTGACCGGGATTAGTATTCACTATACCAGTGATCAGTTCATCGCCTTCTTTTAACATACCTTCAACTTCGGTAAAACTGTTATCGGAGATACCGGTTTTAACCCTGCGGGGAATGAGCAGGTTGCCCTGTTTTACCCATACCATTCCCATCCTTTGGCGCACGTTTCCTCCCTGTCCGCCCCAGCCCTTCTGGCCCTGGAGATTGCCCTGCCCACGACGGTTATCCTGTTGCTGTCCTGAGCCGGACTGACGTCCTGCTACTGACTGACCTCCAATACCTTGCGGACGTCCCGTGCCGGTCTGAGCGCCTGATCGACCCTGGCCTGACTGGGTATTTGCCGCCACTTGCCCGCCACTTCCTGCCTGGCTTCCAGAACCCATCTGTCCTCCACTGCCACTCTGGCTACTCCCACTCTGGCCTGATTGCCTGCGGGCCATAATTTTCTGCGCCCTTTCAATCATTTTCTGAGTGGAATCCGGGTATTCCTTCATGTGTTTGTCAAAATATTCCTGAGGTGGCCAGAATCTCAGGGCCGCTGAAGGTGCCTTAAGCACGTTAAGCGCTTCCTGTGTCTTAACTGTAAGATTGGCCGTCATCCCCGGCATTAATTTCAGGTCTCCATTAGGCACATTAATGACTACCGTATAGTTTACAACGTTCGAAACGGATACCGGTTGCAACCTGATCTGCCATACCGTTCCCGCGAACATCTGGTCCACGTATGCATCTACCCTGAAAGTAACTTCCTGCCCAACCTTGATCTTTCCAATATCGGCTTCATCAATACTGGCCTGGAGCTGCATCTTGGTGAGGTCGTTCGCAATCGAGAATAATGTGGGCGTACTAAAGCTTGAAGCTACAGTTTGTCCGATATCCACGTTCCTCGAAATGACAACTCCGGAAACAGGAGCTACAATAGTGGCATAACGCAGATTGATCATAGCCCTGTCAAGAGCCGATTTAGCTGACTTCTCATTGGCCTGAGCAGTTTCATAATCCGAAAGGCTCTGGTCAAAATCGGACTGGGCCAGCACTTTTTGTTCCAACAGGGTATTGTTGCGTTCATAGGTCCGCTTTGTCAGCTTGGTTTGAACCTGGGCCCTGAAGAGGCTTGACTTTGCATCTTCCACAGAAGATGCAAGGAAAGTGGTGTCAAGTACAGCGATCAACTGCCCTTTCTTTACAACCGAATTGAAATCCACATAGATCTTGGTGATGATACCCGAAACCTGGGTGCCTACTGCAACAGTTGTGTCGGGATTTAAAGTACCCGTGGCCGTCACAAGAACCTGCAGGTCACCTTTTTCGACTTTCCCTGAACGGAATTCAATTATCTTTTCTGATTTTCCCGCCAACAGGAAGTACCCCAGGACGAGGAGGGCAAGAACCACAACAATAAGGATAATCCAATAAGTCTTTTTCATTGTATGTTATGAGTTAAATTTTAAAATGTAATCGTTTTTCCCTGGTAAAAATCCAGGATCTTGGACTGAAAAATGAAATTATATTTTGTCTGGATTAAGTTTGACACTGATAAAACATAGCTATTCTTCTGGATCAGATAATCGGTTGTACTCATGACCCCGACGGTATATTTCTTTTCTGCATTTTTATATGCCATCTCTGTTGAACTCAGCTGGATCTTGCCGGCCTCATAAGACTTTGCAGCAGCTTTAAGGCTGGTATAGGTCTGTTCAATATTCATCCTCAGAATCATCTGGGTGTTGAGTTCATTAAGCTCAGCTGTCTTGGCGTTGACCCGGGCCCGTTCGATACTGCTTTGCAGAGACCGGTTGCTGAAGATAGGTATACTCATACCAAGGTTAAAAGCCTGACCCACATTATCCCAAACCTGGGAATACCATGGATAGCTCAGAGGATTGACAGCATTACCCTCTTTACGGCTGGAGGCGTAGTTTGAACTAAGTCCTCCCGTCAGCGACAGCCTTGGCCATCTGGCACCCGTTGCAATTTTAATTGCCATTACAGAACTTGCAGTGTTAAGCGATGCAGCCTGGATCTGGGGCATGATTGCCAGGGCTTTCTGGTATATCACATTCTTGCTTTGCAGCAGATCAAGCCCGGGTTCGGCAAATTTCGGAACCTCAATATCAAAACTGTCTATAACAGGGATCTGCATGAGCTGCATGAGGGTGACCCTGTCAAGGTCAAGCTGAATCTGGGCATTGACAAACGTAAGATTATCCGTGGCAAGCTGTGACTGGATCAGCAGCAGGTCGCCTTCAGCAGATTTCCCTACATTCAGCTGCTTCTGAGTCCTGTCAACCTGAACCGAATCAGCTGACAACTGGCTCTGGGCTGTTTTCACGATCTCGTACTGCAGAAGTATCTGAAGATAGCCGGTTGTCACACTCAGAATAACCGCGTTCTTTGCATTTTCAATATTAAATTTGCCGGCTTCAATATTCAGCTTGTACTGTTTGATTGTGTTATTGTTCTGTAAGCCGCTGAACAGGTTGTAACTGGCATTCAGACTGTAATTCCCCGAGTTAAATGATCCTATGACAAACTGGTTGGTTGTGGCATCGACGTTCTTCCCTATGTTGTATGATTCACCCACACTGGCGCTTACGCTGGGAATACGGTTAGCCCTGGACTGCTCGAGGCTGATCTTATTAAGTTCATTTGAAAGAACAGTCTGGTTGACTGAGATATTGCGTTTTAAAGCGGTATCAAGACATTGCTGGAACGTCCAGGGCGCTTTCTGCGCCCATCCCGCAAAGGAGTAATAAAAAAGAAAACTTAATAATAAAATAGTACGTTTCATAAAATGAATTTTTAATCTTCTATTCCATGATCTTGTTCTTCTGAACCAGGGAAAGAAAGTTGTCTTTATAATGATCACTGAGAGGAATTTCTCTCCCTTTAATGGAGATAAAGCTCTTGTGAATAAAATCTATCTTGTCAAAGGCTACGATAAAGGAGCGGTGAACCCTGATAAAGTCATGAGGTGGCAGCTTTTCTTCAATCGACTTCATACTCATCTGGGTCAGCACCGGTTTTTCTCCGCAGTAAATCTTTACATAATCTTTCAGGCCCTCAATATAAAGGATCTCCTGTATATCGATCTTTACAAGCTTATAATCAGCTCTTACAAAAAGATAATGGGATCCAAAGGCCGGACCCTTTTGACCATCTTTCGCTTTTTCCTGAAGTTCAAGATATTCGTGGGCCTTATTGACAGCTTTCAGAAAGCGCTCAAATGAATATGGCTTTAAAAGATAATCGATCACATTCAGTTCAAATCCTTCAATGGCATATTTTGAAAAAGCAGTAGTGAAAATGACCACAGGTTTCTGTGGAAGGCTCTTCAGGAATTGTATCCCACTGATATCAGGCATCTGGATATCGAGAAAAAGCAGGTCAACGGGATGCTCCTGCATCAGATTAAGTGCATCGAAGGCGTTTGTGTATTTCCCTGCCAGCTCAAGAAAGGGTATCTTGCTGATATTGTCCTCAAGAAGTTCAAGTGCAAGGGCCTCATCGTCTATTGCTATACAACGTATCATTATATTTTGATTTTTAACATGACATAATAAAGAGATTCCGAATCACGGATCTCAAGTTGATGTTTGCCGGGATAGAGCAATTCCAGCCGGCGGCTTACATTTTTAAGCCCTATGCCCGCTTGCTCAAGTTTTAATGTATCTTTCACTGACGGCTTGGAATTCTCAACCATGAACGACAACTCACCTGAATCTGTTTTAAGTTCAATACTGATCCGTGATTTTCCGTTATAACTGACCCCGTGCTTAAAAGCATTCTCTACAAACGGAATAAGAAGTAAAGGCTCAAGCTGAATAGCAGAGAGGTCGCCTTCTATGACAAATCTGATATCAACTTTATCGGCAAGCCTTATCTTTTGAAGTTCGATGAAATTATTAAGGTAATCAACTTCTTCCTCGAGCCCTACTTTTTCCTGCGTGGAGTCGGTGATCATATATCGCATGATCTGAGAGAGCTTGATGATAGCCGGTTCGGTAGCATCCGACTTCTTCCTTGCAAGGGAACAGATGTTATTCAGCGTATTGAAGAGAAAATGCGGATTGATCTGCGACTTCAGGAAAGCCAGTTCCGAAAGCAGCTTCTCTCCCTGCAGTTCCCTGCGCTCCTTTTCATTTCTTGCCCATTCTTTGGCCAGCCGTATACTGATCCCTATGGCAATACCTGTGAGCAGGGGAAATAAAGGCACCCACATGCCCCGGCTGAAAATGAGCTCGGGGCGGTGGTGCCAGTTCTGGACTACGGATACAACAAAATAATAATACAGGTCGACAATAATACATGGAATTACAAGTGTTACGAGTATGACAAGTATGTAGGCCAGGAATTTCTGTTTAAACAAGTATTTCGGTATCAGGTAAAGAAAGTTGAAATAGTAAACAATGACAGTCAGGGTAGCAGTGGCTCCTATCCTCAGCAGATATGAGGATATCCCAACCCTGGGTTCCATTAAAAGAAACGGAATAAAAAAGAGGAAAACCCAGATAATGCAGTTGATCAGAAAGGTAATCCAAAATGGCCGTTCCGTGTTCATGATACTATTTGTTTCGACGGTACGAAATTAGACAATTACCCGGGGGGGGGTGTGAATAATAGACGGAGAAGCTTAATTAGTCGATATTTATAGTTTATTTGCCGATAAGCAATCCATTCTGTACAAGGGGATATTATTTTTGTATTTTTGTCTTATGCTTCATCAACGACAACAACAAAAACTACTACAGAAACTATCTCCCCAGCAGGTGCTGGTGATGCGCCTGCTGCAACAGCCTGTGATTTCACTTGAACAGAGGATAAAACAGGAAATTGAGGATAATCCTGCCCTTGAAGAAGCTGCTGATATCACTGATGCAGATGAAATTACGGATGAAACAACTCCGGATTCCATCGACGCTGATGAGGACAGCTTCTCTGATGAGGATGAAGAACATACTGAACTGAAGGCCGATAATGAATTTTCCTATGAAGACTACTTTGATCTGGATGATATTCCAGATTATAAGTTAGTCTCGAACAACCGCAGCCCTGATGAAGAAGCCTGGGAATCCCCGGTTGTTTCCGGTATAAGTTTCCAGGAATACCTGTTAGCCCAGATGGGTGTTCAGAAGATTCCCGACAAAGAGTTCATCATAGCTTCTACTATAATCGGGAATCTCGACGAAACAGGGTATCTCGCCCGTGAGATTCCTGCTCTCATCAACGATCTTGCTTTCAACCAGAACATTGAAGTCACGGAAGCTGAGGTCCTGGAAGCCCTGAAACTTGTCCAGGGGTTCGACCCTCCCGGGATAGCAGCAAGATCGCTTCAGGAGTGCCTTCTCCTGCAACTTGAACACAAAACAGACAGGACCTATGCTACGGAACTGGCGGAGGTAATTATCCGTTATTATTTTGATGAGTTTTCGAAAAAGCATTATGAAAAAATTCTTCAAAAGGCCCATATCACCGAGGAAGAATTGAAGGAAGCTGTTGACGAGATCACCAAGCTGAATCCAAAACCAGGCTTTACCATCACCGAGGAAGCGAGGAGCAGCCAGTATATAGTTCCTGATTTCCTGATCACAATCAACGACGGAGAGATTGAATTGAACCTGAATTCGAGGAACGCTCCGGAACTGTCGATCAACAGGGGGTACATCGACATGTTACAGGGTTATAATCATAAGAAAAAGAAGATCAGCAGCAGTGAAAAGGCCGCCCTGACTTTTATAAAACAAAAGATCGACTCCGCAAGGGGTTTCATCGATGCCATTAAACAAAGGCAGGAAACCCTTTATGTGACCATGAAAGCTATCCTCGATTACCAGATGGAGTATTTTCAGACCGGCGATGAAACAAGACTTAAACCAATGATCCTGAAGGATATATCTAACAAGGTCGGACTCGATATCAGCACGGTTTCAAGGGTTGCAAATTCAAAATATGTTCAGACACCTTTCGGTACTTTCCTGCTGAAAAGTTTCTTTTCAGAATCCCTCCAGAATGCAATGGGCGAAGAGATATCATCCCGGGAGATCAAGAAGATACTTTTTGACACTATAGAAGCAGAGAATAAATCGGCACCCCATACAGATGAAGAGCTGGAGGAGATACTTCAGAAAAAAGGTTATACTATTGCCCGCCGTACTATCGCCAAATACCGTAAACAGCTGAGAGTCCCCGTGGCAAGGCTGAGAAAGGAACTCTGATCAATCCAAGATATGAATAACGGTATCTCCCTGGCAAGAATTATTTCTGGCCTTTTTCACCCGGTTCTCATGCCTTTCTTCACGCTGATATTGATGCTTCAGTCTCATTCTTTCTTCGTGGGGTTGCTTCCTCTTAAAGAGATCTTTATTTTGGCGGGCTCAGTTTTACTTACAACAGTGTTCTGCCCCTTACTGATGATTTTCTTCCTGTTCAGGGTAAAGCTTGTTTCATCACTAACCATGGAAAAACGGGAAGAGAGGATATTGCCCCTTCTTTCAACCGGGGTTTTTTATTATCTTACTTATTATCTTTTAAAAGGCATCAGCCTTTCTGTATTGTTCAGCTATTTTATGCTGGGCACCACGTTGCTCATAATAATCTGCCTTTTTGTGAATTTCTTTTTTAAGATCAGCCTGCATATGGCCGGAATTGGCGGTGTAACGGGCTTCTGGCTGGGTCTAAGCATCCGGCAGGGAACACCTCATGAAATTTTTCTATCCATTCTTTTCCTGCTCTGTGGTTTGCTTGGTTATGCCAGGCTGAAAGATGGCAACCATTCACCAAAAGAAGTTTACACCGGGCTCTTTCTGGGAGCCGGTTCACTATTTTTTCTTATGATGCTGTGATCAGAAAGGCCTGAGCATGAACCCGACCGAGATTGGATAAATGTCGGGGCCTTTACCTTGCTGAAAAATTGATGAAAGCTGGTAGTATCCTACAAGGTTAAACCACTTGTATCCAATACGTAATTGTGGGCCGTACTCGAAACGATCGAGGTTCAAAACATTGCGGAACTTGACCCTGAGTTGGTCATTCGTATTATAAATATAATCATCCCCGACATATTTAGTATGGGCCGGCAGCATATATCCCACTTTAAATCCCAGCCCGAGGCAAAATTTAGCCTTGTTAACATAAGCGAATTCGATGGGAATTTCAAGATAAGGCATGACCAGTTTTGACCTTTTATGACTGATGGAATCCGGGATCTTTACGAGGTTTGTGGAATCAGTATAACTCTTGACAGTGAAATTTCCAAACATATTATGGATTGACATTCCCAATCCCACTCCAAAACCGAAGTTGCTTTTTCCGAAGGGTACCTTGTAAGCGATCACCGCCTGGAACCCCTGGTTAATAGTCCGTGTTTTAATGTTTTTCGGGATACCCATGTAAATATCGGTGAACATTCCTATTCCGACATGGATCTTTTTCTTTGTTTTCTCATTAATAATCTGGGAATTGCCGGTTACAGGAATTACCAGCACTGTGGCAGTCAGGATAAGGAGTGCCAGTAAAGAGTTTCGTTGCAACGTCATATGCATTGATTTATACCACAAAATTAACGCTTTTTTTTCTGATCCATTGTTTATTCCCATAATTTTTGGGGATAAACGCCTTTGCGTATCAGTGTCCTGATGCTGTCTATTACAGAAATTCTGTCATCCTGGTAAGTCATGCCGAACCATTGTTCGTCGCAGGAAAGCACTTTAACGCCAACCTGTCCGGACCGGATCAGCTTATTGACGACAGAAGGAATATAAAGTTCGGATTTAAGATTCTCATAATTTTCCCTGATGAAAGAATCAAATCCGGCTTTAAGGTGCCCAAAGAAAGAGGGTGTGAACCCCCAGCAATTCATCGAAACAACGGAGTCGGGGGATAAAACAACGGCCGGTTCATTCCCTTCCCGATAAACTATCCCATCAGCTGTTCTTTCAATACTCGTCCGTTCTACCACATCGAGAAGCTCCCGGTTCTCATTGATCTTGCAGATACCCCTGGAAACTGATCCGAATTCCGAGAGCGTTTTATCGAGACGGTAGCCTACCATGCAATAATCGTTTACCCGTTGAGGGGTCCAGTCCTTATAATAGCCGGCAAGGACCTGGTAAGCCTTTCTTCCGTAAAAATCATCGGAATTGATCACTGCAAAAGGTCTGTCGATGCGGCCCTCCGCCACCAGAACGGCATGGCCTGTTCCCCAGGGCTTCTGCCTTTCAATAGGAACTGTAATGCCTTCAGGGACCATCCGGATCTCCTGGAATACATAATCCACCTCAACATGGTCCTGGAGCCTGTTGATGAACATTTCCCTGAACCCGGCTTCAAGGCTTTCCTTGATGATAAATACCACTTTGCCGAAACCAGATTTTATGGCATCATAAATTGAATAATCGAGCAGGGTTTCCCCGTTTGGGCCAATGCGGTCAAGCTGCTTGAGGCCCCCGTATCGGCTGCCGACGCCGGCAGCGAGAATGAGTAAAGTTGGTTGCATTATTCAGAGATTTTGATAAAAATTAATAGTTATTTTATTGTAGCGAGCGGTTCACCATTTCCTTATCTTATGCCCCCTTACTGCGTAGTACAGAATGTATGCATAACAGGGAACAGTGATCCAGTATGCCGGTGCCTGGCCGAACAAGTCGGCAAGCCTCCCGTAAGCAAGGGGAAGCAGGGCTCCGCCGGCAATTCCCATGATCAGCAGAGATGATCCGATTTTTGTGAATTTACCGAGCCCGGCTATAGCCAGTGGCCATATTGCAGGCCACATAATGGCATTGGCCAGTCCCAGTAAAGCGATAAAAAAGACACTCAGGTCAAAGGGAAGGGTGAGTGAAAAGCTCCCGATGCTGATCAGAAGTGATGACTGGTATGGTGCTTTTGTGGCAACCAGGGCGCATATCACAAACAGTATTCCAAATAAAGCAGATACTGCCAGAACAAATTCCTGTTTGAGGTATTTCGGAATGGTGATAATGCCTATAATGTAGCCTATTACCATGGCTGCCAGTGTATATGAAGCGAAATACTTTGCCTGTACAAAACTTATCCCCTGCGACTTGCCGAAATTGATGATAGTGTCAACCGCAATAACCTCAACCCCCACGTATAGAACAATTGCGAGCACTCCGAGAATAAGCTGTGGAAACTGGAGAATACTTGTCCTGTTCTGGTGAGACTCAGTATCCTCAACTTCTTCTGCATCGGTATTGATATCCGGCAGGCTGGAATATCTCAGCAGTATAGCAAGAAGAAAAAGTACTATAGCCATCACCACGTAAGGTATAATGATCCTTCCGGCCAGGCCATTCAACGTAATGTTTCTTTGTATTTCGTCAAGAGATCCAAGATATTGTTTGTCGAATTTATCCATCCCAGCAAGAACAATAGCTCCGAGGATCAGGGGGCTGATCACACCGGCCGTTTTATTGCATATCCCCATGATGCTGATCCTTTTG
>Ga0182021_10008781_pt1 | contig 11961 bp, 10 predicted proteins | sample 612E3MmetaG_FD_120493 | JGI IMG/M metagenome (GOLD analysis project Ga0182021, IMG submission 120493) | Permafrost microbial communities from Stordalen Mire, Sweden - 612E3M metaG (Illumina Assembly) | ecosystem: Environmental > Terrestrial > Soil > Wetlands > Permafrost | place: Sweden...
ACGCCCCTTCAAGCGACGTCCGGCGGTTGTACAGCGCGACGAGCAGGACGGACGACAGCGCGGTGGCCTCCACGGCGGCCCACATCACACCGAGGCTGTTGGCCAGCACGACGAGGAACATGCCTGTGGCGAAAGCCGGCGTGAGTACGAAGAACTCGCGCACACGGCCGGGAGTAACCGCGCCCGCCGCCAATTCGCGCTGGAAATAGCGTCCGGCATACAGCGAGGTGGCGAGCGACACCGTCGAAATCAGGACCACCATCCAGGCGCTGAGGGCGTCGGCCCGGAGAAAACCGCCCCACTCTGTCACGGCCCCGCCGGCCACCACCTGCTGAAGCAGCCTGCCGCCCAGCAGGAGCGTGCCGCCAAAAGCGAGCACCCCGATCGCGGCCATCGTGCGGCGCGCCCGGGCCACCAGGCACGCCAGGCCCGCCGCGGCTGGCACGGCGAGCAGGGGCGTGAGCAGGCTCAGGTCAGTTCCGTGCATTGCGGGCGGCGCTCATCCCTTCAGCTGGCTGAGCTTGCTGACGTCCATCGAGGCGAAGGTTTCCCGGATGCGGTAAACGAGGATGCCCAGAATCATCACCGCCACCAGCACGTCAAAGAAGATGCCCAGCTCGACCACCAGCGGCATGCCGTACGTCGTGAGCGCCACGGCCGCGAGCATTACACCGTTTTCCACCGTGAGCAGCGCGAGCACCTGGGTAATGGCCTTGCGGCGGTTGATCATGAGGAAAAAGCCCGTCAGCACGAGCGTGATGGCCACGGCGAGGGTGTTGTTGCCGAGCCGCTCAAGCGACGTGAAGGGACGCGCCACCAGGTACCCGAGCAGCGTGAGCCCGCCGCAGATGAGCATGGAGGTGGGGAAATTCACCAGGGGCTCGATTTCCTGGATGATGTTCATCCGCCGCACCTGCCGGTCCAGCAGCCAGGGAAGAAACACTACCTTGCCGACCAGGGTCAGCGCCACGACGACATAAACGTGGAACGCGCCATGAAAATAGGCCACGACCGCGGCGATCCCCGCCAGGAACACCGACTGGATGGCAAACAGCCGGATGCTGGTCAGCAGCATGCGCTGCACGACCAGGAGCAGCTGCACTACCAGCATCAGCACGGCGAAAAGCGCGATGAGCTGGGCGGCGATGTCGGGCGAAATTGCAGGGTTCATCTTATTGAAACAGGAACGTGGAAAAGAGCGCGAGCCCCGCCAGCACGAACGCGGCGCTCAGCAGGTCCGGCACGCGGAAGAGGCGCAGCTTCGCGTTGGTCGTCTCCACGACCACGACGATGCCGGCCAGCACCAGCAGCTTGGCCAGGTAGGCCAGCAAACCCAGCCCCAGCGCGGCGGGCGAGGCGACGGCGGGCGCGAGGCCGAAGGGGAGGAACACATTCACGAGCAGGGTCATCAGGACCAGCTGCTTGATGGAGGCACCCCATTCCATGAAGGCCAAGTTGCGGCCCGAGTACTCGAGCAGCATCGCCTCGTGGATCATCGTCAGCTCCAGGTGCGTGGCGGGATTGTCCACGGGGATGCGGCCGGTCTCGGCCAGCAGCACGATGAAGAGCGCGGCGAACGCAAGCACGTGCATCGGGTTAAGCAGCCGCCAGTCCGGCCCGAGGGTGGCCGCGACGATCCGGCTGAGGTCCGTCGAGCCCGCGGCAATGGCGACGGTGAAGATGGCCAGCATCAGCGCCGGCTCGGCGATGGCGGCAATGGTCATCTCGCGGCTGCTGCCCATGCCGCCGAAGGCGCTGCCGGTGTCGAGTCCGCCCAGCGCGAGGAAAAAGCGCCCCAGCGCCAGCAGGCCGACCAGGGCCAGCACTCCACCGAACAGGCTCAACGGCGCCTGCACGGTGACCATCGGCACGAGCAGCCCGGCCAGCACCGCGGTGAAGAACACGACGTGGGGCGCGAAGGAAAACACCCAGGAGGCGTGCTCGGAAATCACCATGTCCTTCCGAAAGAATTTCCAGAGGTCGAGGTAGGTCTGCCAGATGCGCGGACCCCGGCGGTTCTGCAGCTTCGCCTTCCAGTTCCGGACCAGGCCGCTCACCAGCGGGGCGAGCAACAGGAGCAGCCCCGTTTGCAGGATGATCGCGATGGCGTCGGGTTTCATAGCGCAAACAGGAGCAGCAAGATCAGCGTGACGAAAATATAGATGAGATAGGCCTGGAGACTGCCCGCCTGCAGCGCGCGCATCTTGCGCGCCACCCGCCAGACCAGCCAGGTGAGCGGGCGGTAAATGCGCGTCTGGAAGACCTCCTCCACGTGACTGTCAAAGCGGAGATTCTTGGCAAAATAGGGCGAGAAATCGTAGTCGCGCTGCACCTCGCGGCGCGGCCGGAAGAGCGCCTTGAAGATCATGCGGATCGGTTTCGAGAAGCCGGTGGCGGTGTATTCCATCCGCGGCGTCAGCCCCTGCAAACCGCAGTCCCAGGTCGGGGCGCGGCGCACCGTCGTCCCGCGCGCCAACACCAGCCACAGGCCCAGCGGCACCGGCAGCAGGCAGACCGCCATCAGCAACAGGCCGGGCGTCGAGACCGTGCCGCCCGTGGCCGTGGCGCCGGCCAGCACCAGGCCGTTGGCCAGACCGAGCTGGGCGCTGAGCTGCTGGCCGGTGAGTTGTTGCGTCACCGGATCGAGCAGCCGCAGGAACGTCGTCGGAAACAGACCCAGAAACACGCAGGCGGCCGCCAGCACCGCCTGGCCGGCCAGCATCGGCCCGGCGGCTTCCTCGGCGTGCTCCGCGTGCGCGCTCCGCGGCTGCGCGAGAAACGTGATGCCAAAGGCCTTGACGAAACACGCGGCCGCCAGCGCGCCTGTCAGGGCCAGCATCGCGCCGCTGAGCGGGAACATCAGCCGGATCAGGCTGGAGGTTGTGCCGAAACCCTGGAGCAGCGACTGATACGTGAGCCATTCGCTGACAAACCCGTTGAGCGGCGGAAGCGCCGAGATGGCCACGGCGCCAACCAGGAAGAAAAACGCGGTTTTTGGCATCCGCTTCACCAACCCGCCCATCTCCTCCATGTTGCGCGTGTGGGTGGCCTGAACCACCGCACCCGCACCGAGGAAGAGCAGCGCCTTGAACACCGCGTGGTTGATGGTGTGATACATCCCGGCGATCAACGCCAGCGAGGCCAGCACCGGATGCCCGCTGTGCAGAAACATCAACGCCGCACCCAGCCCCATGAGGATGATGCCGATGTTCTCAATGCTGTGATAGGCGAGCAGGCGCTTGAGATCGTGCTCCATCAACGCATAGAGCACGCCGAGCACCGCCGAGATTGTGCCGAGGGTCAGCACCGTCACGCCCCACCAGTTCGGTGGCGTGCCCATGAAATCGAAGAGCACCCGCGTCAGCCCATAAATACCGGTCTTGATCAGCACGCCGGACATCAGGGCCGACACGTTGCTGGGCGCCGCCGGATGCGCCACCGGCAGCCAGATGTGCAATGGAATAATGCCCGCCTTGACGCCAAACCCGGCCAGGAAGAGGAGAAAGGCGGCGTTGCGCGGGCCGGCGGCCATCCGGTCGCCGAGCGCATGAAAGCCATCGAATCCGTAGTCGCCAGAGGCCTGGAAGAGCAGCAGGAAGCCGAGCATGATGCAACCCGTTCCGATGTGCGACATGACAAAGTAGAGCACGCCGGCGTTGCGCGCCTCCTCCTTCTCGTGCTCGTAGCTCACGAGGCAGTAGGCCGTCAGCGCCATGATCTCCCAAGCGATGAGAAAGAAGAAGGCGTTGTCCGCCAGGAATACGAGCGTGGTCGCGAGCAGCACCGCATTGAAGAAGGCGCCGAGCACGCCGATGTTCTTGCGTCCGTAGAATCCGCGGGCATAGCCCAGCGAGTAGACCGACAACGCCAAGCCGACCAGCGAGACCAGGAGGGTGAAAAACAGCCCCAGCGGATCGAGCCGGATGGTGAACCGCACGTAGGGAATCAGCGCCGGCAGCAACTGCACCGTCTGCGGCGCGCCGCCGGTCCCCGCGGCCAGCATCGAGACGCTGGCGACCACCCCGCACAAGGCAGCCAGCGAGGCCAACCCGAATGAGCCGTAGTTGGCCAGCTTCTCGGCCCGCAGGCACAGCAACCCCGCCACCGCCCCGGCAACATACCCCAGAAGGGTTAACAGCAGGAAAGTCAGCGGCAGGTGTTCCATTGCGCGGGTTCAGTTCACGCCACGGGCCGGGATTCCGCAACTCTCCTTTGCAGCGGGCTCCTGCCTTGGGCGCGCCCGAGGGCGGCTTCGATATGAGGGCAGACGTTGGCGCGGCCGATGCGGTCGAGGAAGCCAGCGATGACGGCGGTAAAGATGCCGGCTTCGGGCTTCACGCCCGAGGCAATGGCGAAGGCCATGGCAAGCGGCAGCGCCACGATTCCCACCGTGATCCCGGCGACCAGGTCGGCCGTGAACTCCCTGCGGGAATAGGACTTCAGCATGTCAAGCAGTTTTGGTCGGAACGAGAATGCAGCCATCGTGTTCAGCCAGAGTTTCAGGTTTCAGCGCGCCTCTGCCGGCACGATCGGCACTCCACTGCCGGGCAAAACAACCTGGCGGAATATCGCCATGAGCGCTACGCTGTCGGCTGCGCCATGGATCGTGTCCAGCAGCGAACGGTTTCCGGAAAACCGTGCCAGACCGGAAACCAGCGGCAGATATTGGTCCGCGGCGGCCGACGGCACGGCCAGCAGGAACACCATGCGCACCGGATGCGTAATCCCCGGACCCCAGGTGAACGGCGCATCGCTGCGCCCGAACGCAAAAGCCAGCTCCCGCAACCCCGGCAGACGGGCGTGCGGAAATGCTAGGCCCGCTTCCATGTCGGTGCTGAGGAGGAATTCGCGGTTCAGCGCCTCGTGATAGAACGGCAGCCAGTCCGGCACGCAACCTTCCCGCTGCAGAGCGAGACTGAGTTCGTGGATCGCGGCGGGGGCGTCCCGGCTGACCAGATGGGGAACGATCAGTCCGGGTCTGGTGAAATCCGCCAGAGTCATGGAAGCGCGTCGGGCGGGTGCCCGCTTATACAGCGGTCGCCACGGGTTTCTTCCGCGTCTTGCGAACCGGTACCGGTACGGGCATCGGTGGTGTTGAATCCACCGGCGGATTGATTTCGTCCAATGGCACCAGGAGATAGGCCCCGCAGTTGTCGCAAAGATAAAGATCCTTCGGTCGGGCGAGGCTGGCCGCCGTGCCCGAGGGAACCCGCAGATGGCATCCGCGACAAATGCCGTCGTGGACCAGCGCCACACCTTTGCGACCCATCGCCATCAGCCGGTCAAAATGGCTGAGGACCGGCACGGGAATTTTCTCCCGAAGCTTTCGGATTTTCGCATTTCGTTCCGCCGATGCAGGAACGGTCTGCAGTTGCAGCTGTTGCAGGGCAAACAGGTTTTCCACAGTCGCTCGCATGCCCGGTCCTTTGCAGACTTCGTGCCGACCGGCGACCGGTATCACTTAGTTATTGCCTATAAATGAGTTGAAACACTATCTACCAACCGCCGCCCGCGTCCGGCACGCTTAATGCGACGGTCTTGTGCATTCCTTGCGCTTCTAGGACGCTAGTTGTGCACGCCCTTTCTTCCGAATCCATGCAGCCGCGTGGGAAGGCTTTCCCGCAAGACACGCCGAGACCGGCGTTGTCCCAAGAGGAATATGAACCGTTCGACGAATTGTGTAGGAAGCCCGCTCGCGGGCGATTTCCCCTCTGCCATCCTCCTTCGCAGAGCCTTCCGCCGCCGCCAAGCCTATGGCGGACAGGACGGAGGACAGGTCGCGCACCTGTCGGCCGTAGCTTCATGCGAGAGCCAAAGCGCGCTTCCTACAGGTGCGCAAACGCCGGGTTCCGGCCTTGCCATCAGTCTAAAAAAAGATTCGGGCGGCCAGTGATGCCCTCAGAGGGAGGTTCCCTCGGGAAGCGTCGGCCCGCCCGAATCGAAATATCCAGACGGAGGTGGAATCCGAGTCCGACTATACCGCGGTCGAACTCTGACGATTCTTCATGTTCCTGGTTTTCCGCCCTTTTCCGGTCGAGCTGGGAGCAGCGGCGGCAGCGGTCGGCGGAGTCGGAACAGCGGGAGCCGACGCCGGTTGGACGGAGGCAGCGGGCACTGTCGGGACCGGTGCCGGTGGAGGCGTGGAAAGGCCTGCGGCGGGAGCGGCCGTCACAGGAGTGAGTTTTGTCGTATCCATGGGTTTTGTTCTGTTTGAGTGTTCAATACGCCGGCGTCGTGATGACCCGGGCTGAGGATCTGCCCTGCATCGGCTGTGCCGAAACCCGCGCCGCTGACCTAAAGGGTTCCAGCCAAACCCATTGTGCCAGACGGCACGGACACACCATTCCCGGCGCCCTGCCCTCGCGAGTCCGACTTGGGCAATTCATGCACCCGTCGGGCTCGGTACGTGCAATTCTCGCGCTAAGAACGGAAATCGCCCGCAAGCGGGCTTCCTACGTGATTCGCCGAGAGGTTGGAGCCATCAGGCGGAGTTGCGGGGTTTCAGGTCCTCCAGCAGTCCGTATTCCTTCAACTTGTACTGCAGCGAACGCCGGCTGATGCCCAGCATCCGCGCCGCCGCTTCGCGATTCGACGTCTCCTTGGTGAGCGTCTGCCGGATCAGGAGCTTCTCGACCTCCGCCAGCGTCATGCCGGGCCGGATCGAGAAACTCGCCGCATTCTGGTCGTGGGCTCGCAAAAAGTCGGGCAGATCGCCCACCGCGACCACCGGTTGGTGGCAGGTCAGCACCAGCCGTTCGACGACGTTGCGCAGCTGCCGCACGTTGCCGGGCCAGGGGAATCGCTGGCACAGCTGCAGCGCCTCCGCCGAGAACTGCTTGCGGCGGCGCTTGTGCTTGGCAGTGAAATGACCCAGGAACGCCTCCACGAGCAGGGGAATATCCTCCGCGTGGTCCCGCAGCGGCGGGACCGTGATGGGCACGATATGCAGGCGGTAGAAAAGATCCTCCCTGAACTTCCCCGCGGTCACGGCCTCCAGCAGTTGCTTGTTGGTCGCCGCGACCACGCGCACGTTCACGCGGGTCAGCTCCGTGCCTCCGACCATGCGGAAGCAACCGTCTTCGAGCACGCGGAGCAGGTCGCCTTGCCCTTTCGGCGGCAGATCGCCGATCTCGTCGAGAAAAAGCGTGCCGCCGTCGGCCAGCTGGAAGCGTCCCACCTTGCTGGCCACGGCGCCGGTAAAGGCGCCTTTCACGTGGCCGAACAGCTCCGCTTCCAGCAGCGTTTCCGACAGCGCGGCGCAGTTGACGAAGATGAACGGTTTTTCCGCCCGCGCGCTCTGCGCATGGATCATGCGCGCCACGATCTCCTTGCCCGTGCCGCTTTCGCCCTCGATCAGGACGGTGACGTCGCTGCGCGCCACCTCGTCCGCCATGAGGATCACCTTGCGGATGGCTTCGCTGTCGCCGACCAGCAGGCTGGGCTCGGAGCGCTTTTTCAGGCGCAGTCGCAGCTCGCTGTTCTCCGAAACCACGGACTGGAATTCCAGGGCCTTGAGCACCAGCGCCCGCAGTCGCTGCATGTCGAGCGGCTTCGTCAGGTAGTCATACGCGCCTTCCTTCATCGCCTCGACGGCGCTGGGCACCGTGCCATAGGCCGTCATGAGGATGAACAGGGTGTCGCGGCTCTTTTGCCGCGCCTCCTTGAGCAACTGCAGCCCGCTCATTTCCGGCATCCGAACGTCGGAGAGCACCAGGTTGTAGAGCCGCCTCCCGAGCAACTCGAGCGCCTGGCGCGCATCGTTGGCGGCATCCACGACGTAGCCTTCGCGCCGCAGGGCCTCCTGCACGCCCGCGCACAGGCCGCGCTCATCGTCCACGACCAGGATGTTGATTTTCGATCTATCCATGAGGTTGGGGCCCCCGCAGGGGCAGTTGCAGGGTGAAGGCCGCCCCGCCGCTCGCCCGGTCTTCAACCGTGACCACCCCGCCATGCGCGGTGGCGATCTGCTGGACGATCCACAGTCCGAGGCCGCTGCCCTCGGACTTGGTCGTGAAGAACGGCTCGAAAATCGCCGACCGTTTCTCCCCGGACACCCCGGGGCCATTATCGCTTACCCGGAGGAAGAACGCGGCGGCCGGGTCCGCCCGCACGTCCACGTCGATCCGGCCGTTGCGCTCGATCGCCTGGATCGCATTGATGACGAGGTTGATCAACGCCTGCTTGAGCTGGGCCGGATCGGCGGTGAGCGGTGGCAGTCCGGCGGGCACCGCAAGCATGATTTCAATCCCGCGTGCCGCCGCTTCGGGGCGCAGCAGTTCGCAGACATAGCCGGCGATCTCGGCGACCTCGATGGTCTGCAGGTCGACGGACGAGGGCGCCGCCAGGCTCAGAAACTGCCGCACGAGGTTTTCGAGGCGGTGCAGCTCGCTGCGGATGATCTCGAACCGGCCGACCGCCTGCGCCTTCAGCGGCGGGGCAGCCTGGGCCATGTCCTCTTCGAGGAGCTGCACATGAATGGCCAGCGAGCTCAACGGATTGCGGATTTCGTGCGCGAGGCGGGCTAGCAGGCGCGAAAGCAGCCGTTGCTTCTCTTCGGCCGCAAGTTGCGTGTCATCCGGGCCAAGCGCGTCTGCGAGAATCTTCTCCACCACGGCAGGCTAGCAGATTATTCCGGCGCGACCAGCCTGTGCTGCGCCGGGCCTCCGCCGCGGAAGGCTCTCTGTGACCTGCCCCAACTGAGCCTTTCAGGATAATTCTTCGGGAGGCTTTATGTGACTGAAGGCGCGCCAGATGATCAGGTCATAGGCGCTTTTCAATCCGCCACTGATCACGAAACACCAGCCGGCGAGCGCCGGGATTCCCATGAGCGGTCCCGCGGCTAGCGGCCCAAGCGCGGTGCCGATCTGGCGGATCGTCGTGGTAATGCCGTTCGCCGCCGAGCGCTCCGTCGCCGGCACGATGGCATTCACGTAGCTCTGGCGGGTCGGCACGTCCATCTGAGAAATGAGGTGGCGCGCAAGCAGCACCCCCACCGCCGACCAGAGCGTCGGCATCAACGGCACGAGCATCAGCAGCACGTTGGAGGGCAGATGCGTAAATACCATCGTGTTGAGGAGGCCGAACCGCCTTGCCAGCGGCACGGCGGCCAGCGCGGAAAGGCCGGACAGCAGCGTCGTGCCGAAAAAGATTCCGCCCAGCGTCGCAAGATCGACCCCAAACTTCCGGTGGAACCAGTAGGCCACGAAGCTCTGCACGATGAATCCGCCTCCGAATGCATCGAGCGTGAACAGGGCACTCAACTTCGCGACGCGACCCTTCGACTCGTGCAATCCGTGCCAGGAAGGCGGCATGAGCCCGCGGCCTCCGACCGGATCCGCGCGGGGCGCCTCGATCCTCCGCCCCAGCAGCGAAAAGACCGCGGCAAGCGCGGCGCCGGCTGCAGCGTAGAGCCAGAGCAGCGCGCGGTAGCTCTCCACCGGCGTCCAACCCCGCTGCTGCAGGCCATTCGCGATCCAGCCGCCGGCCAGCGCCCCGAGGGCGTTGGCGGTGAAGCCGAGCACGTGCGACCATGCGAACACCCGGGTGCGGTCCTCGTCGCGGATCACCTCGGCCAGGCACGCCTGCTCAATTGCCAGAAACGGTCCCAGTTCGTTACCGCTCGGGCTTAGGACGCCGATGATGGCCGCCACCAGCAGCAGCCAGAAGCTGTCGAACGCGGCCATGCCTGCGCCGCCAAACACCATGAGCCCAGCGCCCAGCAGCAGCATCCTTTGGCGGCCAAGGCGATCGGCGCGCGTTGAAAGCGTGAGCGAGATCGCCGCATCGCCCAGTAGGGTGAACGCCAGCAGCACCCCCACCCGCGCCTCGGAATAACCCAGCGCCCGGAGGTAAAGCACGAGCACCACGGCCAGGAATCCGTAGGCAAAAAGCCGGACCATCCGCGCCGCGAAGAGCAGCGTGAAATCCCGGGGCGCGCAGGTCGGCAGAGATATCACGGAAACGGAGCAGATCCAAAGTCACCGCCGTCCCCGGCGCAAGCACCGCCCGCGCGGACCGGATGGTCAATCCTGTAGGAAGCGCGCTTGCGCGCGATATTCCCAAAAGGCGGTTTCTCCTCTGCCATCCTCCTTCGCAGATGCTACGGAGGACGGGTCGCGTATTCTGCTTTCCAGTAGATCTGGTCCAACACCTAAGGCTGTTTTTTGCCGAGCCGGATCGATGCCCTTAAGCCGCCGCCATGTATGGAGTGCGGCAAACCGAGGGACGGCGCTCGTCATCAGAGCGCCGCCTGAGCCGGTGGGCCGCTGTGAATCGGAACCGGCATCGTACGGTCGTCTGCGGTGACGACGGCTGGAACCACCGCATGCTTCCGACGGCGAACCTTGCCGTGCGCGTGGGGCTCCGGGCCGAAATGAAATCCATCCAAATCCTCAAAACCCTTTGGCGCGCGTTCCGCCTGCCTGAACACGTAAATGACCGCCGGAACCATCAGGAGGAGAGCGATGGCAGTGATCTCAAGCGTGAGTGCGATCATCGTGTGTTCGCTTATGCCAGAGCCGCCGGGGCGCAAGCATGGTGCCTTTGGATTCGGGGTTTATGTCATTTAGCCGTACTTACTGTACGATAATCAGACATTATGTTCCGCGCCTCGCTCCGATGCCGAGCTTTTGCATCTGGAGGACGTCGTGCGGCTTATGCCAATTCTTGGCGCCAAGAGGCCTGACCTCTAATCGGAGCAATGGAGAAGCTGTGAACGTCGGCTACAATTCGGTCCTAGACCGGATTTTTCCCAGCGCGGCTGACGCCACAACCAAAGGTGGGCGCGGCGCCGTCCGAGCCAGGGAATCTGTCATTGCGGGTGACAGAGCTCCGCCCTCCAGCGAAAGCATCGTGTGCGCGGCGAAATGAACCGAAAACAGCACATCCCTAGCCGTTGGATTGGATCGTAGATGCGCAGGCTTGCCCGTTCGACGAGCTCATCCTGCGACCGGCTCAGGATGATCCTGAGCTGGGTCAATCGCGTCAGGGCCCGGGCGTGTCGAGGGGCTGCGCCCGCTCCGCAGTGCTGATTTTCCTCTTGCAGCCGCCGGCTGCCCCGCCCCATCTTCCTCGGCTCCGCGGCTGCCTGGACGCAGAGATTCGGGTGAATCCCAGGCAAGGTTGGTTTCTAGCAACGGGGTGTAGCTTAGCCTGGTAGAGCGCTACGTTCGGGACGTAGAGGTCGTCAGTTCGAATCTGACCACCCCGACCAACTGGGAAGGACGCACGGTAAAGACCGGGTCTACACCAAAGACCGGATGCGTCCTTTTGCGTCTAAGTGCGCCACACTCTGGAAAATGCAAGAACGGTCGGGAACACACGGTGCGACTGACGGCGACTGCGAGCGACTGGAAAAGACCAGCATTTGTGTGTGGTTTTGTGTGTGGTTCAGCTGAACGTTATAGACCAGCCACGACGAGAGAGGGCGCAGGATATGCGTCAGCATAGCCTGTGACCGATCTCGGCGTTGGCTGTGGCGGCTTGTTCGGCGAATTCATTTCTTCGGTGGCCAATTTGCCCCTTTCAATTCGGCGGGAAGCTGACTTGGGTCGACCGGATAAAAGAGGCTCATATTGCCTTTCTCACCTGGTTCGAGTTCAGCATCGGGGGCGCCCACAATCAGCCACAGTGCGTCATCATCGGTATCGTTGAAGACCTGTCGCAACACGCTTGGACCCACCAGAACTGCGCCGTATCTCGGAACCGTCAGCGTTTCGTCGGCCACGCGAATCCGCCCAGTACCCTCCAACACGAAATAGAACTCCTCCGCACGGACGTGCTTGTGGAGGGTGTTCGCGCTCTTGGGCGGAAATCTCCAGAGCCTGGCGCCGAGAATCTCACTGCCGGTACGCTCCAGGAAATCAGCGTTGGGAATACACATGATGTTCGACGGCCGCCAGGCGAGATCCTGCGGCGTGATCAGTCGATAGCCTGTAATTGCATTCATCGATCTATGCCGAA
>Ga0182021_10008782_pt1 | contig 11961 bp, 16 predicted proteins | sample 612E3MmetaG_FD_120493 | JGI IMG/M metagenome (GOLD analysis project Ga0182021, IMG submission 120493) | Permafrost microbial communities from Stordalen Mire, Sweden - 612E3M metaG (Illumina Assembly) | ecosystem: Environmental > Terrestrial > Soil > Wetlands > Permafrost | place: Sweden...
TGACGAAAGCAAGAATAGCGACCACCGAGTCGAGCCCCAGTCGTAAATAATGTTTAGCTGGACGCATGACAACCGATGACGCATTAAATGTCGTCAGCAGGATTCCGTCTGCGGTCATCCAGCCGTTCACGACCGCGATTTTGGCAAGGCAGGAGTGCCGACTACTTTGTCAGCCAGCACGAATAAGCAGACGCTTATTGAAGTTAATGATAAATATAGCACCTTGCAGCAGTTATACAATGACGGGGGTAGGTATTCAAGCATTGCCAATACTCGCTGCTAACATGTCGGGTCCTGCAAATGAATGGGTCTGGTAATTTATCGGCTTGATGCATATTCACCTCTTAAATGGAAGTATCCAAGAGGTCAATATTACATAAAACATACCATTTGAACAGATGCGTAATTTCAATAGGTTAGGAGATTTGTGCTGAATTAGGGAATGGAAAAAAAGTAGACAACTTTAAGGGATGTTGCTGTTAGGTCTTGATAGGTAGAGATAGAGTTCCGGGTTGAATGACTTGTGGAAGACCGGTTTCCCGTCCTTGATCCGCAGACCGTAATAGGCGATCCGGTTTCCTTCCTCGTCCCGTACAGTGAACGCTACACAGCCGGCAAGCATAGTCTTCCCTTTCGGATAGCCGATCCCCATGCGCGTGCAGAACTCCTTGTCAAGCCCCTTTTCTTCCAGCAGCTTGATGTACCTAAGGTCATACTCGAACGTCAACTCCTGTGCGATCTTCTTTGCAGCTATGTGGTCTTTCAGAAACTTCTTGGCATCTTCCCATTCCAAGTTGTTCTTTGCCATGGTCAGGCTGATGATATGCCTGGTGGTTTTGCACTGGGGGCAATACATGACATTCTTCTTGTCGCCATAAGCCTTGATGACTGCTTTTTCCTGACATTTCAGACAGGGGAATTGAACATAGGCCCCTTGAAGGGTAGCTTCGATGTTGAGGGCCTTCAAGGCCGACAACGGATTGACGGACTGCATCAAGTCCATGTAATTCATGGTGATTACCTCACATTTGATATAGGTGACTTTTATAGGTGAAAAGGAAAATAACAGGTGGGAAAGTATGCGAAATTACGTAGTGGAAAAAATTTGGCTGGCAATAAAATCAAGTAGTTAGGCAGTTGTAATTTCTTCGTAATCAATAGTCGCCGGTTCGATTCCGGCAGGTGGCTCCAGTTAAAACAAAGGGTTATGGCTGACACTGTAGGCCCTTTTTATTCACATGACGCAAATGTTGACGCAGGTGTTATATATGGTAGCGCTGGAGGGCATCTTCCAGGGTCTCTTCCAGTGCCTTATCATTCCAGGGCTTTACCACGAAACGAAAAACTTCCCCTGAATTAATCGCTTCAATGGCGGTGTCGAGACTGGCATATCCTGTTAACATTATCCTATCCGTACTGACAACGGCAATCTTGTTGCGGCTGATTATTTCCAGACCTTTCTGGGCACTGCGGGCTGTATGCAGGATAAAATTATGATCTGTAAAAACCCTCTTTATGGAGTTCAGAATATTGACTTCATCATCGATAAACAGCACGGCATTATTCATGCTCCGTCCCCAATAACAGACCTGTAGCAGGCCGTCATTTCCTGTCAAATATTTTCGCCCAGCGGTAACCTTATGGTAAAGGTTGTTCCCTTGCCGACTGTACTATCTACCGTAATTTCACCCTGATGCTTCTTTATGATATCGTAACTGATGCTGAGCCCAAGACCTGTTCCCTTACCCACTTCCTTGGTCGTAAAGAATGGTTCGAAAATACGGCTCATATGCTCTGGGGCAATACCTCTTCCTGTATCGGCAAAGGAAATATAAACTGAGCTTTTATAAGCTCGCGTAGTAATGGTGAAATGCCCCTTACCTTCAATTGCATGTCCGGCGTTGACCAGTAAGTTTATAAAGACCTGGTTGAGTTGCTGGGGATAGCATTTTATTGGCGGGATGTCCTCGTAATCCCGGTGTATGGTTACTTTATACTTGAGCTCGTTCCAGACAATGTTGATGGCACTCTCAATGCTCTCTTTGACATCCACGATACAACTTTCACCCTTATCTATTCGTGAAAAGGTATTCAGGTCCTGCACTATTTTGCCCACGCGGATTGCGCCGTCAAGGCTTTCATTGATCAGTGTGCCAATATCATTGATTATATGGTCAATTTTGAGTGATTGACGCAGTTCAGTTAGCTCCTTTTGCACATCGGGTTGTGTGGTATGTTCAATAAACTCAGTCTGTGAAGTGATGAAACGGGCAAGACGCTCCAGATATTTGTTCAGGGTGTTCAGATTGCTTGAAACGTAACCAATGGGATTGTTGATTTCATGGGCAACTCCTGCTGCCAGTTGACCTATGGAGGCCATTTTTTCGTGCTGAAGGACCTGTGCCTGGGTCGCCTGAAGATCCTTGTAGGCTTTTCCCAGGGCATCCATGGTCTTTTTCAGCTCGGTTGTATCATGGAGAGTGATAACGGTGCCTTGGTTTGCGGTTTCATTGCCATAGGTAAAGGGGTAAGTAGTGAAGATGAACCAGCTTCCACTTGGTTCATGATGGAGTTCTGATCCGCTGATAAATGCTGTACTGGTGGTAAGGAGAGAATGGGCGCGAAAGAGCTCCTGCCAGTCGGTGTCGAGAATTGATGAATAAGGCTTGCCGGTAAAAATCTGCAATGCCTTGTTGCAGCGGCGTATTTTCCCGTCTTCGTTGACAAGGAGGACCATGTCCCCGACGCAATCCATGGTACGCTCCCACTCCAGCTTGATCTCCTCTACCTTGCTGAAAACCTTTTTCAGCTTCTCATGCTCGGCTGTCTGAACAGCTTTGGTTTCTTCCAGTTCTGCCATTTTATTCTGAAGTTCACTGGTTTTTTCCTTGACAGTTTGCTTGAGGGTTTCCAGGTAGTTTTTTTCCAGGAAGAGGAGATTCCGGTGCTTTATCGCCTTTTCTACCGCCTGTTGCAGCAGGGAATAATCCAAGGGTTTCAGTATCAGGTCGAAAGCCCGTTTCTTGATCGCAGTGAGAACGATGTCCATATTGGAATATGCCGTCATCAGAATGACCGGCATGTCCGGATCTTTTTCATGGATAATGCCCATCAGTTCTACACCACCGATCACAGGCATTATCACATCTGAAATTACGACGTCAATTCGGTCCTCATGGTGGGTAAGAATCTTTAGTGCCTCATTGCCTGCTACCGCAGTCAGAACCTTATACCCTAAAGGTTCTATGGCGGAGCAAACCATTTTGCAGATTAAAGGGGAGTCGTCAATTACAAGAACTGTGTTGGATGCTTGACTTTTCACAAGAATCTTTCTTTGTCGTGAAATACATTTCTGTCGCTATCTCCCGCTGGCCGCATTTATAGCAAGACTACCGTTCTTTGGCTCAAAAACGTTTTTGAAATTCAATGGTACTTCTTCTCGCACTCATTTACGATGACGGCCAGTTCATTCTCCGATATATCGGGCAACACGAAATGTCCTGATTTATCCTTATCCAGCCTGGAAATACCAGGGAACTGGCTCTCCAGTATCTTTATCTCTACAGCCTGATGTCTGATGGTTCGCAAGAGCCGCCGATTTTCCGCCTCAAGGTCAAACTTTTCGATAGCGGAAGAGATCGCCATTTTCAGATCCAGTTCTTGCCAGGGTTTAGTAAAAAAACGATAAATTTCGCCGCTGTTCACAGCCTTCATCGCCGATTCGAGACTGGCATGCCCTGTCAGCATGATCCTGACCGTTTCCGGATACTTCTCCCTTACCGCAGAGAGAAATACCGATCCATCCATCCCGGGCATCCTCTCATCGGAGATGATTACCTTTACACGATTTGAAATGAGCTGTTTTAGCCCATCCTCTCCGCTTGTTGCGGTCAGAACTTCATAAGGCTCTTCGAATAACGCTCTTTGCAAAGCCGACAAAACATTAGCTTCATCATCAACCAGCAGTATTGTATTTTTCATTTTATCCTCTCTTGCAACTCAACATCAATGACTCAACCGCCACTATAGAATGCCTTGGTCCAAACAGGCCGCAGAATGGGCAGGATCGGTATTCCGACAAAATCCTGATTGCTCTATCTGTCCAACACTCCCTGATCTTGAGCAGTGGGAAGTCCCTCACTTTCGCCGTTATTCTGGTACTATATTGATTGTTTCCCGTGTCACGTCGCACCCTACTGATAGTGTGCCAAGTTGGCACTGGAATGGTTGTCTATGACTTGTTATAGCAGGATGCGGGCCAAACATTAAAACGCTTATTTTGCGAGGTGTTATGAGATACTGCTGCTGCGGGGGGATGAAATGCTGTATATTCTGGGTACAATTGTATCGATACTGAACAGTTGTAAGAAAAGCCTTTGTAGTGCTAATTTGGAGCTTCTGTGATGATTTTGAGTAGTGGTTTTAATGGAGGTGAGTGTTGCTGCTGGAAATTTAGGTGGCTAATTTGGTGGATATCTTGACTATCTGTAGAAATCTGTGTAACCTTTGAAACCATTAATACGTCTTAACAAAGGGGCAAAAAATCATGGCAGATAACATAGCGTTCTTGGACAAGGTGTCAAAGAGGCTCATATTCGCCATCGGCCTAATCCTTGTCGTTATCATAGGGTATATAGATTATCTATTCGGAGAATTTTCCATTCTTTTTTTGTATTTTATACCCATTGCCTTTGTTATCTGGTATGTCGGCTGCTGGTATGGAAGCGTGTTAACTATTTTAAGCAGTTTTGCCTGTTGTATTGCTGATTATAAGTTCGTTACCATATCGGACGATTTATATTGGAACTCGATTACGCAAACGGCCTTTCTGATAATAGTTGCTTTCATTATCAATGCCCTGAGATATGCACTCAAAACATAAGAGAGCGTCCATCGAAAAAACTGGCTGTTAGTTAGTCTTGCTGGCATCCGATATAAATTTATAATGAAGTGGTTATTGGGTTGCGATGTTGATGAATTGGTAGATATTTTAGGTGGATTACTTGATTATCTTGGAATTGGTTATAAAATAACAATTATATGGGCATTATGTAGGAGAAGAGAGGATTCCGGAAACCTCCATCACAAAAAGCGATTGTCAGCTTTAAAAGGAGGAGCGCTATCATGACATTTTGTAATTTGTGTGAGAGGTGTTTTTTCTTTAATGAGCCATTAGTGGATTACTTATCGAGTAATGCCGAACTCTTAAGAGGAATGTACTGTGAAGGAGATTTCTCCAAATGCATGATTCATGCGCTTGCGCTATCTTATGGTATACACAAGGTCCCAGGCTATATTAATCCAAATGACAAAGATGAGACCCTAAACATTGATTTACGTAAGGCATGCGAGCTTCGAGGAGAAATGATTAAGCTGTCAAAGGTAATTTACCGAAATGGCACCATAAGTAATTTAGAGACTCCATCATTGACAGATTGATTAAGACTGGTGAATTTGTTGCATTACAGCATTCAAAAAGATAGGTAGACGTAAGACTCAAGAGCAAAAGTACATTCAACGGGGTAGATAAAAGGAAAACAAAACGAAAAAGTTTTTTGCGGAATTTCAACTCTGATGAAATCGCAGTAAATCAATCTGCCAACTCTCCAGCTTCAATCTCTTCACCTCCTTGTCTGTTCAGGATAAAGTCAGCATTCTTCTCGTAAGCTTCCCTGTCAAGTAGACAGTTTAATAGTAGATTATTACTTGGCCTTCTTAGCAGTCTTAGCGTTATAAGTTTTCACAGGTGTAGTCTTTTTAGCCGGTGCTGCCTTCTTAACAGGTATAGCCTTCTTGGCCCTTATATTAGCGGCCCTTGTCTCTCTGGCCTTGGCAAGCACATCACCCAACCCTCTCTCCTCGGCCGATTTCTTTCTAGCTTCTGAATAGCTTTTGGCCGTCAAAGGTTGCTTGCTTGGAATACCAAACCGCTTCCGGTATTGACCAGGTTTCAGATCATGTGCCTGTCTGATATGGCGAGTAATCGTTTTCATACGCCCTTTACCGCATACCATGCAAATCACTTCATCTTTCTTGAATGCCTGTTTAATTGTAAGGGCAGGTTTGGCATCTGTTGAAGGTTCTACAGGTTTGCCGGCTTCTAGAGCTTGGAGGATAGTGTAGACTTGCTGCAGGTCCTTAAGCAGCTCGTCACTTGTCATCTGGGTAGAGGATGCATGTGCGGTAACTATTTCGGCTGTTAATTCGAGTAATGTTGCCATTTGTAAGCCTCCTGTTAAATTAAATTGAGTATTTCTTATCTTCTTCCATAACATGATTTAAAATCTTATTTCCAATATGTACAATAAGCGCCTTTATCGCCACCCTGTCATCATCATTACGATATCGTATATTCAACAATTTATCTGTAAATGACTTATGTTCCGATATATGTCTATCTATATCAACATACCCTTTATTTCTCATTATTTGCTCTTCTGCTGGATGATGATATTGCGTATAGGAGATAAATTCATCAATGATTGAATATAATTCAAATCTGTTTTTTATATCCAAACAACTATAGTACATCCTATCCAATATATCAAAAAGAACCTTGTGTTGATTATCGAGTTCTTCATTGTTTACTGAATATTTATTATCCCATTTAAATAGTGCCATACGATACTCCTTAGGTTTTAACTGCTATTTAACATTATAGACATATACAGTTAAATATTAACAACTAATTCATTAAAGCATCTCCACTATAACAAATAGCACTCATTTGATTATTATTACTGGCCCAATTACATCCATATCTTTATAATCAGCCTTAGGAGTATTGCTGTCTGCATTTATAACAGCAATGTCACCATGCTCGTACTCAAGTCTCTGCAATAGTTTAATAAATTGCGATACTTTCATACAGATCTCCTTTATATGTCATTGAGCGGCTATAGTGCATTAGCTTCCCTGTTAAGTCAACAATTAACAAGTAGAGTTTCCTAAAGCGGTGCAGGTGAGCAAACATTAGTTTCTGAATTGGCTTCTACTCCACAGATAAAGCATGAAACAGTGGGGTTATTCGTAAGAAGTTCAACCAAATTGGCATTCCCCTCACTTCGTAACAAGCATATATGGCCTTGATGGTTTTCTTCGTCACTGCAATTCATAATGGGTTCCATATAGTCTCCAGATTTATCTTTCTATCCTCTCCTTGCATATCGCCAAGTCAATTTTAAATGCCCTATGGTCATTTTTATTTGGGTCCCATACTTTTCCTCCCCAGTGTCAGTAACACGGGGAGTTCAACATAAATCAAAACACTACATAATAATATGAATTAATCACAACATATATGGTCTGTCAAGATAATCCCGTTTAAGCTCATAACCTGTCTATCAGTAGATGTTATTTATTATGGATATGAAAATAGCCCCGATTGTTGCCGGAGCTATTGTGATACATCATTATCTGTTTAATCGCATGACCTCTCTAGGCTGGTATTTCTTCTACAGTGCAACCGTAAAGCTTCTGACGCTTTTCAATGAGCCTTGATTCAATTAATTCAATAGCTTTCATTCCATCACTGGGCCACAAGGTATCGGGAATCTGTCCAATCTCAAAAACTTGTAGCAATTTATACCTGGCACACCTGTTTTTGTTGAATTCGCAATACCTTATCTTCGTCATGTATACAGTAAACGGAACGGATTTACTCATCCGATGGATCAGTGTACATGTATCTGAATGTTCGCAGATCATCTATTGACCTCCTTTTTATACTCTTCGGAGAAACCATAATTTTCAGAATGCTTGCAAAATCTTTCACTTCCAAACCTTAATGCGTAGCGGCAATCACCAGCATCTCTAGTCAGGCATTGCCAATAATACTTACTAATATATAGTGTCCTGCATGCAGATGGATCTGGGAAGTCATGGGCTCGATACATAGTTACCTCTCAATCTGAAGTTTATAAGAGGACCATATTTACATAAAACGTACCATTTGTAGAATTGTGTAATTTCAAGATGTTAGAAGGGTAGTAAACTGTTAGGGGATGTAAAAAAAGTTTACACTTTTGGAGACATATTACCGTAAAATCATGATAGGCAAGGTTTTATGGAGTATGTAAATAAAGTTGACAATGGTAAAAAAGTATACAACTTTAAAGCCGACCTATTCTGGCCGGCTTAGTTCAGCCCCCTCTTCAGTCATTCCTTTACTTCTTATCATGCATCAATACCAAAAAATTATTTTAGATTTACCTGCTCCCAGCTACTTCCTCCTATTATAGGGATTATCGATACTTCACAAGATACCCTTCACGTGAGGCGCTTGGCAACTTTTTGAGTAAGAGCGACGTTGTAGCTTGCCGGATATACACATGTATCGATGCCAATCCGTAGGGATTTCAGGTGGGCACTGGAGGGTAAAGCGGCAGCAGATGCATAAGAAAAAGGCCCCAACGTACGGGGCCAAAGGGCATGATTTTAATGCGTTTCTATTCTACTTCTTTTTCTTGGCCGGTTTCGCTACAGCTTTCTTTGGAGCTGCCTTGATCTGACAGGAAGGTTTTGTACTGAGGTCCTTGAGGTCTTTGCCAGGGGTAAACTTTCCAACGGTCTTGGCAGCAATCTTCAAAGGCTTGCCGGTCTGGGGATTGCGACCTGTGCGCGCAGCTCTTTTGAGTGCGCTGAACGTACCGAAACCTACCAGTGACACTTTGTCTTTTTCACGTAGTGCACACGAGACGGCGCACGTGAAGGTTGCCAGAGCCTTTTCTGCTTGAACTTTTGTGATCCCTGCACCTTCTGCCATTTTTGCTACCAGTTCCGCCTTGGTCATGTTGATCTCCTTTTGGTGAATTGGGCTGTCAGACCCTAAATACATCGCGGATACACATGATTACAGATGCCATTATTGTACACTTCTTAAAAAGCTTGTCAATTGGGCAGTTGCGACCTTACACACGATTTAAAGTCAGATTTTCTCGCCGCTGAAAGAAGCAGATGAGAGCTGGGGATGTGCCCATGCGTGCTATGTCCGTTAGTTCAAAAGGGACTTATGGACGATGTGGCAGGTGAGCATCTGTGCCTGATGGAATTGACTCAGTATCTTAATCAGCGGCAGTTGTACGTGTTCGACTAACAGCTTCCTTAGCTTCCTCGAAATACTGGATGACTTGGGCAACGGTCATCGAATGCAACATGCCGGTTAACTCATCAACAATACTGTTGTAAATATCCTCAAGTGTATGCTCCTTGGCGCCACATTCCTCAGCACCGCCCACGCTTTTTGATCTTCTCATTTGACGCCCCTCCTGATCGGTTACGTGTTTCTCATGGTTTAGGCGATATTTTCGGCAGCAACTACAAATGCATTTTGTGTGCCACCCCACAAACCCGCAAAACACGTTCTTTTTAGGGTTTTTCACAATATAATCTTCTCAATTTGTGTAAAATATTTTTACAGCCTATAAAGCAATCCCCTTTCATTTCAATACTGTCTTGCTTATGAGTAAATGTAAAAACATTTGGTAGTGTAAAATAATTAGACAGCATGATGACATTTCTCACCCCATATACGACGGGTTCACAAAGATATTGAAATAAATGGTTGTTCATATAGCTGTTGAAACGTTCAAAGCCCGCCTCGTACGGGCTTTTGTTCAGCTCTAATTTTTACTGTCAGCATCTCCTCCTTCCAGACATCCAAAAAAAGGGCATCCCTGGAACGCGGTGCCCTGCCCTTCATTGATGCTATCTGTCAGTTTTTAACATGTCTGCTGTGCTGCCTTTATTACTTCTTGATTATGGACCCAATTATAGGCGCAATCCCGATGGGCATAATCTTGATCGGAGGAAGAGGCGTGACTATGGGCAATATCTTCCTCGGGGGAGAACCACTTCCCCCCCCCGGCAAAATGGCCGCAGAGCACTCCATAGCGCCAATACAAAGTGCTGCAATCGTGGCCAACAAAATCATCTTTCTTTTCATTTACATCTCCTTTCGTAAACATAGTGTTGGTTGGTTCCAGCTATTACAGGGCATAACATTACAGTCGAATCGTCCGGTCAACTACCTAGACGGCATCCGAAAAGTGGCACTGAATAGTGATGCTTAGGAGGTGGATACCCCTCCGTTTCCTTTTGCCGTGGGCTATAACGACCCGGGAGTGTGGGGTCTCGGATCGCTATGCTGCCGGTATGATTCTCAATTTGTCGAATGAGATCAAGGGACAGCCCATGCCAGCGCCCCTCCTTCAAGGCGCGTTGGATGTATAAGTTCTCAACTCGTCGATGTGCACCTTGCGGACCGGGGTTATGTTCGCAGTTATTGTCGAGTTGGTGAACGTGGGGATTGCCTGGCCGCAGGCCGTATAGACCGCAGAAATACATGACCTCATCTCATCAAAATGTACTTTACGGATCGGAGTTGAGTTCGTCGTTATTGTCGGATCGGTCCAGGTGCAGGCGGCAAGTCCTGCGTCGGCACGGCGGTTGTTGATCCAAGTCCGGAGCTCGTTTATATGTACGGCTCTGAATGGTGTAGTATTGGCGGTGACGGTTGGATCGGTCCAGGGGATTGTGACAGGGCCGGAACAACTTAAGACGAATTTCTCCACTGTCGCTGAGGCCTCATTCGTAACATACATATTTCCAGACCCGTCAAGAGCAATACCTACTGGTTCAAGGTCTGTTGCCACCGTCCATAGTGCCGCACCGGTGCTGTTAAATTTCTGGAGTGTATTCGAAGCACAATTGACGATATAGATATTGCCAGCCCCGTCAAGAGCAACATCATTTGGTCCAGAACCAGTTGCTGAAGTCCACACCAGCGCTCCAGTTGAAGTAAACTGCTGAAGTGTGCCAGAACTATAATTCGCTACATAGATATTGCCGGCCCCATCAACAGCAACGCCATACGGGAAGACACCGGCTGTTACTGTCCATGACACGACGCCAGCGCTGGTAAACTTCCGAAGTGTCCCAGGTGAAGGAGTGGCACCGTGAGTGGTGACATAAATGTTCCCAGCGCTGTCTATGGCAATACCTCCCGGAGCTGTACCTGTGGCCTTCGACCATGACACGACGCCAGCGCTAGTAAACTTCTGAAGTGTGTTAGAACCATTATTCGTCACATAGATATTGCCGGATGCGTCGACAGCAACTTGGTCAGGATTGGTGCCTGTGGCCTTCGACCATGACACGACGCCAGCGCTGGTGAACTTCTGAAGTGTGTTCGAGTAAAAGTTCGCGACATAGATATTACCGGATGCGTCTACAGCGATACCACCGGGAGAAATGCCTGTCGTAGCTGTCCAAAGGATCGCACCTGTGCTGGAAATCTTATAGAGTGTCCCGGCATTAACACTATCGCCAGCATCTGCGTATATGTTGCCGGAAGAATCAACGGTAACATTTCTCGGCCAACTAATTGTTGACACCCTCCACTGTAGTGACACCGCGAAGACTTGCGAGCCGCTCAGCAGCATTGCCAGACAAATGACATACAGACTAAATTTTCGGAGCATCTTGGCCAAACGTCCTCCTATGCATCTCGCAGCCAGTTACAGGCGTCTATATAGTCAGGAATCCACATCGCTCAAATTTATGCGTGTGACGCCGGCAGCAACTTGAAACTATTAAATTTTTCCTGATCATCGTTCGTCCTCCAAGTAGTCCATCAAGGTTCGTATGTAAATCCATAAGTCCCTGCCCCATCGCCACTGCTTGCGCTTAATGCCAGCCCGGGAGCGGTCAGTGTGCCGTTGATATTGACAGCGCCGGTTGATGAAATGGTCATGCGGTCGTTGCCGGCGCCTACGTCTGCATAATGAAATGTGCCGTCGCTGCCCGAGTACACCCCGTAATTATTTCCTGTAACAGCAGTCGAGTTATTCAGGTTAATGACTGGATAAAAAGGACCGGTTCCGCTACCGGCTGCATGTTGTCATCAATTCGCATAGGTGAAGCCGCCGGTGCCGGTGCTGGTCCCGAGCGTGCCGCCGTAAA
>Ga0182021_10008783_pt1 | contig 11961 bp, 8 predicted proteins | sample 612E3MmetaG_FD_120493 | JGI IMG/M metagenome (GOLD analysis project Ga0182021, IMG submission 120493) | Permafrost microbial communities from Stordalen Mire, Sweden - 612E3M metaG (Illumina Assembly) | ecosystem: Environmental > Terrestrial > Soil > Wetlands > Permafrost | place: Sweden...
CGCCGAAACGCAGCTCAACCGCGAGCCGGTTCACGAGGGCATGAAGGTGCTGGAGAGCCGCCTGGGACACACCGGCCACAACATCAACCCGTGGTTCGCCATCGATGCCGGCGATGCCACCGAAGAGAACGGCCGCGTGTGGTTCGGCGCGCTGGGGTGGAGCGGCAACTGGCGCATCACCATCGAGCAGACGCCCTACCGCCAGGTGCGCGTGACGGGCGGGCTCAATACCTTCGATTTCTCGTACCCGCTCAAGCCCGGCGAGACCCTCGAGACACCTGGGTTCTATGCCGGCTTCTCGGAGAGCGGCTTCGGCGGCGCCTCACGCACCCTGCACCGCTTCGAGCGCGAACAGATTCTGCCGGGCGGCGCCACTTCCCGGCTGCGTCCGGTGCTCTACAACTCTTGGGAGGCCACCACCTTCGACGTCAACGAAGCCGGCCAGACGGAGCTCGCGGATAAGGCCGCCAAACTGGGGGTCGAGCTGTTCGTCATGGACGACGGATGGTTCGGCGCGCGCAACGACGATCACGCCGGTCTGGGCGACTGGGTCGTGAATCCCAAGAAATTCCCGCAGGGCTTGAAGGGCCTCATCGACCACGTCAACGGCCTCGGCATGGACTTCGGCCTGTGGGTCGAGCCGGAGATGATCAACGCCAATAGCGACCTGTATCGCCAACATCCCGACTGGGTCATGAACTTTCCGGGCCGGCCGCGCAGCGAGCTGCGCAACCAGATGATCTTGAACCTGGCGCGCAACGACGTGAAAGAGCACCTGTTCACGGTGCTCGATAAGCTCGCCAGCGAGAACCACATACGCTACTTTAAGTGGGATATGAACCGGACCTTCTCCGAACCGGGCTGGCCGGAAGCGGCGCCGGCGGACCAGCGCAAGCTGTGGGTGCAGTACGTAACCAACCTGTACGAGATTATCGACCGCCTGCGCGCGCGGCATCCCCAGCTCGAAATCGAATCCTGTTCGGGCGGAGGCGGGCGCATCGATCTCGGAATTCTCCAGCGCGTCGAGGAGGTCTGGACCTCCGACAACACCGAAGCCTTCGACCGTCTGCGCATCCAGGAGGGATTCACCCAGGCCTATGCTCCGAAAACCATGTCCGCGTGGGTGACCGACGTTCCCAACATGAATGGCCGGTCGACGCCGCTGGCATTCCGGTTCCTGGTGGCCATGCAGGGCGCGCTGGGGATCGGGGCCAACCTGAACCACTGGACGGCGCAGGATTCCGAACTGGCCACCAGGCTGATTGCGGTCTACAAGCGCGTCCGGGCGACGGTCCAGACCGGCAGCCTGTATCGCCTCTTGTCGCCGCGAACTAACGATGTCACGGCCAACGAATACGTGTCGCCGGACGGCAAGCAGGCCGTGGTTTTCGCCTTCCGGCACTCGCAGCAATACGAGACGGCGGCACCGACTATCAGCCTGCGGGGCCTCGACGAGCGCGCCGTCTACCGCGTGGAATCGGTCGGCGGGAAACTGGTGGAGACGCCACCGCAACTGAGCGGCGCCTATCTCATGAAGGCGGGCCTGAACGTGACGCTGCGCGGCGATTTCGACGCTACCGCAGTAATTCTGGAACGGGTCGAATAAGCCGGGCGAGGATCAGGCCTCCTGTCAGGAAGCCCACCAGATGGACGGCAAACTGGGCCGCCGTGTACACGCCCGGGAAGCCGTACCAGTTCCAATAAGGAAGCTCCGAGCGTAGCGTCGGAATTAGGCCCATCAGCGTGACGAAGCCCAGCCGGGCGGTGTAGCTTCTCAAGCCCGCTGCCCGCGCCAGAAGGAACGCCGCCAGCAGCATCACCACCACGTCGGCGCCGAACTGCGTCAGTAATTGCCGCGCTGAGAGCGGCTCCATGCCCTCCGGATGGAAAATCAGCATGCCGGTAGGTCCCGCTTGGTACTTGTTCATGGCCACTTGCATGGCCCGATGTTGCTGTTCTTTGGTCATGCCGGGCCTATTCTCCGGCGCCGGGAAGAAGTAGAAGCCGGGCGCCTTGATGTTCTCTTTGAGAGCGGCCAACACCGGCGCCTCATTGCCGAGACCTTGAATTCCGGCGTCGCCGAGCGGTGTCAGCATGTGCGACACCGAGTCCCACACGAACAGGGCTATCCCGCCCAGGATTCCAGCCAGAAGGATTCTTTTCGACATAGTCGCCATAGTTTAGATCGGACATCTTGGAAGTTCATTGACAGAGGTCAAGCCCGCAAAGTCAAAAGGAGAAACCTTACCGGCGGCCCGAACATCTTCTACACAGGAAGACGATGCGAAGTCTGGGTGCGGCTCTGCTGCTGGCGTGGTGTGCTTGGGCGCAGGCTCCAACTGAGCGGCTGTTCAATGCCAAGGTCGATCCCGAGCAGGGGCGCAAGCTGTGGTCGGACAACTGCGCCATCTGTCACGGTCCCGAGGGGAAGGGAGGCCGCGGACCCGCCCTCACCAGCGGCAAATTCCAGCACGGCGGCACCGACGACGACCTGTACCGGGCCATCCGCAACGGGATTCCGGGAACCGAGATGCCGGGCTTTCCCCTGAGCGGCGTCGAGTCCATGCAGCTTCTGGCCTTCGTGCGGGCGCTAGGCAGAGCGGCCATGCCGGCTCCCACGGAGGGCGATGCCGCCCGAGGGCGCGCCCTGTTTGCCGGCAGCGGCCAATGCACGAACTGCCACAGGGTGGGCGGCACGGGCTCGCGCATCGGGCCCGACCTGAGCGACGCCGGCACGCGACTGCCACCCTCGGATCTGCTGGCCTCGCTGCTGCGTCCCGACGAGCGCGTGCTCCCGGCGCACTGGTATGTGCGGGCGGTGACGCCGGACGGGCGGGCCATAACGGGCCGTAGGCTGAACGAAGACACCTACAGCGTGCAGCTCATCGATGCCCAGGACCGGCTGATTTCGTTGGTGAAGGCAGAACTGAAGGAGTACGAGTTGATCAAGAAGTCGCCCATGCCGGGCTACGAAGGCAAGTTGACGCGCGAGCAATTGGGCGACCTGGTCGCCTATCTGGCGTCGTTGAGGGGGACGCCGTGAAACCCGCCATCAGCGCGGCGCTGTGGCTGGCCTGCTCGGTTTCGTTGGGCGCGCAGGTGACCTACGAGCGGCTGCTGCACGCCGACAAAGAGCCGCGGAACTGGCTGACGTACTCGGGCAGCTACCAGAGCTGGCGCTACAGCGCGCTCGACCAGATCCGTACCGGGAACGCCAAAAACCTCGAGCTGAAGTGGATCTACCAGCTCAATGCCATCGACAAGTTCGAAGCTACCCCGCTGGTGGTCGATGGCGCCATGTATTTCACGCAGCCGCCCAGCGACGTGGTCGCCGTGGACGGCAAGACGGGCCGGGCGTTCTGGACCTACCGCTATACGCTCGCGGGCAACGTGAGCGTGTGCTGCGGACGCGTCAACCGCGGCCTCGCCATACTGGGGGACACGCTCTTCCTGGCGGCGCTGGACGGTAATCTGGTGGCGCTCGATGCCAAGACCGGCAAAGAGATCTGGAAAACGCGCGTGGTGGACCCGAGCCTCGGCTACAGCCTGACCATGGCGCCGCTGGTGGTTAAGGACAAGGTCATCCTCGGACCGGCCGGCGGAGAGTTCGGGATACGCGGGTTCCTGGCGGCGTTCGATGCGCGCACCGGCAAGGAAGTATGGAGGTTTCAGACCATTCCAGGGCCGGGCGAGGCGGGGCACGAGACGTGGGCGGGAGATGCGTGGCAGCATGGCGGCGGCCCCGTGTGGCTCACCGGCTCGTACGATCCGGAGTTGAACCTGATCGTACAGGGCGTCGGGAATCCGAGCCCCGACTGGAACGCCAAGGTGCGGCCGGGCGACAATCTCTACGCCAGTTCGGCGATCGCGCTCGATGCCGACACCGGCAAGCTGAAATGGCACTACCAGTTTGTTCCCAACGATGCGTGGGACTGGGACGCCATGCAGACCCCCGTGATGGTGGACGCGGAGTGGCAGGGGCAGCCGCGCAAGCTGGTGTACTGGGCCCATCGCAATGGCGTCTTCTACGTGCTCGACCGGACCAACGGAAAGTTTCTGTCGGGCACGCCATTCTCGAAGGTGACCTGGCTCGAGGGCTTCGACGAGAACGGGCGTCCCAAGCTGAAGCCAAGCTCGCTGCCGACGGCGGAAGGGACGCTGCTCTACCCGGGCGTGCAGGGCGCCACCAACTGGTACGCGCCTTCCTACAGCCCGCGGACGGGGCTGTTCTACCTCTCGGTGTGGGCCGACTACTACTCGGTCTACCAGGAGGGCGAGGCGGAGTACGTCCCGGGGCGGCGATTCAACGGAGGCAACATACGTCAGCCGCTGGCGTACGGCCGGAACACGACGCTGCTTCCGAACGAAGCGCAGGGTTACGGAGCGTTGAAGGCGCTCGATCCGAAGACCGGAAAGACGGTGTGGCAGGTGAAGTTTGCCGACCTGACCGAAGGCGGGGTGCTCTCGACGGCGGGGGACGTGGTGTTCACCGGCAACCGGGAAGGCTACTTCCAGGCCTTCGACGCGCGCGATGGCAAGCTGCTGTGGAAGGCGTCGCTAGGCGGCTACATCGCAGCCGGTCCGGTGAGTTACTCGGTGGACGGCAAGCAGTACGTAGCCGTAGCCGCCGGCCACGGCATGTTTGTGTTCGGGCTGCCGTAGCGCAGGCACGAGTGCCTGCGCCACGGTTACTCCTGAAGCCCGCCGAACGCCCGTCTTGGCGTGGACGCCACGCGTGCGCTCCTGATGTTCATTCGCTCGGCAAACACGGTCCTGGAAGCCGGAACGGGCGCGCTGTCGTAGCCAACCTGCAAGGCGGTCGCGGACTGCCCGTTAAACTGGAGCACCTCGACCGCGGAGTACTTCGACCCGCCGTCCACCAGGACTTTGAAGACGCCCGCCGGCAGCTTTGTCGTAATCACATCCGACAGGAGCGCCCCGTATGTCCCTCCTTCTCCCAAGAAACCGTTGGCGAGCGATTGCAGGGCCGGAATCGACGGTGTCGTGCCCGTCCCGGCCAGCGTTCCCTTGCTGTCGTAGACCCGGACCGTGAAGCTGGTGGCGGTCGTGTCTTCGTTGTAAATCACCAGCGACACCCGGTGCGCGGCGCCATCGTCAATGCCTTCCGCCGACCACTGGGTCCACAACTCCGTGTCCCACGAGATCGGCACACTCAGCGCCCACGGAGTGCCGGGAAGAGCCGAATAGAGCAACTGCGGAACCACGTTGGCGCAAGTGGCGGCGTCGGGGCAGTAGAACACGGCATACACCGAACCGGTCGCCGTGGAGGCGTATTTGGGAGCGTCGCTGGTAGCGCCGACCAGGCCGATTTCCGCCGGCTGATTGGGGGACAAGGCGAAGTTCACGTCGTTGCCGCCGCCAACGGTGGTGTCTAACTTCAGGTTGTTCCCACTCGCGTCGTAGAACGTGTAGTCGACCCCGATGGCCGCCGACGCGGGCGCGGCTACGCGGATCGAGCTGCTCCACCCTCCGCCCGCGGCGAGCCATACGAAGGTCCCGCCGACATAGCAGGAATAGCCGATGGTCTTCCCCGACGAGTTGGCAATCGCCACGGGCGACTCTCCCGCCAGGCTGGAGCAATCCGGCGCCACCGCGGACCAATACACGGGTCCATTGACCGGTTGGCTGTTGAGCGTGGCGGCAGCCACGGCCATCCATCCCAAGAGATGAAGCGTTTTCATACGCATGATGAATTCCTCCAAACCACCACCATCACTCCGACCCCGTCTTCGACGCCGGCGCCACCTTCTGCTTTAGCGACCGCCGGTCGCGCTCGAGTAGTTCCTCGCGGTCCTCGCGCGGCTCTATTCCTGCCAGCCCGGCGGGATATGGCTTGTTGCCCATCATCCCTTTCCAGAGAATGCGGTTGAAGTTCCTGGGATCGAGACGATCTTCGGTGCTGAAGTCCATTCCCTTCGTGACCCGCGCCCAGTACTTGGCGTTGTGCGCCGGCTTTGGCACAACCATCCCGGCCCGTTTGGGAGGCAGCGGCAACGACGTATTGTACAGAATCGCCGAGGGAGCGGCTGTAAAGCTCCACGGGCTCGGCGTCTTGTTGAAGATGTCGGTCATGGGCCTGGCGAGCGCGTCGTTCAGGTTCATCGGCTGGAGGCCCAGAACCTCTTCCATCGTGCGCAGCAGGTCGAGCGTGTTGTACCGCGTCGAGACCACCGCGCCCCGCTTCACGTAGGCGCCCGCGACGTACGCGGTGCTGCGGTGCGAATCGACGTGGTCGCCGCCATCCTGCGCGTCGTCTTCAATCGCAAAGATCAGCGTGTTGTTGGCATAGGGGCTGCTCGCGATCTTCTGAACCAACAAGCCGACCGCATAGTCGTTATCGGCTACCTGCAGGTCCGGAGTGTTCACGCCGTCAATCGCGACCGCGTAGTTTCCCGTGTGATCGTGCATGAGGCGAACCAGGGTCAACGAAGGCAGATTCCCTATGCTGCGCCCGGCGTGATGGGCATCGGCGTAGCGGGCGTCGAAGTCCCGGGCCCACTCTTTGTAACGCCAATAATCCGGAAGCGAGTTGTCGAAACCGCGGAAGAACGGATCGGTGAACGGGGCGAGCTCCACACTCGCCGGGTAGGATACGACCGTGTTGGTCGAGAACGGGTCGCGCAGCACGGGAATGGCGAAGGCGGTGGTTCCATAGAGGGTGCCGTCCACGAAGAAACCATAGTTGCGAACCGTGAGATGCGCCCGCATCGCGGCGTTCCACAAATAGCCGGTATTCACTTCATTGTTCGGCCCATCCGGCGCCCCCGTGTCGGTGTGGCCCGGCAACACATCCGGATCGGACGATGTGAAGGGATCGGCGAGCTGGCGCTCGGGGGGCGAAAGAGCGACATTCACATTGCGATTCGTACCCCCGTCCAGGCTCAGGCCGCGCGCCGCGTAGGCCACCGGGAATTGGTGTTCCACTACGTCGGGGGCTTGCGCCGAAGTGGACCACAGCCAGCCGTCGTAGCTGACTTCGGCGGTGTCCATGAAGTTGTCCAGAGTGACGAAGGTTCGCGCCAAACTATGATGGTTCGGCGTGATCGCCTCTCCAAACTCAGTCAGGGCGGCGTCGCCATCGCCAATTCGGTTGCCGGCGGCATCTTTCAGGTCGCCCAGAATCTGGTCGTACGTCCGGTTTTCCTTGATGATGAAGATCACGTGCTGGATGCCCTGGCGCACCGCCGCCATGACCGCCAGGTCGTTGTCGCTCTCGGTGCTGGAGAACCGGTTGTTCGCGGCTACCTGCGCCGTCAGCGTCGTGAGCTGCGCCGCACTGGGGCGCGGGAAGCTCTGGAGGCCGGCTTTGGTCCTCTGGGGATTGTACTCGTTCGTGGGATTGCAGTTCGGCGAATTCGGCGGCCCGTAGCCCCCATAGCACCACTCGGGATTCGCGCCCGTGGGCGATTTCGCATTGACCACGTACACCGAGTTGCCATCGCCGCTGAAGCTCGCTGAGTTCGGGTACCAGCCGGTCGGAATGAGACCCACTACATGGCCGCCGCCATTGGTTCCGTCCAGCGCCACCACGGAGACGCAGTTCAGCGTGCCATCCGTAACGTAGAGTTGCTGCTCATCCGGCGAGAGCGTCACGCTGTTGGGGTTCGCGCCCTTGTACTGCGCCAGCCAGGCAGGCATTGACGGCGCGGTCACGATTACCGGGATGGCCGCGAGTACCGTGTTCGTCCTGGTGTCGATTACGTCCACCGTGTCCGCCTGGTCCACGGCGGCGTACAGGAGCGTCTGGGCCGCGTTCAGCGTCATCTTGTTGGGTTGGCCCTTCACGGGGATCCGGGCGGCGACGGCGGGCGGCGCGCTCAGCTTCACTACCACGATCTCGCGGTCGCGAATGCTGGATACATACGCTGTCGCGCTCGATCCAGCGCCCTTGACAACCACCCAGAACGGATATTCGCCGCCTGCAATGCCCGACATCGCGGGGTCGCTCTTGCCGGGGCGCAGGTCCAGTTCCGATAGCTTCGACCAATGGCCGAGGCCTCCGGTGAACACCGTGATCGAGTCGTTGTAGTAATTTGCCACCACCAGCGTCTGGCCATCGCTCGCAACGGCCACACCGGCGGCGCAAGGACTCACGCCCACCTGGCTGTTGATCGCGATGGCGCCGTTAGGCGTCAGGTTAAGGCCGACGCCGAGGCCATTGTGGCCCAGGGCCAGCGGCGATCCTGGGCCCTCCGCCCAGGTTCCGGCGGCGCTCCGGGTAAAAATGTGAACGTTGTCACTGGGGCCGCCGGCCACGTAGAACGCCGTGCCGGATGGATCGAAGACAATCCCGTGGTAGCTATTGGCGATCTCGACTACTTGCGTTTTGACCGGCATCGGCTTGGAAATGTCGTAGATGAACACATACTCGTTCGAGTCCGGCACGTACCATGGGTACGGCGGTGGCGGGACGCCAAGTGCGTAGACGCGGTTGAACCCGCTGGTCACAACCAGCATGGTCTTGCGATCCGGACTCACCACGGAGGTGGCCGCCTGGCTGGCCAGCCAGTCTGGCCGGTCGGGCAGATCCGGGTTCAGCATTTCGAGCCGGGAACCCTGGGGGGCCAGCGGCGTAATCTGCTGGCCCATATTGGGCAGATCCTGGGGCTGCGGCTGCGCATAGGCCAGCGCGCCCGCGAGGGCCAACGCCAGCGCCATGCCAGCCGCCGAGAGCGCGAAACGCCCGTGAAGTTCTCTTGTCATTGTCTTAGGCTCCTTTGGAGCAGGATGTCCCACCGCGGTTGCGGGGTGGTGCGGCAAGCGCTCTCCCTCGTGGGAGTGCGGTTCGGACCGGAAGATTCTCATTCAAATTGTGGTCTTTTCCCCTGGCTTCGGTCGCCCTTGCGGTACAGCCCGCCGCATGGATGGTCGCGGGACGGCCCAAGGGACGTCTTCGCGAGACGATCTAATACGAGGATGCAACTTGACACCAGTGTTTGGGAATAGGGGATCAGGTGTATTCGCAGCGGGGCGACACTGTATTCGGCGGCGGCGCAAGCCTTAAGGCCATACTCAATGCTGGTATCTGGTATGGTATTCTGAGGCGTCATGGGGACAGCGCGCAAGATCACCGTCGAGGTGCCGCCGGAGCTTCTCGAAAAGGCGCAATTGGCCAGCGGTAGCGGCATCACCCAGACCGTTCGTACCGGCCTGCAGCTAGTTGCGGCATCCCAGGCCTACGCGCGGCTGCGGCAACTCCGGGGCGAGGTTCGCTTCGCGCGCACGTTCGCCGATCTGAAGGCCGACCGGTGATCGCGGTCGATACCAGCACCTGGATCGCCTTCCTCGAAGGGGATGGGGGCGAAGATACGGAACTGCTCGATAGGGCCCTCCAGGATCGGCAGGTGCTGATGGTGCCTGTGGTGCTCACCGAACTGTTGAGCGCCCCGGAGCTTGCTCCCGACGTGTCGCAGACCCTCTCGGAACTGCCTCTCGTTGAGGTTGGGCCCGGCTATTGGCAACGGGCGGGCGAGCTGCGGGCGAAGGTCTTGGCAAAACGCCGCAAGGCGCGCCTCGGCGATGCCCTGATCGCCCAGAGCTGTATCGATCACGGGGTTCCTCTCCTGACGCGGGACCGGGATTTCCGGGCTTTCGCCGCCGCTGCCGGCCTCGATCTGAGGTTAAGATTGCTATGAATGGTCCACGTGCTACCCGACCTCACGCCGGCCGCGCTCGAGCCCAAGCTGCACCGGCTGTTCGAACTTTCGGCCGCTAAGATCCGCTCCCTCGAGAAGTCCTGGGAACCCGTCCGCGGTGCCCCGGTCTTCACTGTTCGCGGGCAGTACACCAGCCGCGGCTGGACCGAGTGGACACAGGGCTTCCAGTTCGGCTCGTCAATTCTCCAGTTCGACGCCACCGGCGAGCGCGAGTTCCTCGATATCGGCCGCGACCGGACCGTCTCGCTGATGGCGCCGCACCTCACCCACACCGGCGTTCACGACCACGGCTTCAACAACATCAGCTCCTACGGGAACCTGCTCCGCCTCATGTCCGAAGGCCGCATCCTCGAGAATGCCTGGGAACGCCGCTACTACGAGCTGGCGCTGAAATGCTCCGGCGCCGTGCAGGCCGCCCGCTGGTCGCCGACCGCCGATGGCGGCGGCTACATCTACTCCTTCAACGGGCCGCACTCGCTGTTTGTCGATACCATCCGCACCCTGCGCTCGCTGGCGGTCGCGCACCTGCTGGGCCACGCGCTGATGGGCGAGGGCGATCGCAAAATCTCGCTGCTCGACCGGCTCACGGAGCACGCGCGCTCGACGGCCCGGTACGCCGTCTATTACGGCGAGGGCCGCGACGCCTACGATGTCCGCGGCCGGGTGGCGCACGAGAGCATCTTCAACACCAACGACGGCAACTACCGCTGTCCCAATTCGCAGCAGGGCTACTCGCCCTTCAGCACCTGGACGCGCGGCCTGGCGTGGGCCATGTGCGGTTTCGCCGAGCAACTGGAGTTTCTGGACACGCTGCCCGGCCCGCAACCGGTTCTGGAAGTATTCGAAAAGGCTGCCCGCGCCACCTGCGATTTCTACATAGAGAATACCCCGCCCGATGGCATTCCCTATTGGGACACGGGCGCGCCCGGCCTGGCGCAGTTAGGCGACTGGCGCTCGAAGCCGGCGGACCCGTTCAACGCCTACGAGCCGGTGGACAGTTCCGCCGCCGCGATTGCCGCACAGGGGCTGCTGCGCCTGGGCCACCGTCTCCATGACGACCGCTATTGGCAAGCCGGCCTGGCGGTCTGCCAGACGCTCTTCGACGATCCCTATCTGAGCACTAGCGAGCGGCACCAGGGGCTCATTCTGCACTCGGTATATCACCGGCCGAACGGATGGGACGCGGTCCCCGATGGCGGACGCGTGCCCGCGGCGGAGTCTTCGATGTGGGGCGACTATCATGCGCGGGAGGTGGGGCTATACCTCTTGCGCATCATCGAGAACAAGCCTTACCTGAAGTTCTGGGTGTAATGACCAGCGTGGCGCAGGCACTCTTGCCCAATGCCACATACTTTTTGGCATGCCAGGCACCATCCATGGATTGTGGGGCAGGATTGTATCCTGCGCGCGGGTTACCAACCCGCCGGACCCAGAGGGTACCCCTGCCAATCTGCCCCACAATTCTCGCCAAATTCCAGGCTTCGGGAAAAGTATGTGGCATTGGGCACTCTTGCCTGCCGCGCCGAGACTCATCTCGGTGCTTGGTTCCCAGTGCGGAGAATCGCCACCACCGTTTGCGGCTTGCCGCTATGCTGGGCAGGCTGGCAGCCTGCGCGCGACCCAGGGGGTGCCCCGGCCTACCGCCCCAGTCCGGTGCAGACACAGCAGTCTGGCCGATTGTCGATCGGCCGCAGCTTATCAAGTTGCCTCACAACAGCGCTCGGATTCAGGCCGTTTTGCCGATGAATCGCGGCGGGGGCCGCTTTTGTGTCGCACACGGCTCAAGGTGCTTAGTTAGGAGATTCAAATTCTGCCTACGAATCGCGAGATGACGAGCTCGCCGATCTGGAAGGCTACATCGTCGGTTTCGCCATTGTGTCTTATCGTACAGGGCTGACAATAAGACCATTGACTTCGGTTAGTACTAGAAGTAACGTTAGTACTGGAAGCTAACGAGGCGTCTCGCCGCAGTGTATGCCGAGGCACGTTTTATATCTGAAGGGGGAGTCTGATATGATCGGGAGCAGGCGTGTTTTGTCTCTTTGCGCGCTAGGTGCGGGGATCGCAATGGCAGGAGGTAGCTATATCTACCTAATCTCAACGAACCGCGTATCGGCGTCCACGGTCAGGTATCGATTCGAGCCATCCGCATCCGTATCGTCTAGTACCACGACCGTCTGATTTGTTCCTCAACGCCTCGGGCCGGGCATGCCCGGCCCCTACACCGCGTCCTTGTAGGGGCGAGGCACGCCTCGCCCTCGTGCCGCATGCTCCCTCGCGGCAA
>Ga0182021_10008784_pt1 | contig 11960 bp, 14 predicted proteins | sample 612E3MmetaG_FD_120493 | JGI IMG/M metagenome (GOLD analysis project Ga0182021, IMG submission 120493) | Permafrost microbial communities from Stordalen Mire, Sweden - 612E3M metaG (Illumina Assembly) | ecosystem: Environmental > Terrestrial > Soil > Wetlands > Permafrost | place: Sweden...
CACAGAGTTCGCCTCAGACGGGTTTCTGCTGGTGGTCATCGTTGCCTTGTTCTGCGGCGACACAGTGGCCAGTGAGGCCAGCTGGGCGTCGCTGCGCTATCTGCTCGCCATCCCCGTACCCCGCTCGCGGCTTCTGCGACAGAAGCTGATCGTTGCGCTCAGCCTCAGTTTCGGGGCGAACCTGCTGCTTCCGGCGTGGTCATACGTGGTTGGAGGCGTGTTCTTCGGCTGGGCACCCGGACAGTCACCGTTGGGTGGGACATTCAGCACGGGGGCCGCCCTGCAAAGACTGCTCATCGTCGTCTGTTACGCCAGCGTCCAGTCGCTCCTAGTGGCGGCACTGGCTTTCCTGCTCAGCGTACTAACGGACGCACCGCTGGGGGCAGTCGGTGGCGCCACGATGCTAGTAGTGGTTTCCAATATCCTGGACTCGATCACCGCCCTTGACCCTTATCGACAGTTCCTGCCCACCCATTTCCAGTACTCGTGGCTGGACGCACTCGGGCAAAGCATCGTCTGGGACGACATGATGCGTGGCACTGGAGTTGTCCTCGTCTACTCCGCGGTGTTCTTCGCCCTTGCGTGGTGGCGGTTCCAGGAGAAGGACATCCTCAGCTGAGGACAGTCCAGCACCGCCGCAACGAACCACAACGCCTCGTCTCATACTGTTCTGCCTGAGGTCATTTCTGTCTGTGACAGAATGAAATCGTGTTTATGAGTAACTTCGATCTGGGACCGTTGACGCGTGAGGCCGCGCGCCCGCAGTGGGTGCGGGATCGCCCTTTCGCACCCTGGGCAGCGGTCGGGGCGGTATGCCTCGGCGCGTTCATGGGCCAGCTGGACGCGAGCATCGTGACATTGACCTACCCCCGGCTTCAGTCGGAGTTCACCACCGGGCTGGGCAGTGTCCAGTGGGTCTCGCTGTCCTACCTGGTGGTTCTGGCGGTGCTATTGGTTCCGGTGGGCCGGTGGGCGGACACGGCTGGACGCAAACTGTTGTACCTGTATGGGTTTGGGCTGTTCTCCATGGCCTCCGCGGCGTGTGCCCTTGCGCCGACCCTCGGCTGGCTCGTGGCCGGGCGCGGCCTCCAAGCGGTGGGCGCTGCCCTGTTGCAGGCCAACAGCGTGGCATTGGTCGTGCTCAGTGTTCCCCGGTCCCGGGTGCGCACCGCGCTCGGTCTTCAGGGAGCCGCCCAGGCCCTCGGTCTAGCCATGGGGCCCACCCTCGGCGGCGTGCTGGTGCAGGCCTACGGGTGGCGGTCGGTGTTCTGGGTCAACGTCCCGGTTGGCCTCGCGGCGATCCTGGCCGGGTATGTCTTTGTGCCCCGCAGCCGGGATCTCAGCCAGCGGCACGGAAGCGACAGGGCGGGGTTCATCCTATTGGCGAGCGCGATCGTCTCAAGCCTGCTGGCCCTCAGCGGCCTGTCGGGTATGCCTCTACCGTCTGCTTGGGTGGTTGGGCTGTGCTTGGTGGCGGTCGTGACGGCGGTGGCGTTCTGGCACGCCGAGGTACGAGCGCAAGACCCCTTGGTGGACATCGACCTATTGCGGCACGGCGGGCTCGGTGCATTGTTGGCAGGAGCGCTGCTGGCATACCTGCTGCTGTTCGCACCCCTGGTCTTGTATCCCAGCGTCTTCGCCACATGGGGCCTGGGGGCGGCCGCCGGCGGGCTGGTGCTGTCCTGCCTGCCGGCTGGTTTCGCGCTGGCCGCGGTGGGTACGAACATGATGCACCTGCCAATATCGAACCGGCAGCGGGTCGCGGTGGGCGCGCTCGGAGTGTTCGCCTGTTCGGTAGCCAACATCGCACTATGGCACTCGCCTGGCTTGGTCGCCGTACTTCTGCTGCTCTTGGGGACCTTCCTGGGCCTGGTCATCCCGGCGAACAACGCGGCGGCGATGTCAGCGGTCCCGCCCAGCGCGTCCGCCGTGACCGGGGGCATGGTCAACGTGGCACGCGCACTGGGTACCGCCCTCGGCGTGGCAGTAACCGCCATGGGCCTGCATATCGCCGCACTGCACCATTGGGTGGGATCCCAGGTGGTCTTCGGCGCCCTGGCGGTGTGCTCGATCGCCCTGGCTACCACCACCCTGGCCCGGCCAGGGACATCCAGCCAGACATCGACATCCTCCCAACCATGAAATGACCAGGATTCCAACTGCCACCCGGAGGCAACATGTTGAAGTTCGCGCTTCAGCGGCAGGGCCAGAACTGCCAAATCTGCACGCGTGGCCGCGCCAGAGCCTGCCGCGGTTCACTGCCGGTCCTGCAACTGAAGAAACACAACAGGTTTGATTATCACCGCCCAGAGCTGAACGTACAGCCCTCCAGCCACAGACGAAGGGGCCTCCTCCCGACCCTGAACGACCGGGTCTGCACCCTAGGAGTGGGCCGATGAGTCGAACTCCCGCCGCGTCCGTGCTGGCCGATTCAGTCGCCGACCTCGTCGCCAGGTTGCGCCGGGCCATGCGCAAGGCCGCCCGCGTCAGGGCACCCGGCATGCCACTGAGCGTGGCACAGCTGGAGTTACTCAGCCTGGTGCAGGAGAGTCCCGGGGCCAGGCCGGGCGACCTAGCCGAGCTGCTGCACCTGGCCCCGAACTCGGTGAGCACTCTGGCCAACGCCATGGTCAGTGCCGGCATGCTCGATCGCTCCCCTGGTGCCACAGACAAACGGACCGTGAAGTTCACACTCACTGCCCAGGGGGACCAGCTCGTCGGACAGTGGCGAAGTACGAACGAGAGTCTCCTGGAGTCCGCCATCTCGGCCCTGGGCGCCCCAGATCAACAGATTCTGACCCAGGCGTTACCGGTCTTGCAGCGCCTCGTCACAGTCATCGACGAGCAGGCCCGGAGGCCGGCGCCAAGATGAAGGCGCTAGGTGGCTCGGTTGTGTTCGACCCACAGGACTCTGCCTTCGGCCGCCTGGCCACGGTCCTGGACCCAGCAGGCGCCCAGTTCAAGCTGCGCACGCCCAACCGCCAGGTACTACACGGACTGCCCCTCTGGCGGAGGAGGTCGAAAAGTATCGCGTCAGTTGGTAAGGGGCGCCCGACCCGGAACCATGACCTAATCCATGGCAATCTGGCCATGGGCAGTGATGCATTCGGCCACAGTCAGGTGGCAAGTTTGCTACGTGTGGTCCATTCGCGACGCCCAAGCCTGGCCGCCTATCGCGCTGTTGAAAGTAGACGATCGTGCCACCTGGGGGCACAGACGACTTCTGGCTGTGTCGAGGTGTGGATCGTTGTTGGCTCCGCTGAGGCAAGTCGGCGATGGTCCTACTTGTAGAAGACGTTGACACCACCGTGGCCTGAGCATGCCCCCTGGTGATGGGCTGCAAAGGAATAGACGCCGTCCTTGCACAGCGCGGTCGCGCCGTTGCCTGGCCCCTCAGGTGCAGGGGCGGCTGCCGACGCGGATGCTGGCTGTGCGGGCGCGGCAGGGGCCTGACTGGTCGAAGAGTTTGCGGCTGCTCCCGTGTAGGTCTGGTAGGCGACCCACCAGTTGGCTGCCATGGCCCTTTGGGCTGTCGCCAAGGTGATGACGTGGTCACAGACCAGAGTGTGCAGCTTGTTCTCGACCACGTCCTTGACCCGGGCACCCTCAGGTGCGTTGTAGGGCTCGGGCCACAAGTTGGCCTCAGCACTGGGAGCACCCCCGATCTCCAGGGAGACCAGGTGGTCTTCCTCGTAGTCACCGGGGGCCGTATCACCCTTGTAGGTGTAACCGGAGGCGAGCTGGGCCACCTTGAGGTCGGTCGTGAAAGACGAAGGCGGGCGAATGGTTGAGGTCCAGCCCGACACGCAGATCGTCTGACCGATGTTGGCCTGGCTGACAGAGGGGTTGATCGCGCCCGGTGTGCGCCCATGATTCGGAAGGACGGCACCGGCGGAGTTGACTGTGATGCCGCCGGTGGCCTGAGATGAGATCGAGGTTGCCGCGGTGGGCGAGACTACGGTCCTGTGAGTGCCCGCAGCGGCCGATGCAGGCGACAAGGATGGACTAGATGACGATATCGGACCCGCCGATGGGGCCGTAGGAGCGGAGACAGAAGCACCGCAGCCAGATAACAGCACGAGAGTCGTCAGCATCACAATCCACCCGCTGGCGGTTTTCAAGGTCTTGCTCCCCACTGCTTGGTCTTCGCTGCGCGTTGCTCCCAAACGCTATGGGCTGCAGTCACCACGCGATAATGCAACCTTGCCTGTTGTAGCACTACTCCGGGCCAGGGATTCGGACGGGAACGTCAAAGACTTCAGCGGTGCTGCTTTGCGGCCTTTGTCAGACTCGGGTACGGCTCTGAAGTCGAACACAAGCAAGACCAGTTTAGTTGCGACCTCGCAAACTACCCGATGACGGCCAGGCACACGGCCTCGATAGCCTCAGACAGTTTTGGGTGGCCTAGGTAGTCTCGAGCCCGGTGATTGCTCGCGTGACGGCTCTGCGCAATGGAATGGTTCAGCGTGAAGTGGTCATTGTTCACGACCACGTGGCGGGCTGCGACATAAGGGATCTCGGGCGGCACTCGGTTAGCTGTGACTTCGTCGCTGAGGTCGACGATATTCCACCACTCACATCGTTTGGCCCGCAGCCAAGCAACAGCCGCCGGGGACCATGAGTCCAGGAAGCGTGGCCAGGAGAAGGGGGCGCCTGCGGTTACCAGTAACTGAGGCGAGTTTGCCCACTCAGATGTTGCCAGGGCCTCAATAGCTATCACCGCCCCCAGACTGTGCGCGATCACCACGTCAGGTCGGACCCGATCAAGATCAGCCAGCACATGGGCAATAGCGGCCTCTCTTACCGTCGTATCTCCCATGAAGAGGCGCACGTCCTTGAGGAACAAGAACACGAACGCGCGGTAGCCGGCGTTGCGCAGCCACTCAGGTAGCTGATTGTGGAGCCCTTCGTAGAACAGGTGCCGCAATCCGGGTCGACAGCAGTCGCACTGCGTGGATTTGGCGGGTCGCCGAAAAGGTCCATCAGGGCAGTCCGGGCGAGGGTCCAGTGTTCCACTGGAGTCGAAGACATGAGTGTGTGAGCTGAAGTAGACATCCAGTTGCGATAAGACCTCAGGCCCGAGGCCTCGCTGGAGTCCAATGCCGAACTCGCTCTTGTGCCAGTCCTCTGATGACCATGAACCGCGTTTCCCGTCACCTTCCACGCAGAGCACGCGAATGGGTCGTCCTAGCATCCCAGCGGCCGGTTCATCGATCATTCTTGGTTCGATGACTTTCTCCCGTTGTCGAAAGCGATGGCCCCATACCCGCATGTCGCGCCTCGGCGCTGCGCGAGGTGCCGACGCGCAGATGCAGCTTTCGCGCCCATCGATCCCAGGGGTTGCAGGCGCGAGCAGGTCCACGGCAGAGGGCGCGGCCGCCGCCGACCGCGCTGGCTATGGACGGCAGTGGCATCCTGACCACCAGCAGAACGCAGACCGACCGGCTGGCTGGCTGCTTCATCGACGTCCTCGACGCGAACCCAGCTCGAGCGAGCATGCGAGCAACCACCTGAACCGGATTTTTTTGAGAAACGGGCAACCGACCGATGAGCCAACGGTAATGGCCGCCGGGGGCTGGTGGATGTGAAATGCCCAAACCGAGGAGCTGACTGACCCTCGCGACGATCATGGCCAGAGTCAACGAGGGCCGAAGCCGGACCCGCCAGGGGTCTGTTTTCAGGTGCCGACGTGCTTTGTGCAGCAGGCCTGCGCGTAAGTCGGTTAGTTCTGGGCGAGCGGCCACGGCGGTCAAGGGCATCGGCGTGGATAGGCGGCTTCTCAGTGAGCTGGTTCATCCCGGCTTCAGGTCACGCAGGTTGTTAGCGGCCAAGAAGTCCTCCCCGTACTGCTTGAACGCCTCCACCGGCCCCCTCTCTGTCAGCTCCAGCCCTGATGGGCTGTGAAGGCAGCTTCACGTCCTTACCGGCAAGGTCCGGGTTCTGCTCTGACCCGGAAACTCCCTCTCGAGGATCTTCTGGGTGAGCACAAACCAGCAGTAGTCGAAGCTGGTGCTCATCACCTGGGTGAGCGTGCCGAGGGTGTCAAAGCCAGACAGTACAGCGCGGGAAGACGATTGCCCTCGGCGTCCAGCCACAGCGATGACGGCCCGGGCAGGATCCGGATCCGTGGTTCGCCCAGATCGGGTCTCGTTGCGTAGGCCCTTGGCGAAGTGCCACATTCGGTCCGAGTTGATGATCTTGGTGCCGCTAGTCGCGGTGATCTCCAGCACCGGCCGTCAACGGGGCCGGCACTCCTGACACCATCGCCTTCGGCGGTTGCCCCGGTCGCTGGGCCAGACCTTGCGGATGAGGTCGTGGTTACCTCCGATATCCCCTGAAGTCACGATCACCGCCTGGGCAGTGAGCTCGAAGTCCGCGACCTCGACTCGAGAGCGGGGTTGGCCACGTGCGATCCAACTTGGCTCGAGGACCCTGCGGCGAAGTTCACGTCCTCGGCCCATCGACTCGGTCAGAAGTCGTGTGGCCCGTCGAACTGGGCACTGCCAACCCAGCCCTGCAAGGCCAGGTCGAGCCAGTCATGCACTCCCATCAGCTGCTGCTCGGCAGTGTCCACCATGAACAAGCCGCCCAGGGAGCAGAACGCCTGCCCACACAAGGACACCTCCGGTTCCTGGTCGAGCATGATCGCCCGCTGCCCGGCGTCCGCGACCTCTGCGGCCACCACAAGGCCGCCCAGTCTGGCCCCAACAACAATGACGTCGGTGTTCACGGCACCCCCGGCGAGTTCGGCACCTCTGTGCCCCAGTGCGTAGCGTCCGGGAAGCTGTGGCGCTACTGACCCGCCGGCTTGGCGATGAGGGTGACATGCACGTCCCTGCGCTGGCCGTTGTGCACGACCATGAGGGTCACCGTGTCGCCGACGGAAAGCTCGTGTACTTGGGCGACCATCGACAGGGAGCTGTCAACGTTGTTGCCATCGATGGCGATGACTGCGTCGCCCGTCCGCAACCCTGCCTTGTCGGCGGGAGTCCCGCTGACCACACTGGTGAGCACTGCTGCGGCACGCTTGGCGGATCCGTCGGCCACGACTCCGTCCTTAGCAGCGACTCCGAGGTATGGGTGGCTGGCCGTGCCGTTGGAGATCAGTTGGCTGGCGATCGACCGGGCCTCGTTGACCGGGATGGCGAAACCGATCCCGATGTTGCCGCTCTGGGAGGTGGAACCACCCACGGAGTCGAGCGAGGCGATGGCGGAGTTGATCCCGATCAGCTGGCCACCGGCGTTGACCAGGGCGCCACCACTGTTGCCCGGGTTGATCGCGGCACTGATCTGGATCGCATTGGTCACCACCGGATTAGTGGACTGCTGATTGAAGGGGTCAACACCTGACTGGTCCGAGGTCGTCACCGGCCGGTTGAGCGCGCTGACGATGCCGGTAGTCACCGTGCCGGCCAGACCCAGCGGGTTGCCGACGGCCATGACCTGGTCGCCGACCTTGATGAGGTTGGCGTCACCCAACGCGATGGGCTTGAGATCACTGGGTGCATTGGTCAGCTTGATGACCGCCAGGTCCGTAGAGGCGTCGGTGCCCACGACCGTCGCGTCATAAGTCCGGTTGTCGACCAGGGTCACCTTGAACTGGGAGCCTGTCCCGCCCGCTGCCACTACGTGGTTGTTGGTCAGGATGTGACCCGAGGCGTCGAAGATGACACCAGAACCCTGCCCGCCACCCTGGCTGCCGGTCACCGTGATGGACACCACGCTGGGTGAGACCACAGCGGCCACGGCCGACCAGTTGGGGGCCGAGGTGCTGGCCTGTAACACCGGCGCCGGGGAGGTGGGAGCACTGACGGCGCTCTGCGCCATGGGAGAGTGCGTGACATCGTTTCGCGTCACTACATAGGTTCCTGCACTGGCCAGGATCGCAGCGATCACCGCAATCACCGCGAGCTCGCCCAGCCTGCGGGGTTTGGCCAGCTGAGGAGTTCCGGGCTGCGTCAACGATGCCAGGCCCGGCTCGGCCACAGCTTGCGCGACCACCGGAGGATATACGGGGTATTGCGGCTGTATCTGCCTCTGGTCCTGCCAGAGCGGCGCAGCGTGTTGCATGTCGCTCTCGGGCGGCTGCGGCGGCTGCTGCGGAGGCTGCTGGGTCATCGGAATCTCCCCGGGAGTCGGTGAAGTCCACTCAATCCCACGTACGTCGAATATCGCTGAACTCTTGATTGAAAGTCTCCTGCGGGCAGATCCACCAGGCAAGTGTCAGCCCAGCCGGGTAAATTCACAGGGTGAGTGAAACGCAGAACCGTGATCATGTCGAGACGTCAACCGGTGGCAGCCCTGCCCTGGGGCGGTCACATAGGGGCAAGTTCCTGATGATCGCACTCGTTTGTGTGGCTCTGTTGGTCGGCGTGGGGGTGTTTGTCGTCGCGCACACCAAGTCAGCGGCCTCCACGCGACGTCAACAGGCCTCGGCGGCCGCAGCCCAGTTCTTGCGAACGTGGGCGGATGGCAACCTGACCGCTCTCCCGGCTCAGACCGTGACCGGATCTGCTGCCGTCACCCAGGCGTATAGCACCCTTGACCTCGCCCTTGGTCTCGGTTCGAAAGCCGGGGGCACCGCTGTTGCGCACGCTACCACGGCGCAACAGGCCGCAGCGCTACCCATCAGAATCGAGACCGGGGAACCCATTGGATCCGGTGATCTCATCACCGTCCCCGCCACCGTCATCATCAATGTCCCTGGACTTGGGACCTGGCGTGACCCCATCACGATGCATGTTCGAGCCTCCGGGAGCAAGGCACTGATCGACTGGTCACCGCAGAGCATCGCCCCAGCCCTGAAGGCAGGCGACCACATCCAAGTGACCCGGGCGGTGCCCACCCGTGCTGCGATTTTGGGGACGGACGGCCAGCCAGTGCCTGCGGGAGCCGATGTGAGCGCACTGGTCGGGACTTTGGGAGCCGCCACCGCGACGCAGGCCAAGACCGACCCAACACTGCGCACCGGCGACATCATTGGCCAGAGCGGACTTCAGGCATCCAGCGACGCGACCCTGCGCGGAGCGCCCTCGGGGAACCTGACTGTGGTCGACCCGGCCGGACATGTGGTTGCCACCCTGGCCAGGTGGACGGGCCGCACCCCCGCACCCGTATCCAGCACGGTCAATCCCACGATGCAGGCGGCGGCTGCCCAGTCCATCTCTCATACCGGTCACCCCTCGGCGTTGGTGGCCATCGACACGACCACCGGAGCGGTCCTGGCTGCGGCCTCGAACCCGGCCGGCTATCCGCGCGCCCTGCTGGGTCAATACCCGCCGGGTAGCACCTTCAAGATGGTGACCCTCACCGCCGCACTGATGGCCGGGCGCACCCTAACCTCCCCAACAACCTGCAGCCCCACGGCGACGGTGAACGGTCAGACCTTCCACAACGCCGGTGGTGAGTCCTTCGGCACCATCCCCTTGCAGCAGGCTTTTGCCGTGTCCTGTAACACCTCCTTCATCAACCTGGCCGTTAGCCTGCCCACCGGTACGCTGGCCTCCGCGGCCAAACTGCTCGGCTGCAACACCGGTCACGCCCCCCTTACGGTCCCATCCTTCGGCTGCTCCTACCCGGCATCCGCCACGGGGAATGCCTACGCGGCATCGGCCATCGGTCAAGGAACGGTACTGACCAGCCCCCTGGCCATCGCGGCGATCGCAGCGGCGGCCGACTCCGGCACCTGGCACCAAACCCACGTCACCCCAGGAGCAGCCCCGGACAGTCACCCACTACCGGCCGCGGTCGTTGCCGGGCTACAGGGTGCGATGCGGGCCGTGGTCACCACTGGAACCGGCACCGCCGCGAACCTTCCAGGGACCCCCGTCTATGGCAAGACCGGTACAGCCGAGATCGGCAGCGGGTCGAACCCTCCCACTGACGCCTGGTTCGCAGCCTTCCGTGGCAACATCGCGGTGGCCGTCGTCGTGGAGGACGCAGGATTCGGGGCAACCGCAGCGCTTCCGGTGGCCACCAGCTTCCTGACCACGGTCACCCACTGACCGCACTGTTACGCGTACTCGTACTCGAGCGTCACTGCAACCCCAAGGGCGCGGCGAAGGCGGCATCGGCCTGTGCTGCCGACAGAACGTGAGTAGCCACCAGCCGGTCAAGTACGTGCCGCTGGCGCTGTCGTCCAGTCGAGAGGTGGTCGATGGGGTCGTATGCCGAGGGTGCCTGGACCAGGCCAGCGAGCATGCTGGCCTGAGCCCAGCTCAGCTGGGCGGGCGTCACACCGAAATAGCCATGGGCAGCCGCGGGCAGGCCGTAGAAACCGTGGCCAAAGTACACATCGGCCAGGTACATCCGCAAAATCTCGTCCTTGGAGTAGCCAGCATCCAGTTTCAGAGAGATCTCGGCCTCCTTCACCTTGGTGACAAGTCCATCGTCCTGGGGAAAGTAGAGGTTCTTGGCGAGCTGTTGCTCGAGGGTGGCTGCCCCCGTATCGCCGCTGCCGGTCAGAGTGGCAAGACCAGCCCGCACCACACTTATCGGGTCGATCCCTGGCATCTGGGAGAAGCGACTGTCCTCGGTGGCAATCAGAGCCGAAGCAACCCGGTCAGGCTGGGGCAGAACTTCAAGCTGAGCACTGTGAGAAGCGCTCAGGTGCGCTCGGACCAACTGTCCGGCGTCGGCCACGCTAGGCGTCATCGGCCACAGCACGGCAACTGCCACGATGGGCACGGCCACTATCGCTGCCAGCACACCGGCAACGCGGCGGCGCCAGCGATGCTTCCTCCGTGCCACTGCAGCCACCTCTTCGCGCGTCCGGGGCGGGCGAGCGCCGGTTATCGTCTCCGACAGTAGGTGCCCTTTCTGGGCATCAAGGGTGAACAGGCTGGGTGAAGCCTGTGTGGAAACCGCCGATAACTCGCCCGGATAGACGCCTTAGGTTCCCACACCATGAACAGCTTGATCCTCACGTCCCTACCGGGGACACCTTCAACGATGACACCAGCCGCTCAAGCTGTGGCTGCCTTCACAGCGCCGTGCGCGATCTTCGGTGGGTAGCCCGCTACGCGGGTATCAGCGCGTCGGCTGGCACATTAGAGGCTGGGACGACGGCAGGATCGCCTGGTATATCTCTGGCCCGATCAGATCAAAGTGAGATCATGCGGTACCCGTCAGCGACCTGCGAGAACAGGCCTTGCAGTGAAGTCGGTCCAACGAACAGTGCGGTGGCCCAAACGTCTGCCCACATCAGGCAGGGTCCGACCACGGTGACCGACCCAGTCCGGTCCACGAAGGTCCCCGCAACCGGATCGTAGAGATGGGCTCCTCGAGCAGCGGTTCCGGAGGTGGCCACCCCACCGTGGCGAAGTTCCACGACCTCGGCGATTCGTGAGCGATCGCGCGGGTCCTCGACACCGACCCGCCAAGGCGCACACGGCCCCCCGCCTGCGTCGATAGCTGTGCCTCCGACCACGACGTCGCCCCCCGCGTTGAGGCAGAAGCTCGCCCCCGGCAGGTCGGCCAGCAGGCTCGCGGCTCGGTCTGCTGCCCAGCCTTTCACCAAGCCAGTTGGATCAAAGCGCAGCACCCCGTCGGGATCCGGCAGTTGGTCGGTGAAGGCACCGCCTGTGAGCTCGCCTGCTTGGTCGCACAGCGCAATGACCCGCGCGACCAGTGGGTCGGCGTGACCCGGATCAAGCTCAGTCCTGCGAATCCGGTTTACCTCGCTGTCGTGCTGGTAGGTGCTGAACAGCCGGTCAGCTTCGCGCAGAAGGTCAAATGCGCCCTCAACGCCCGCAACCACCTCGGGCGAGTCGACGTCCGCGCCCCGAACGTGGATGCTGATCGGCATACCCATGATCTGCTGGACCCAGGCACGGCGACTCACAGGTGGGCCTGATCGATCGCCGACTGCAGCGACTGCAGGTAACCGTCGCTGGTCACCGTGGCTCCCGAGACTGTGTCGATGGAGGCAGACTGCTTCTGGACGACTTCCTGGGCGAGGA
>Ga0182021_10008785_pt1 | contig 11960 bp, 8 predicted proteins | sample 612E3MmetaG_FD_120493 | JGI IMG/M metagenome (GOLD analysis project Ga0182021, IMG submission 120493) | Permafrost microbial communities from Stordalen Mire, Sweden - 612E3M metaG (Illumina Assembly) | ecosystem: Environmental > Terrestrial > Soil > Wetlands > Permafrost | place: Sweden...
CCTTCGAATAAAAATTTAATATTTACAGGAGGTTCACCCACTGTCTTAAAATATGCTTCAACGCTTTTAATGTGGACAAAATTTTGACCTTTATTATCATTAGCGCCTCGAGCCCAAATTTTCCCTTCTTTAATTACAGGTTCAAACGGCGGATTGGTCCATAAATTTATTGGATCAACAGGCTGAACATCATAATGACCATAGACCAATACAGTTGGTTTACCGGGTTTTCCAAGCCATTCTCCGTAAACAATTGGATGACCGGCTGTTGGAAAAATCTCCACTCTAGTCATTCCTGCATCTTTTAATTTCTGAGATACAAATTCTGCACATCGTATCATTTCATTTTTATGCATTTCTAATGTACTAATACTTGGAATTCTTAAATAATCTTTAAATTCTTCTAAATAATTATCTAAATTGCTTTTTAAGTAATTAACAATAGGTTCCACTATTCCTCCATTTAAGATAATTTAACTTAATATAAAACAATTGTAAAATAACATAACTTATCTTATCAAATTTACACCTAACAATCTCTGTATTCAAGTCATATAATACCAAATCAAATAAATTCTATGGCAAACAATGGCTTCGAATTAGTTCATATCATCAGTTACTTTAATTCAAAGACTTATTCCTGCTTTGGTTTCTTTCCTAATTATGGTAAATTTGTCAACAAAAGAAGTATGAAAATTCACAAATAAAATGATCATAATCCGCTACATATTAAGAAATCACCTAATTCCATTTCTATTTTCAGTTTCGATTCTACTCTTCATTTTTGTATTGCAATACTTAGTAAAAATGTCAGATCGTCTTATTGGAAAAGGATTGAGCGCATGGGTTATTATTCAATTGATAACTTACAGTCTTGCATGGATTGTAGCTCTTGTAGTACCTATGGCAGTTTTGATAGCAACTTTAATGGCTTTTGGTTCAATGTCTCAGAACAATGAGATTGCAATCTTAAAAGCAACCGGTGTTAGTCTGTACAAAATGATGATTCCGCCGCTTGTAGGAAGTGTTGTTGTTGCTCTTTTTCTTGTTCATTTTAATAATAATATTTATCCGGATGCTAACCATGCTGCACGTCTTTTGTTGGAAGACATCTCACGCAAAAAACCAACACTTTCACTTGTACCTGGGGTTTTTTCCCAAGAAATTCCCAACTATTCCATTCTTGTTAGAGAAATTGATCAATCGAATAATCAACTAAAACAAATAACGATTTATGATTATTCCAATCGTCCTAAGATTAATATAGTAACAGCTTCAAACGGACAAATATACTTTTCAGCGGATCAGAAAAAATTAATTATGGATCTAAAGAATGGTGAAATTCATGAATCCGATAATACTGAACAAAATTCTTACAAAAGATTAAGATTTGAACGTCATAAAATTGCAATGCCGGCGGAGCAATTTACTTTTGAACAATCAGCCCCCGGCGGACAACGTTACGAACGTGAAATAGGCGCTCCAAAATTAAAAATTATTGTTGATAGTCTCGAGGTTATAAGAGCAGATAATATGAAGGAATATTATTCTAAAATTATTTCTCTTATCAATAATAAAAACGGAAATTCCAATTTAATGCAAACGATCTTTCCGGCACAATTTATTTTTATTAAATCGCAGCAAAAAATAAGATCTGATGAAAGTGCAATGCTAGATATTTTAAACCGGTTAGATTATAATGATAAACAAATAGATCAATATTGGGTTGAGATCCACAAAAAATATTCACTTCCTTTTGCCTGTATTGTTTTTGTATTGATCGGTGCTCCATTAGGAACAATGATGAGGAGGGGTGGATTCGGAATGGCTGCCGGAATGAGTTTAATTTTCTTTTTGGTCTATTGGGCATTTCTTATCGGCGGAGAAAAATTTGCAGACCGCGGTTTGCTATCTCCTTTCTTGGGAATTTGGAGTGCTAATATATTACTTGGGATATTGGGAATATTTTTAATGATTAAAAGTGCACGAGAGAAAGTTACACTAAGCTTTGATTTCATTACCAAATTAATTCCACAATCATGGAAAACACAGCAAGAAAACGATGAAAATTCTTGACAGATATCTTATTAAACAATACTTACAGACAATCCTCTTTGGTTTGCTTGCATTCACTTTGATATTCGTTGTAATTGATATGATGGAGAATCTCGATGATTTTCTAGACCAAAATGTTCCTACAAACATAATCCTTCAGTACTATCTTGTTTTTACTCCGGAAATGGTTCGATTGATGACTCCTATTTCAATTCTTCTTGCAAGTTTATTTACAGCTGGCAAGATGGCTAATCAAAATGAACTTACAGCAATCAAAGCAAGCGGTATCAGTCTTTATAGATTTATGACCCCGTTCATTATAACTACTATAATCATCAGTATTTTTTCTGTTTACTTCGGTGGTTATTTAGTTCCAATGGCGAATAAACAAAAAGTTTTCATCGAACAAAATTATATGAAGAAAGGATTAGTTTATTTAGGTAGCAATATTTTCTTCCAAGACACCAAAACAAAAATTGTTTCGATTAATATTTATGATCTTTCACAAAAACAAGCTAATCAAGTTAGTATTCAAGAATTTAGCGACAAAGACAGAACAAAATTAATATCACGAACCGATGCATCCCGTATGATTTACGATTCAACTAAAAGCAGCTGGTTAGCCTACGACGGCATAACAAGAATATTCAGCGATACAACCGAATCAGTTGAAAAGTTTATGGTGAAAGAATTTAGGCAATTAAATTTCAAGCCCGAAGATGTTATCAAAAAACAACGAAAACCTGAAGAGATGACACTTTCCGAATTAAAAAGTTACGGAGAGGAACAGTATAGAACAGGTAATGATCCTACAGCAATTTCAATTGAATATGAATCGCGTATTGCTTTCGCTTTCGCAAGTGTTGTTGTTGTTCTTTTCGGACTTCCGATTTCAGCAAATAGAAGACGCGGCGGATTGGCAATTCAATTCGGTATAAACTTGTTGATCACTTTTATTTACTTAGTGTTTATGAAAGTTAGTCAAGCATTTGGTAAGAGCGGGCAATTGAATCCGTTAACTACTGCATGGCTGGCAAATTTTATTTTCTTATTAGCGGCTTTATATAATATTAAACGTGCCCAGAAATAAAACTTATTTGGTCTTCATTTCAAATACTCCATCCCAATTTTGATCTGGAGGATTATTCAAATAAAATTCACATCTCTGCACATAAACTTTTGAAGGATGATCTCCTAATTTTTCGTAGGATCTTCTAAAGTAATCGAGAGCGGGTTCAAAACTTTTTTGTCTATACAATTCCAATGCTTGGAAATATAAATCCATCTTCTCAATGGCTTCTTCTGCTTTTTTGTCGCCAACTAAACTTATTAATTCGTAAACATTAGTCGGCTTGTTTTTTCCCTTAACACGGATTACATCTAATTCTCTTGCAAGAATTTTATCTTTACAGCAATCATATGTAGCATCGCTTATCATAATATTTGTTGCATATTCTTTATTCGCCCCCTCAAGCCGCGATGCTAAGTTCACATTGTCACCAAGAACAGTATAGTCAAAGCGTTTCTCACCTCCGATATTTCCAACGATTACATCGCCCGAATTAATACCGATTCGTATTCGAATGGGGGTTTCACCCGAACTTGTCCACTTCTCTCTCATCTCAACTAATTTTTCTTGCATCTGTAAGGCAGTAATACATGCTTGATATGCATGATCTTTGACTTCTAAAGGAGCCCCCCAAAATGCCATTACAGCATCGCCAAGATATTTATCAAGAGTTCCGTTATGGTTTAAAATTATTTCAGTCATTGCATTTAAGAATTCATTAATAAAACTAACTAGTTCTTCCGGTTGTTTTTTTTCTGCAAAAGTTGTGAAGCCGGCTATATCGCTGAATAGAATGGAAAGATTTTTCCTTTCGCCGCCTAAACGCAACTTATCCGGATCAACAATTAACTGATTAACAACTTCCTTACTTACATATTGGCTGAACATTCCTTTTATGATGACATTCTGTTGGCGTTCCAGCAAGAAATGATAAGCAGTACTTGAAAAATATCCAATAATTACTGCTATCGAAGGACTTACAATCGCGATTACTAATTTGTTATGAATGAAAAGAAAAACACTTAATTCATAAATTACAAAGACAAGAAGAAGAATTGTTAGAACATTGATGAACTCAATTATAAAACCGATTTTTAGTTTAATTTTTCTAACTAAATATGAAACGTAGAAAGACAGTGCAGTAAGAATAATTATTAATAATATTTCACTCTCTTTTGATTGAGTAGATAAAAAATTATTGCTCAAAATATTTTGAACAATATTAGCATGAAATTCTACACCATTAATTTGATTATCCCCTTTTCTTTCACCTTTTGCAAATGCCGATGCCATAACATCTTTATCTTCTGGCATTGTGGATCCAATGATAGCAATTTTATCTTTGAACTTATTTCGAAAAACAGAATCGGACATCATCTCATCCCATGAGTTTATATCAATTCCGCTTTCAAGTTCATCTTTGGTTTTGAAGTCCATATCATCTATTATATCAATCAGATTGAAGTGTTGAAAAGTACGGCTTGGCCCATAAATATTAACTAGTACACTTGTCCGGTCAAACTTTGGTATTTTTTTATTACCTAGGATGAAATAATTGTTATCAATTTTGGCGGTGTCTGTACCCTTTAAACCTAAATATTTATTTACTAATGCAAATCCAAAACTTGGAATCTTCTTTTTAGTTATTGCCGTCCATCGGAAAGGCATATACCTGCGGTAAACAGCATCGAAGTCAGGTGGCATTTGAACAATTCCTAACGAACTATCTGCATCATAAAAAATACTTTCATAATTATATTGTACTTTGTTGTAACTTGAATTTGTATAATTAGTAAGCGAATATTCCAAATCTTGAATTTGTTTTTCTCTTACTTCATCTATTTTTCCTGAAACAACTACCCTGCCGGATTTTTTTATCGCTTGCATTAACATAGTATCATTCATTACAGAATATCTATCTGCATCTGACATTATAAGATCAATCCCAATTGCTTTAGCTCCTGCCTTAGTCAGATTTTCAATTGCTTTAGCATAAATTGATCTTGGTAATGGTGCTTTATTATTGGGCGGAGGAATTTGATTATAGGTTTCTTGTGTGATTTCGATGATGATAACTTTGGAAGAATCCTTAATATCTATTGGTCCTCTCTTTGAAAACCGCGTATCAATTAATTTCAGTTCAAGTTCTTTTAGAGGAGCGAATGTAAAAAAATAATCTTGTGTAAGAATAATAGTGAAAAGAGCGGCACATAATACAACTGAAATCTTTTTCAAAAAATCTTTCTTTTTACCTGCACCGCTCTTCATATGAGAATTTTCATATTAAATAGTGAGCCGTGTAACTAATCCGATAATAGAATTTGTAGATGCGCCTGGGATCCTGTATAGTCTCATCTGGAACATCAAATTTAAATTTAATAATATGTTGTAATCAGCTGTGAATTCAACTGCTTGTCTTTGAAAATCTCCAAAGCTTGGACTAAGTGTAGCTGAAAGCAATAATTTATTTTCAAGCATTCTATATCGTCCGCCAACTGTAAGAGTGAAATAATTGAATGGAATACCTGCGATTGAACTTGAACTATAAACTACACCGAAGATTGAAGTCAATTGTTGATTCCAAAAACTATTAAAGGTTAATGAACCTGAATTAAATTTTGAATCTAAATGCGAGATACTATTATCAGTTCTGTTTGAAGTTGTGAATGATAATGAAGCACTATTTTTTACTAGATAATTAAAATCGTAAGAGAATTGGAGTAAAAACCTATTTGTAATATCATCAACTGCATTTAGAGCGAGTCGGTTTTTAGCAGAGTCTGCAAGTACTAAATCATTATTATTATCATAGCGGTTATAACCAAGAGTTATATTGGGGAAATCCATTCGCGGGAAATATGAAACTGAAATACTTGTTGTTTGGAATGTTGTGGTTGCCGGTTTAGTTTTTTGAAGATTGTCATTTAAACTTTCATAGCCGAAGGAAACAAAAAGTTTATTATCAAGCATTCGGAATCTATCAACAAGATTTATTCCTTTCACATCGGTACGTAAAAATGATTGCCCGAATGATTGATACTCGTTCCCACGATAAATATATGAGGCTCGTAAATTATTATCGAAATAATTCAACGATAAGGCAGCTTCGGCGGCAAGTGAAGATAATTCTTGCGGATTCCATGGTCCTAAATATTGATTCACAGTAATGAACTTTCCTATGATATCGCGGATATCTTTAACAGTACTGGGTTTAACATCATAAGTACTATTCGCACCAAAGATGGAATCAATTTGTGCATCGGTTAAATTGCCTGTTGAAATATCCTTATTCAGAATGCTTACAGCAGCTTGAGATGTGAACAAAATATTTTGATTATCAAATGCGAACATCAAGTCGGAACCTATCGTAATATTTTCTTGCGGACGGGCACCAAGTGCAATTGAACCGGGATCATCTTTTGAATGCAAATAGCTTAAACCGAATTGAAAACTTTCCCCGCTACCAAATGAAGGTCGTATTGCCAATATTTTTCTGTTGTAAGTTCCAAGATCAACTCTTGCGTAAGGTGCGCCATATATTGATTGATTTACTTTAATAATATCAGTTCCCAATGGAACATTGTTTGCTGTATAAGTTTGTAAAACAGTTCCTTCAACTTCACGGACTGTCTCACCATATGATGCTTGTAAATTAAATGCACCTAAATTTATCGCGCCGGTAATACCCCGAACTCTTTTTCCGTCCATAATTAAATTTGGAAAACGCGGATATGCATCACCAACTTTTAATTCAAACCAGTCTCCACCTTGAATTGTTGCTGAGTATCTATTATATGGCTGTAAAGAACTTTTTTCTTCTGAAGTTAAGTAAGCATAGCCGTTAATTCTCCATTGATCATAAGAACCGTTGATATCAGCGGATAAATTATTATACCATGTTGATGCGGAATTAAAATTTTCATTTCGGGATTCGCCTCTAAGGTTACCGAAATATTTCCAACGGGAACTTACTGCCATTGCAACTTCAGCAGAGACTGTTTGAAAACTTCTTGAAATTGAATGGTATAGATTTCCTGATTTATCATAAACATCAATCTTTAATAGCTTTGCACCAAGAACAACTGTACCCGAAAGATTTTCGCCGTTAAGAATTATCAAGTCGCCGGTTATCAATGCACTCGAAGTAATATCTTGACCGTTCAGATAAATTTTAGTTTTGTTTACATCAATATTATCCGGTGCTTTAATGAACGAAATTGAAATCAGTAATTCATCCACCGAGAGTATTTCACCAGCAGAGGGACTAAGAATAAAAATTTCTTTATCTTTTTGAGAATATGCCGATACAGGTATTTGAAGTGGGGCGACACCTTTGTCAATATCAAGAGGATACGTTTGCGTTGTACCATTCCGCAGAGTGATTGATAAATAGTATTCTAAATAAGGCGGCTGTACTTCATCTGCCGGAATAGTAACTGATGCTGTATTTCCAGCAATTAACATTTCTGTTTTCTTAAATTCAGTTTGTCCGAATGATCTATAGACTAAACTGACAATAGAAATATTTTCTGCTGTAAAGAGTTCGGCAGAAATTGAAAGAGGCATCTTTTCTTTTGCATCGCCAATCCGGACTGAAGAGATAATATTACTTACTTGACCAAACGATTTACCAATCATTAATAATGAGAATAGAAAAACACAGAGTATAATTTTTACTGTATAATATTCTCCTTTCTTCATATGATTTCTCTCCGCACAGATAAATTTCCAAAAGATTTTTGTTAAGAATTCATTGTTAATAATTTTCTTTATTTGCCCTCGTCAGAAAAATACTCAACTTCAACATCACCAAAATTGGTATGAATTTTTACCTTTTTAGTGTTCAAAGATTTTGCACTGCCTAATTTCTTTTTATCATTATCTGTTGAAGGATAGACATTGGCATTTCCAGCTAAATCAAAAACAACTGTATTGCCAGCTGTTAATGTTACTTTCTTTCCGGATTTTGTTAACAATTCAACAGAACCTGATTCCAGGATCATTTTTGATTCGCCATTATCGGCAACATCGAACAATCCGGTCGTTCCACGGATTGAAGCAACTGCGGTTGGCGTTGTAAATTTAAACTCTTCGTCTTCCTGTTTATTCACATCAAAACTTACCGTTCCTTTTTCAATGAAAGTATCCTTATTAAGTTTTTTATTCTCAAGTTTAGAATTGATGGTTAGTATCGAATTTTCCCTAACGGTAAGTAATCCTGATCCATCAGTGAATAAAATCAGTGCTATTGATTTTGAACCGGTTTTTACTTTTTCACCACTGTTCAACGGTAAACCTGTTTTAGCTTCTTCCCAAAGATTTTGATTTATTTTTGCATACTGAACATTCTTTACAATTTTTTTTACCAATGCAACCGGCGTGTCTCCGGGATTTAAAGAATTTTTATCAGATGCAAATCCGAATAACAATGGTAGAACAAATACATATACTATTTTTTTTGCTCTCATAATTTTTGCATCCTTTTTTTATTTAGCCTGGTAATTAACTGATATAATTGATTCGGAATGCATTTCCCAAAAAGAAAGAATAGTCAGGAAATCTGAAAAACTGATTGTTGTATTTTTTTCATCAGTAAATTGAATCTGTTCAACTGGGATTTGCCCATTAAGAAGTTTGTTTACAAAATCTTGATTAACTCTACCCAATAACAGATTTCCAAGACGCACTAAATCCGGATTAATTAAAGCATTTGAATTTTTTCCGGATTCATTCAAATTGAAAATTACTGGAATACTTCTAAGAGAACTTCCTCCACCAGGTCCCACAACATATGCTGTGATTGCAAGCGCAATCCGCTGTCCGCCAACCCATTGACGATCTAAAAGAGTACCAAGATTTACAGTTTCGATTTTACCAACATCCTTATCATTAATTAGAGGATTGCCGGCATTTAATGCTTCCTCAGCACTTTGAGATGCTGTTTGTAATGCATTTGCACGAACAGTATAATATGCCGCTCCTTGAACAGGTGTCCATTGTGCTTGGACATTCCCAACATCAAACGAACTATTTTCCTGTGGAGAAAGTATAGAAATTGTTGGTGCCGGATTAAGGAATGAAATCTCCTGGTAAGTTTCACCTATTTGATTATTATGTTCGTCATAAAGGTAAAGTTTAATTCCGTAGATACCAGTTGGTTTACCCATTTTAAAATTTTCTGTAACAACACTGTTGTTGGCATCAACATGATCAAGTAGAATCGTTCCATTACCTAATTCATCGTTAAAAAAACTAACCGCAGCAAAGAGTTTTGTCTTAAAATCATTCACAAGATTCACAAATCCGGTAATTTCGTTTTTCTTCCATGTCAGTTGACCACCCACCATTACCTGTTTACCAGGTGGTGTTGTTTGGATATCTACACGAAATATTCTGGGAGAACCGGAAAGATTATTAGTAAATGTAAATGCTGCAAAATCAATTGTATTTAAGCCGGCTAAAATCGTTAGACTGATAGAATTTTGAGCTCTCATCGATAGAGGTATTATTAGAAATAATGTGAGAATGATAACGTTTCTAAATCTTTTCATAATTTACTCCAAAAGATTTGAATAGTTTAAAACTAAGGGTTTACCTTATTAATAAGGTACCTATTTATTTCAACTAACTCAAGATATGATTTATGTGAGGATTGAATTGTGAGTTTGCTCTCAATTAACATTATCTATAGACAACTTTAGAGATATTAATTTACTTTCTCACCCTTATCAGAGTTGATAAAACCAAACTGCGGAGTCGGCTGATTATCAATCTTAATTTCACCAAAACGTGATTCGAACTTATCAATGTTGTCCTTCAATGCACGCATTAACATCTTTGCATGCTGCGGAGTAGTAATTATACGGGAAAGCACTCTTGCTTTAGGAACTCCGGGAACAACACGAGTGAAATCAATAACAAACTCTGCAGGCGAATGTGTTATGATTGCAAGATTGGAATAAATTCCTTCAGCTTCTTTTTCGCCGAGTTCAATGTTTATCTGCTGAGCATTTTGATCATTGTTCTGATTCATCTTTTCCTCTGTCTCAATTTTTACCTCCTCCCCTTTGGGGAGGTCGGGTGGGGCCCTTCATAAAAAGCCCACAATCCCTTATATAGGATTGTGGGCTTAAAAAAAATAAATTATAAATAATTATTTATACTCATCTGCCTTTTTGAATGCTGCTTTTGATTTATCTGCTTCGCCAAGATTTGCATAGACTTGACCAAGACTCATCCATACTTTGGGTTCATTTGGTCTAACAGATAAATATTTTTCTAATAGAGGTGCAGCTAACTTAAATTTTTCTTGGAATGATTTGTCATTATTTTCTTTCTTAATTGCTGCATCTCTAATATCATTGCCCCAATTTATATAGGTCGCTGCAAGATTATAACATGCATCAACATTACTCTCGTCCATTTTTACAACTTGTTCTAATTGTGAGGCAGCTTGTTCGTATTTATGTGCTTTAAGTAATACCACACCGTATGCATATCTTATTTCTTTGTTAGACGGATTTTTTTCAACAAGTTCTTTGAAAGAAGCTTCGGCCACATCAATTTTATCTGCGGAATAATAAGCATTACCTAATTGAAGAAGAATTTCGGAATCGGCCGGGAATTTTGATCTGCCGGTTTCTAGAATTGATATTGCTTTATTAAACCATTCGAAAGCACTAACACTATCTGCTTTACTTTTAGATTTTCTATAATTATCCATCAAATCTGCACCTTTAATTAAATATACTGTCCCTAATCTTGAAAATGAGAAAGCAGGTTTACCAATCTTAGTCAATTTTTCTAAGACAGGAATTGCATCATCTTTTTTACCCATATTTAGATAAGCAATTGCAATGTTTTCATATCCATTTGTTGAATCGGGTTCGCTCATAATAGAATATTTAAATTGTTCAATAGCTTTTTCAAAAAATATATTCATACTGTCTTGTTGTGTAGCCTTAACACCAGAATTAAAGAATGATACTCCTTTATTAAAACTACTTCCCCATGTAAATATTTTAAATTCTTTTATGTCAGCTTCAAATTTTTTACTTATTGCAAGTGATTTATCGAAAGCTTCTAACATTTTGGGAATGTTACCTTCTTCAAAATAAATCTTTCCAAGCATACACCATCCCTCATCGCTTGCCGGATTCTTAGCAACTTCTTTCAACAAAACTTCTTTAGCTTTTTCATATTGTTTTTGGTTGATGTATAACTTAGCACCCTCAATTTCCGCAGAACCGCACTCAAAAGCGGTTATACCTAAGACCATAGTCAAAATACTCAAATAAATAAATACTTTTTTCATTGATTCTCCTATTAATAAAAATAAATTCGTAATTAATTCGAACAAAAATAACCAATTTGAGATAGGCAAGTCAAGGTTAAATTCGCTCATTTATTCACTGTGTCAATTAAATAAATATTGATTTTGAACTAATATTACTGAATCACCGAATAGTTTAATTGATTTTCGGAATGCAAAAGAATAATTTTGAAATAAAGGAATAATCATGAAGACAGAAGAAATTCTTCGCAACGTTCCAAAAGTATTACTACACGATCACCTCGACGGTGGTCTTAGAACACAAACCATAATAGATCTAGCTAAAGATTTAAGATACACCAAACTTCCCACTTCAGATCCGGATGAACTTGCCGAATGGTTTTTCCGTGGCGCCAATAAAGGAAATCTTGTAGAATATCTTCAAGGATTCGAACACACTTGCGCAGTCATGCAAACCAAGGAAGCCCTCGAGCGTATTGCATATGAAATGATGGAAGATATGAAGAAAGACGGTGTGTGTTACGTTGAAACACGCTTTGCACC
>Ga0182021_10008787_pt1 | contig 11959 bp, 9 predicted proteins | sample 612E3MmetaG_FD_120493 | JGI IMG/M metagenome (GOLD analysis project Ga0182021, IMG submission 120493) | Permafrost microbial communities from Stordalen Mire, Sweden - 612E3M metaG (Illumina Assembly) | ecosystem: Environmental > Terrestrial > Soil > Wetlands > Permafrost | place: Sweden...
GGCCGCCAGGCGGATTCATAGGCATCGTGGGTCAGCGGCAGCAATTCCTCCCCACGTCCGGCCAGGGCAGCGTACAGCGAGCGGCAGACGCGTTGGATGCCGGTCTGGGCCTGCGTGTGGCTGGTGTGGGTCAGATCGATGAGAAGTCGGGTCATGGAGAGGCGAGCGGCTTTTCTGACACAGAAATCGCCGGATCATAAAGCGCGAAACCGAGCCGACGGGCGTCCGGGTTGTCGCCTTCCAGGACGGCCGGTCCGTCCGTCGTCAGTTCAATGTTCATGTCGCCTTTCACCAGCAGCGGAAGGCTCACCTTGGTCAGGGCCTTGCCGATTTGGCCGCGCCAGATTTCGCGGCCGGCGACGAGGATGCGCCCCGTGCGTGGCGTCAGGCTCTGCAGGTACAGGCTCAGGCGGGTCTCAATCGTCTCCGAGCGCGGCCAGGTGGCAATCGCCAGGTGGCCGCAGGATTCAGCCCATTTCCATCTGTGGCGCGAGTTCTGTTCCTGGCCATACCAGCCTTTGCCAAGGTAGACGATCTCAGCCGCCCGCCAGTGGCGCGCCAAGAGCATTTCCCGCGGGTCACGCGGCGGCGCATCGCGAAACGCGAGCAGCCCGGAAAACAAGGTTAGGTTGCAGGCGAGGAGAAGGGCAAGTGGTGCGCGCCTGCGCAGGGCGAGCACATTGCAGGCGAGATTGAGCGGCAGCAGGACGCGAAAGGCCGCGACCGGGAAACCCTCCCATACCGCCGGGCCGAGGACCAGCATCAGCAGTGTGTAGGCGGCACCGACGCGCCACCATGAGTCGGCGGGCCGCAGCCGGAGAATTATGAACCCGGCCTGCACCGTGAGTCCGATCATGGCCAGCAGGGTCGTGAAATCATACTCCTGGAAAGGAAGGCTGGGTTGATCCAGGAGGCACAGGAATCCAGCCCATTTCCTGGCAAATCCAACAACCGGCCAGGCGAAATTTCCCACGCCCTGGTTGATCGGTGCAACGCACCAGCTCATGTAGCCAATCCACGCGATCAACGGCACCGCGGCTAGCAGGATCCACAGCAGATTGCGCGCAACCGCGCGCGGAGATTTCCAGGGGCCGGTGGCAAAGGCCGCGCCAGTCAGCAGCGAGGTTTCACGGGCCAGGGCGGCGGCGGCGAGCCAGCCCACGGCGGCGCGGGGGCGCCCACGCTCGGCGGCCCATACCGCCGCGGCAAAGAGGGTCAAGGCCGGCAGATCGATGAGTGCGAACCGGACACTGCCCAGCGCTCCGGCGGAGAACAGAAGACCGCCCCAGGCAATCAGGCCGCGCGCGTCGGAAACCGGCAGCAATCGCCACAATAAGGCGGCGAGGATCAGCCAACAGGCGATGTTGAGGCCGGAATAGACCTGGGCAATCCAGGCTGGCTGACCGGCCGCGAGCAGCCAGGCCAGCGCCGGAAGGAGAATGCGGCGCCCCCGGTAGGAAAGGTTGTCGATCGCTGGCCGCAGTTCGCCGGCTGTCAGCAGGGGATGGTAGGCAATCTGGGCATACTGGAGGCCGTCGTAACCGGTGCCATTGCGGTAGACAAATACGGGTTGATCACGGAAAGCAGAGATCGCCACGGCTTCGTTGCGGGCATCAAGCTGCAGAAAAGCCGTGAAACCGTAGATCGGGTGCCAGAAGCGCACCACCATTCCGAGGAACAGCGCGACCGCCACCGCTGCGAGGGTGCGCAAGGACCAACGGAGAACGAGCGGACGCTGCAGGACGGAGAGAGGGCGGGAATCCATTCTTGCCTCGTGAAAGCGAAGGGTTTGGTTTGTCCTCTTTTCGTGGAGCGGATCAATCTATTTCTCCGGCGGTGGCCCCATGTCTGGTACCGGGCCGCCTACGGCGTGGCGATCGGGTTTTTTGTCTGGAATGCCGCGCAGTTCTATGTGCCGGGGAAGGGGTTCACCTACCTGATCCTTTTTGGAGGCAGCCCGGGGCTGCATCACATCCGGGAACTTCAGTCGGTCGATTACTACGTCCACAAGGATTCCTATGGGTACGACGGTCAATATTACGCCCAACTGGCGGTGAAGCCGATCCTGGGGAGTCGGGATCTGCGGGCGGCGATGGACAATCTGCCCTATCGGGCGCGGCGCATCCTGTTTTGCTGGTCGGCCTATGCGTTCGGCCTGGGGCAGCCCGGCTTGGTGCTGCAGGTATTCGCGGTGCAGAACATCATCGCCTGGCTGCTGCTGGCCTGGGTGCTGCTGCGGTGGTTCCCTCCGACCGGTCCGGGCAACCTGGTGCGTTGGGCAGGGACGATGTTTGCATGGGGCATGACGCTCAGCGTGAGCGAAGCGTTGATGGACGGTCCGAGCCTGCTGTTGATCGCCTGCGGGGTGACCCTGGCCGAGCAGGGGCGCCGCTGGAGCTCGGCTTGCGTGCTCGGCATCGCCGGGTTGGGCCGTGAGACGAACCTGCTCGCCGGGTTGGCCCACCTACCGGGCCGCGATTGGGGTTGGCGCGAGACCCTGCGCTCGGCCGGCCGCGGCGTGGTGATCGTCGCCCCGCTGGCCCTCTGGGTGGCCTGCCTGTGGTATGTCTTCCGTGAACCCAGCAACACCGGCCTGCGCAACTTTGCTCCGCCTTTTTCTGCCGGCTGGAAGAAATGGTCCGACACCCTGAGGGAATTCCAGGCCAACGGCTGGGACTCCACCGCCCGTTGGTCGCTGCTGATGATGATCTCCCTCTCGGTGCAATTCCTCGTCATCGTGTTGCGTCCGCAATGGACCAGCCCGTGGTGGCGCATCGGCGCCGCCTATGCCCTATTGATGATCTTTCTCGGCTCGGCGGTCTGGGACGGGTTTCCGGGCGCGGCGGCACGCGTCCTGGTGCCGATGACGCTCGCGTTCAACGTCGTCGTGCCGCGGGGTCGGTGGTGGTGGTGGCTGGTGCTGCTGCTGGGCAACCTCTCGGCATTGAGCGCGGTCGACCAGTTGAGACCGCCCGGTCACGAGAGCTTCCTGATAAGAGGCCCTGCTGCTGTCTGGGAGGCCCCGGCCCGGCAAGCCCTCGACGTGACCTTCACCGACCAATGGTATGAGAGCGAACAGTCCAGTTTCGAATACTGGCGGTGGAGCCGTGGCTCCGCTGTCATCGTCATCCGGAACCCGCAGATTGTGCCGGTGGAGATCGAGCTGGATTTCGACTTGCGTGCCGTCGAGGAGCGGACGGTCCGCGTTTTTCAGGGGGACGTGCTGCGCTGGGAGGGCCGCGTCGGTCGCGAAAGCACCAGCGTCCACCTGCCGCAGATCGAGCTCGAGCCGGGGGCGAATCGCTGGCGTTTCGAGCCGGACGGACCGCCAAGCTTCCCCAACGGCGACCGGCTGCGGCCGGTTTCTTTCAACCTCCGCAACCTGGTGATCTACGCGGTCCGGAGGATCGACCGGCCGAAATCGGGAGACGCCTCCCGGCCGTGAAGGCGCGGGACGCCGCAGACTTGAACACCGGTGCGCGAATTTCCGCGCGGGTCAGGCTTGTCAGCGATGCTCAGTCCGTTTTGATGGGATGGGCGCAGTGAAAATCCCGGCCGAGCGCCGGATGGTCACGGCGCCAGCACTTTTGCTTTCCTTTGCTCATACCTCCAGGACGGTTCGCCGGGATGTGGTGCGGATAACCATGCTGTGCCTGCTCACGGCGGTCATCTGGTGCTGGCATCACGACCGCCTGGCGTGGTCGTCGTGGTCCATGCCGCTGGACTACACGGGTGACTCGCTGGAAATTCTCGCCCGGATTAAAGCATCGTCCGAGGGCGACCTGGTGCCGTTTCGCCCGCATTTCGTGCATCGGCTGGGCGCCCCCTTTGGCGCCAACTGGAGCGAGTATCCCGGTTCCGATGATCTGGCCAACTACAGCCTGGGCCTGTTGGCGCGATTGGTCGGGGCGGCCGCGGCCAGCAACTGCGCGCTGCTCCTGGCGCAGATCACGGCGGCGCTGGCCTTCTTTCTATGCGCGCGCCTTTTGCGTCACCGGTGGGAATGGGCGTTCGCCGGTGCGCTCCTGTTCTCTTTTTCCTTTTTCAGTCTGAGCCGGGGCCTGCCGCACCTCTGGCTGACGTTTACCTACACGGTGCCGCTGGCCCTCTTCACCTGCGGAGTGATCGCGGTTGGCCGCCGGGCGGCGACGCGCCCGGTCTGGCGCTGGCTCTGCTATGGCACCGCGGCGGCGCTGGGCGCGAGCAATCCCTACAATCTCTTTCTTTACCTGCAGCTGCTGGCCTGGTCGGTGCTGGCCCAGTGGCTGCGGGCGCGCTGGTCCGCGGGCGTGCGCCTCGGCCTGATTTGCGGGGCGCTGGCGGTGTTCGTGTTTGGGGCGATTCATGCCGACCTCTGGCTCAACGTCGCGGACGAAGGGAAGACGCCGCTGCTGGTGCGCAACTACGCCGGCACGGAGATCTACGGGCTGAAACCGATCGAGCTCTTCCTGCCTTCGAGCCGGCATCATAGCGAATGGCTGGCGGCGATTGGCAGCCGCTATGTGCGCTGGTCGGACTGGCGCGGGGAGACCTTCTCCCCGTACCTTGGATTGACCGGAGCGGCGGGCTTGATCTGGTTGCTCGGGGCGCTCGTGAAAGCGCTGCTCGCCGCCCGCCGACGCCGGGTGCCGGGCCACGCCTTGCCGGCGCTGTGGATTCTACTGTTCTCTGTCATTGGCGGCATCAACAGTATCCTGGCATTCTATGTTGGCCTGAATATCTTCCGCGCGTCCAACCGCTATAGTGTTTTTCTCCTGGCGCTGGTCCTGATGTTCGTAGTGGCGAGGCTTTCCCGCCTTACGCGGAACTGGCCGTCGGCAATCCGGTTGGGCGTGGCCGGGGTGGTCGCCGCTTTCGGGCTGTGGGATCAGATTCCGCAGGCGGCCGGGAAGGAGACCGTTCAACGCATCACCGAAAGGGTCGCGGCCGATCGCCGTCTTGGCCGTGAAATGGAGCAGCGGTTGGGCCGCGGAGCCATGGTGTTCCAGCTTCCCATTCTTGAGTTTCCGGAGGGCCTTCCGCAGCTCCGCGTCAATGAGTACGACCATTTCCGGCCGTACCTTGCCACCCGCACGGCCCGTTTCTCCTATGGCGAAAGCAAAAACCGCGCGCAGGGCGCCTGGCAGGCCGATTGTCTGCGCCTCACGCCGGCGGCGCTGGTGCAGGCGCTGGAAAGCTACGGATTCTCCGCGCTCTACATCGATCGGCAGGGATATCCGGACCACGCCGACCAGCTTCTCGCCGGACTGGCGGCCGCAGGGCGCACCGAGGTTATCGACGGAATCGATCACCAGCAGATCGTGGTGCTGCTGCACGCCGCGGACCAGACGCGGCCGCCGCTGGCCCGGACGTTCACCTTTGGTCAGGGATGGAATCCGCGACCGCCGGGTGAATCCAGCTCCGAGCCTCGGTGGACCAACGGGTCCGCCTCGCTGGCGTATTTCAATCCCTTGCCCGGTCCTCTGTCGGTGTCGATGGGACTCGCCGCCAGCGGCGTCGACGAGCGAACCCTGCGCATCCTGGTCAACGGTCGGGAGCAAATTCGCGTCCAGGTCGGACCGGTGCCGAAGGAAATCAACCTGCCTGTCGTGGAGTTTAGGGCGGGGGTGAATCGAATCGATTTGGTTTCCCCGGAGCCAGCGATTCGGGTGAGCGAGCAGCGCTGGAGGTTGCGCGCCATTGGGGTGCAACGATTGCAGTTGCAGGTGCTTTCCGGGTCCGCGGCGGATCGGGTTCATTTGTCCGACGATGTTCTGTCCGGCCTGGATCTGGGCCCCCCAGGTTCCGCCGCCGGCGGGTGACTTTCCTGTCGGCGTGCGGCCGGCCGGGGTCCTGTGAGCAACCGGCCTCAGCAATTGCAGGAGGCGCGCTCGCGCGCAATGTGCCTATGACCTGCCCGCGCGCTTGCGAGCCGGATCTGTCAGCGGAGAATTTCGTCGCTACCATCCGAGGGCCGCGGCATCTACTCCCGCATGGAAGAGGCCGAGTACTCCAAGATGGCCGAGGTCGAGGACTGGATGTGGTTCTACCGTTCGCTGCATGGTCACATTGCCCGCCTCCTCGCAGAGCGCCTCGAGGGCAGGTCGGCTGCGGTGCTCGACGCCGGCTGCGGCACCGGTGGGATGATCCGCCATCTGGAGGGCGCCATGCCCGCTGCCCGCCTCACCGGGCTCGATCTATCGCCACTGGCGTGTCGGCTGGCGCGAGGGCGGGTCCGCGCGCCGATCGTGGACGGATCGGTAGCAGCGATGCCGTTCGATGCCGCGGCCTTCGACGCCGTGGTTTCCGCCGATGTGCTCTACGAACTGGATGATCCGGCGGCGGCCTTGGCTGAGTTCAGCCGCTGTCTCCGGCCGGGTGGTTGGGTGGTGCTCAACGTCCCGGCGTACCGCTGGCTCTGGTCGTACCACGACGTCGCGGTCCGTTCGAAACACCGCTTCGTGCGGTCCGAAGTCGCCGGACTCCTCCGGGCGGCGGGTTTCACCGTCGAACTGAATACCCACTGGAATGCGCTCCTGTTTCCGGTCATCGTGGCGAAGCGCAAGCTCTTCGCCCGGGCCACCGATACGAGCGACGTTAAGGCCTATTCGGCGCCGATTGAGGCGACCTGCCGTTGTCTGATGGCGATTGAGCATGCCTGGCTGCGGCTCGGAGGAACCTGGGCCTGGGGCAGCTCGATTCTCGCGGTAGGGCGCAAGCGCGCGTAAGCGGGATCATGCAGTTGGAGGAGCGAGTTCACTCGCGATTTCATGGAAGATCCGCCTGCAAGCAGGCTCCTACAGAATTCACCGGATGGGTTGAGTGCCCGCGACGAAGACCTTGGTTCTACTGCATGAGGCCGGCTTCGCCGGCCGGCGATCAGGCCAGGGTCACCCTGTGCCGGCCAGGCGCATCGATTGCGAGCGTGAGATGCAGCGCGTCTGCCGGCAGCCAGGCCGCGATTCGCTCCGGCCACTCGATGGCAAGGCAGTAGGGCGGAACCAGCAGATCGTCGAGCATCAGTTCGGCGACCTGGTGCGCGTTTTCGAGCCGGTAGGCATCGAGATGCGCCAGCGTGCGCGTTCCTCGGGTGGAAACCGGCGCATGGTAAAGATGGAGAATGTTGAAGGTAGGACTGGTAACGGCGCCCGGCAGGCCAAAGCCTTGCGCGAGACCCTGCACAAACGTCGTCTTGCCCACGCCGAGATTGCCGTGAAGCGCCAGGGTGACATCGGGTGGCAAGGTGACGGCAAACCGCGCCGCCAATCCGCGTGTCTCTTCCGCCGAGGAGGTGACCACACCGGCGTGAAGCTCATCGAGAATGCTCATTGAAAGCCTGCCAGGCAATGGCTCAACCACTGCCGAGTTTGCCGGCCCGTTGAAAACGTCCGAGGTTAGGTCGGCGATGATGTTCAGCGGAGGTGTTCATATCCGTGCAGCGCCGCGAGGTCGACCGAACCGGGGACGGATTGGCCGGCGGCGACGAATCGCCCGATGCAAGTGAGGCGCACACGCGGAAACTTCCGTCGCCAGGCGCGCTCCAGGTCCACGCCGGCCCTGCGACCAGTCACGGCGAAGACGAGTTCGTAATCCTCGCCATCGCAGAGCGCATGATGCAGCGGGCTGTGACCCGTGCGGGCGGCCAGAGTGCGCGCGGCGGGACTGACCGGAACGGCGGCGGCCTCGATAGCGGGCCGAGTGCCCGCCGGCGTGAGCGCCGCCAGGTCCTTGGCAAGGCCATCGCTGATGTCCATCATCGCGCAAACCTCGCGGCGGTGCGCCAGCCAGGTTCCCTCGGCGAGCCGCGGTGCAAACCGCCAGTCGCGGCCAAGGCGGCTGCCTCCGAGGGTGCCGGTGACGTAGATTCGGTCGCCGCGCCGCGCCCCGGTGCGAAGCAGGACGCGCGGGCCGGTCGCCTCGCCAAAAAGCGTGAGGAAAGCGCCGAGAAATCTGTCAGCTTGCGCCACGTCGCCGCCGACCACCGACACGCCGTAGCGCCGGGCGGAGGCGGCGAGCCCGCGATAGAATTCCTCCAGCCAGGACGTTCGCACGTGCGGGTCGAGCGCGAGGGCAATGACTGCGACCGTCGGCCGGGCGCCCATGGCGGCGAGGTCGCTCAGGTTGCGCTTCAACAATTTTGCGCCGACCGCGCGCGGCGGCATGGAATCATCGAAATGCCGGCCATAGATCACCGGATCGGTCGTGATCAACTGCCGGCGCGGGCTGGCGGGCAGCACCGCACAGTCGTCGCCGATGCCGAAGGGCGGAGGCGGGGAGACCCGGCCCAACCAGCGGCGGAGGGAGGTGATCAGGCGCATTTCACCGAGCGCGGACACCGAGTCTCGATGGCGTTTCGTGAAAGGATGCATGCTCAACGGTCGACGCCGACCAGGACCAGGAGCAAGGTGTTCAAATTGAACAAGGCGTGGGCCAGCATCGGCACGGCCAGGCGGCCGGTTCGCTCATAGGCTGCGGCGAACACCAGGCCGAGCACGAACAACGGAAGCGCACTGACCCAGTTCCCGTGCAGCAGCGCAAAGAGCCCGCCGCTGACGGCGAACGCCACCCAGCGCGGCGCGCGGGACCGCAGGAAACGGAAGATCCCGGCGCGGAAGACGAGTTCCTCAACGATGGGGGCGACGACCAGCGCGAGCGCGATCATCAGGGCCAGGAGGACGGGAGACTTGGTCTGCACAAAAAGATCGACGAGTTCCTGGCGTTCGGTGGGGAGCCCGAGCAGATCGAGGAAGCGTTCCCAGGCCAGCGCTGATCCGGTGGCCAGCGGCATGACTGCGAGAAAGGTCAGGAATCCGCTGCGAATGACTGAAAAAGGCGAACTCCGCGCCAACGGGGATTCCATCGACGCGGCGTCCGGGTGACGTCGGCGGGCCAGCAACGTGGCGCAGAACCAGGCGAGCATTGCGCCGAGATGAAAGGTCGAGCCATAGAGGATCCGCTCAATGGTGGCCCCTTCGGGCATCTTGCCGAGCGCGGGGCCGACCGTGGCCTGCAGGAGAGCCTGGCCGAGAAATCCGATGATAAGGATGATCCACCCTAGGAGGAGGAGGTCGGTGAGGGAAATCTCCCACACGGCCAGGGCAGCCGGGCGCGCTCGGGCGGCCCGGCCCGACGGCACGAAGAGGAACCAGATGAGAAATCCGCACCCGGCGAGAAGCAGGGCGCTTTCGAAGATGGTTACGGAATCCTCGGAGAGTGGGGACATGGAGGCAGGCGTCTGGTGGGCGGCAGAAGCGTCAAGGCTTGGTCGTGCCCGGAGTCTCAGGTGGCCCAAGAATGGGCAATGGAGCCAGCTCGATCTTGGGGCGTTCAATTTGCGGCGCCTCGATCCTGGGTTTTTCCGGCGTCGGCACGGACCTCTCCGGAACCGGCGGAACCGAATCAACCGCCGGCGGCGGCCAGGACGGCTTGGTGCCGTGGCGGGCGTCGATTTCCTTGCACAATTCGGCGGCTCGTCTTTCCGCCGCGGCGATGACCTGGGGTTGGCCGGCCAGGTGGGCGCGCGCTTGTTGCTCGCCATCGGCCTCGATCTGGTTGCGCGAGGCCAGAATCAGCCACGCGAGGCCTTCGACATAATCGCGTTTGACGCCGTGCGCGCTCACCAGCATGGCGCCGAGGTTGTACTGAGCGAGAGGCACATCGGCCATCGCGGCCAGTCGGTAGAGCTCGCCAGCCATGGCGGCGTCCGACGCAACGCCGAATCCGTTTTGGTAGAACCTGCCCAGCCGGTAGATCGCCAAGGCGACCCCGCCGGCCGCCGCCTGCTCGTACTCGGTCTTCGCCTGCAGGTAGTCCTGCGCCACGCCGTCGCCGGTTTCATGGCGCAGGCCGAGCTGCAGGCAGGCATTGGGATCGCCGGTCGCCGCCAGCTTCTGCAGCTGTGGCAGGGTCTTCGGTCCGATGCCGATCTTGCCTCCAGTCGTCGGGAGCATCTTGGGCGCTTCGTCCTTCGGCTGGCCGCCGAACAGCGGCGACCAACCGAGCAACGGCAATGCGACCAGCATCCGGAATTCACGGCGGAGCCGGCTAAGCAGAGGTGGCCACCCGCGCCCGCCCGCAGTCCGGCTAAACCACGATCTTGGTTCCGTCATAGACAATCCGGCCCGAGACCACCGTGGTCTTGACGCGGCCGGTCAGGGTCTGGCCATGCCACGGGGAATTGGCGGACTTGCTGAATCCGGCGTCGGCATCGTAGCGCCATTGCTCGCCGGGATCGAAGAGGGTGACATCGGCGGCGGCGCCAGGCGCGAGGGTTCCGGCCGGCAGGCCCAGGAGTTGCGCCGGCTTGCAGGTCATGAGCGCGATGATCTCCGGCAGGGCGAATTTGCCCTGGCGGGAAAGCACATCGAGGACGATCGGAAGCGCCGTTTCGAGGCCGATCACGCCGAACGGCGCGTAGTCGAACTCCTTGTCCTTCTCGTAGTCGGTGTGCGGTGCGTGGTCGGTGGCGACGCAGTCCAGGGTGCCGTCGCGCAGGCCCTCAATGATCGCGCGGCGGTCCTCCTCGGTTCGCACCGGCGGGTTCATCTTGTAGCGGGAGTCGTAGCCGGCGAGCGCGGTGTCGGTAAGTGCGAGATGGTGCGGCGTGGCCTCCGCCGAGATGCGCACTCCGCGGCCCTTGGCGCGGCGGATCAGGTCGACCGAGTATCTGGAGGAGATATGCTGAAGGTGGATGTGCGCGCCGGTGTAGGTCGACAGGATGACATTGCGCGAAACGATGACGTCCTCGGCAGCGTGGGGCCAGCCGCGGAGGCCCAGCCGGGTGGACATGGCGCCCTCGTTCATCGCGGCGTTCTGGGTCATGGCGTCATCCTGGCAATGGTCCATGACCGGCAGGTCGAACATCTTCGCATACTCGACCGCCCGGCGCATGATCTCGTTGTTCTGCACGCAGCGGCCGTCATCGGTGATGGCAACCACGCCGGCGCGCTTGAGCGATCCGGTGGGGGCGAGCTGCTCGCCTTTCTGTCCAACGGTGATGCAGCCGGTCGGGTAGACGTGAACCACAGCCCCACGCTCAATCGCGTTGTGGATGTACTCGATGGTCCCGGCCGAGTCGGCGACCGGGCTGGTGTTCGGCATGCAGACGACGGTGGTGAACCCGCCGGCGGCCGCGGCCCACGATCCGGTCTGGATGGTCTCCTTGTGGGTCTGACCGGGCTCGCGCAGGTGCACGTGGATGTCGACGAGACCGGGGCAGGCGACGAGGCCGCGGGCCTCGATCTTCTCGGCCTGGTTCTTCTGGGCAGCCGTAAACTCGGCGGTGAACCGGCCGTCAGCGATGAACAGATCGCCCGGGCCGTCGCGCTTAGCCGCAGGGTCGATCACCCGGGCGTTGGAAATCCAAAGAAGGCTCATGGGAGAAGTTCCAAATCCCAAACTTCAAGTTCCAAGGAAGGGCAGTGGAAAAGTAATCCGGATCCGGCGACCCTCGGTCCAAGGTCCTGCGTTGAGCGAATCGTCGTTGGAGATTGCCTCATGATATAAATCTCGAAGTTGAGGCTCAGGCCGGTGGCAGGACCGTCTCGGGATGTCCGCCCGCGCAGAGGTAGAGCGCGGCCATGCGGACGGCGATCCCGTTGCTGACCTGTTCGAGGATGACGCTGCGGTCGGAGTCGGCGAGGTCGCTGTCAATCTCGACGCCGCGGTTGATCGGGCCGGGATGCATGATGATGGCCTTGGGATTCAGCCAGGAGGCCCGGGTCTTGTTGAGTCCGAACATGCTCGTGTACTCGCCAAGCGACGGGAAGTGGCTGGAGGCCTGGCGCTCGTGCTGAATGCGGAGGAGCATGACGACCTCGGCGTCGGCGAGCGCAGATTTGAGGTCGTGCGACACCTTGACCCCGAGGTCGGTGAACCAATGCGGCACGAGGGTCGAAGGGCCGACCAGGGTGACGTCCGCCTCAAGCTTGGTGAGCGCCCAGATGTTGGAGCGGGCGACGCGGCTGAAAAGAATGTCGCC
>Ga0182021_10008790_pt1 | contig 11955 bp, 9 predicted proteins | sample 612E3MmetaG_FD_120493 | JGI IMG/M metagenome (GOLD analysis project Ga0182021, IMG submission 120493) | Permafrost microbial communities from Stordalen Mire, Sweden - 612E3M metaG (Illumina Assembly) | ecosystem: Environmental > Terrestrial > Soil > Wetlands > Permafrost | place: Sweden...
CGATGTGGCTGTCGAGCAGGGTCACGCCCAGGGCCTCGGCCGCACGCCGCGAGAGCGACGCCGCGCCGTCGGTCACGATGTGCACGTCGCCCTCGGCCGCGACGGGTGGGATCGCCGACATCTGCTCGTGCAAATCGTCCCACGACCAGGCGACAACCACCCCTACCTCGCCCAGCGCCGCGCGCGCCGCCTGGGCGTCGCTCGCGTGCAGGTGGATCTTCCACAGCGGCCCCTCGCGCAGAGCCACGACCTCGCTGCCAATGCGGGCCAACTCCTCGTCGGGCGGCCGCCCGCCCGCGGACAGGCGCAGGACTGCGTCGACGCAAAACCCGCGTTCCTCGTGCCCCGCAGCCCGCGAACGATCGAAGCGAACCAGCGATCGAAAAGCCGCAGCCAGGGTCTCGCCAGCCTCGGGCAGCCCATGGCACGAGCGCAATGTTCCGTCGAGGAATACCAGCATCCCGAGCGCGCCGCTGTCCACCACCGCGGCTCTGCGCAAGGATTCCTGCGCCGCGGTCGTTTCTTGGACCACGGTCGCGAGGCGCGTCAGAAACGCCGGCACGACCTCGGGGCCTAGCCCTGCCCTCGCCGCCTCGGCCAATGCATCCAGCACGGTCAGCATCGTCCCTGGCTGCGGGACCGCGACCGCCTTGCGTGCGCTGGCGGCACCGGCCACGCAACGAGCGGCCAGGCTCTCGCCCGCGGCCGCATCGAGCAGCGTTCGCACGAAGGCGCAGGCGATGTTGCCCGAGTTTCCGCGCGCCGACAGGAGCAGCCGTTCGCACACGGCCACATCGCTCGCGGCGGTGTCACGCAGGGGCGCCAGGCTCAGGACCAGGTTGCGGCCCGTATCCCCGTCCGGAACCGGGAAGACATTGATGCGGTCGAGGACCTCGGCCCAGGCCCCGACGGCGGCGCAGCCGTCGGCGAGCGCCCGTCGGAGATTCCCCATCGCGGAAACGTCAGCCGCCATTGCCGACAGTGCTGAGCGCCCGCCGGATGGGCTCTGGGATTCGCAGCTCCAGGTTGCCGTCGGGCAAGCGCACCGCGGCCTGCTCGGTGCGCCCCTTCGTGCAGAGCTGCTCACTGCCGACCAGGCGAATCTCGAAATCCATGACCAGACGACACTCGGCCTCGACCAGCGTGGCCGTGCACTTCACCTCATCGCGAAAACGCAAGGGACGGATGTGTTTCGTCTGCGTGCGCGTGATGGGGAAGACCACGCCGCTGTCTTCGACGAGGCGGTACAGATCCAACCCCGCGTCGCAAAACAGTCGGTCGCGAGCCAGATCGAAGTATTTGAAGTAGTTGCCGTGCCACACCACCTGCATGGCGTCCACATCGGCAAAGGGAACGCTGAAGCTGACCGTGGCTGTTCGGCGCGCGTCCGCCATGCGGCTATGCCTCCGCCGGCACCAGCTGTCCGAGCGCCCCGGCGGCCACGGCTTGGTACACCGCCTCGATGTCACCGTCGAGGGGTCGGTCGTCGGCGAGCGGCGGGCTGAGGCCGTGGATGGCGCGCACCACCGCCTCGATGGCCGGCCGCCCCGCCAGCCCGCCTCGTATCTCGCAGGCCTGCGCGGCCACCAGGAGTTGGACCGCGACCGCGTGGCCAACCAACTCGCAGACGCGCAGGGCCTCGCGGCTGGCGATGGTGCCCATGCTGACCTTGTCCTGGTTGTGCGACTCGGTCGAGCGCGAGAACGAGGCGACTGGCATCGACGCCTGCAGGGCCTCCGCGGTGAGCGCCGAGAGGGTGATCTGCATGCCCTTGAACCCGTGGCGCGGGGCAAAGCCATCTTCCACCGGCACGGCCAACTGCGCCGGCAGCCCGCGACTGAAGCGCGGGTCGACCAGCAGCGCGCCTTGCCGGTCGCACAGATCCGCGACCGAGGCCACGGCGGCCTTCACGGCGTCCATGGCGAAGGCGATGTGCCCGCCGTAGAAATTGCCGCCCATGAGCGGCGCGCCCGACTCGGGATCGAAGAGCGGATTGTCGGACGCCCCACTCCCTTCGATCTCCACCCAGCGCTCGACCCAGGCCAGCGCGTCGGCCAGCACGCCGAGGACATGCGGCGCACAGCGCAGGGAGTAGGGGTCTTGCAACGATTCGGGCACCTCGGCCTCGTGCACGTCGCCCTCGGCTCGGATCAGCGCCCGCAACTGCGCCGCCACCACGCCTTGCCCGGGGAAAGGCTTGGCCTCGAAGAGCACGGGGTGCAGGTGGTGCTCGTGGCCCGCCATCGCGTGCACGGCCATGGCGGTCGCGCGCGTGGCCGCCGCGAGAATGCGCCGGCACTGGTCCACGACCATGATGGCCACGCCGGTCATGATCGGCGTCCCGTTGAGGATCGAGATGGGCTCCTTCACCGCGAACACGAAGGCAGGCAGCCCGGCCAGGTCGATAGCGCGCGCAGCAGGCATGCGCTCGCCATTGAAATACACCTCACGCTGGCCAACCAGGGCCGCAGCCACGTAGGACATGGGCGTCAGATCGCCCGAGGCGCCGACCGAGCCTTGCGCGGGCACCACGGGCGTGATGCCATGGTTAAGAAAGTCGGCCAGGCGCTGGAGCAATGCGACCCGCACGCCGGAGTAGCCGAGCCCGAGGCACAGGATCCGGCAGAGCATGGCCCCGCGCACCGCCGCCATCGGCAGCGCCGGCCCGGTGCCACAGCCGTGAAAGCGCAGCAGTCCGTCGCCCAGGGCGAGCGCGCTTTCACTCGTGATGCGCGCGCCGCAGTTGCTGCCAAATCCCGTGGTCACGCCATAGATCGGCGTGCCGTCGGCGACCGCCTTCGCCAACCGCGCCTCGCAGGCTTCCATCCGCCCCAGCCACGCGGCATCGTCCGCCAGACGGACCCTGCCGCCGTGCACGGCCACTGCGATGAAGGTATCGATATCGAGTGGGCCGGGTCCCACCACGACCGGCTCGGAAATCTCGTGGGATAGATGTGACATCTGCGAACGGGGCGCAGTCTGCACGCCTCACTCGCCAAGCGCAAGCACCCCCGGCGCCATCCATCCCACGCTAGCCGCATGGGGTCGTGGTCATTGCCCCCTCACCGCCTCGCTACGCTCGTCCCCCTCTCAGCCCTGCGGGCACTTCGGGTCCAACACGCCCTCCCCCCTGCCCCCGCGGCTTCGCCGCGCCCTCGCCCGCTGCGCGGGGCGAGGCATCAAGTGGCGACTCCTCCAGACCCGCCTTCCGCCAAGCCTCCCGGCGGGCGAAGTCGTAGTAGTGCCAGTACTGCACCAGTACGGAGACGGCGCGCGAGATGAGCCGCGGATTGGTGCGCCAGGCGGACTTGACCACGTTCCAGAACATGCGGCGCACGGCCGGCGGCACCCTGAAGAGGAAATGCCGCCCAACCCGCAAGATGAGGCAGAGCCGGTGGAGCGTCTTCTTCTTCGTCGAGTAGAGGTCGGTCAAGTAGCGCACGTTGCCAAGCCACTTGATCATGCGGCGCTCGAAGCGCTCGGGTTCGTAGAGCCGCTGGAAGAGCGCCTTGTGCCCCTGATACAGCTCTTGCAGCGTCATGCCCTTGGGCACGATGTTGGTGGTGAGGTGCCAGAAGCCGCGGAATTCCTCCTGCAAGCGCCCCTCGGCCTGCATACGCCGGTAGAGCTCCGTGTGCCGGGGCGCATTGAGCACGCTGATCGAGGCGATGGGGCTGCCGGTTTCGTCGAGAAAGCTCTCGATGTCGCCGAAAACCGCCGGGGTGTCGTGATCGAACCCGACGATCATGCCGAGGAAGGGCATGATGCCGAAGCTCCCGATGCGCGGAATGACCGTGCGCGGATCGAAGCGCGCCATCTGCCCTTTGTTGACCTCGTCGAGACATTCCTTGCGCAGGGTTTCGAGCCCCAGGAAGATGACGCTGAAGCGCGCGTCGGCGAGCAGTTTCAGGATCTCGTCGTCGGCGCCGATCTGCACCGTGGCCTGCGTGGAAAACGACAGCGGCCTCGCCAAGGTTCGATTCCAGGCGACCAGCTCGCGCAAGAGCTCGACGGTGAAGTTGCGGTTGACCAGGAAGTTGTCGTCCGAGAAGAAAACCGTCTCGGCGCCGCAGGCGTGCGCGGCCTTCACCTCGCGCACGATCTGCGCGATGGTCTTGCTGCGGAACTTGCGGCCCACCAGGCGGACGACGTCGCAGAAATCGCAGTTGTTGGGGCAGCCGCGACAGGTCTGCACCGAGAAGTAGAGGTAGTCGGACGCCTTGACGTATGAGAGATCGGGCGGCGGACTGTCCTTGAGATCGATGAATTCCTCTTGCCGGTAGAGAGGCCCCGGTCTCCCCGCCAGCCAGTCGACGAGGAAGCGCGGCCAGGTCAGTTCCGCCTCGCCGAGGAACAGATGATCGGCCAGGGGCCGCGCCCGCTCTGGCTCCAGGGTCGCGAAGACGCCGCCAATCGCCACCGGCACCTGGCGCGCGTGGAAGGCGTCGCTCAAGGCCCGTATGCGCTCGGCCTGCAGCGTGTAGCCGGTGATGGCCACCAGATCGCAGGCCAGGTCGAGGCGCGCCGGCGCCAGGTTCTCGTCGCAGAACACGTACTCGATGCCGAGCCCGGCCGGGGTCAAGGCGGCCAGAGTCAGCAGGGCAGCGTTGGGCATCAGGGTCTTGTGCCGGCCCACGATGTCGAGAGTCCCCTGCATGGCCCAGAAGTTCTCGGGCGTCTTGGGGTTGATGAGATAGATGCGTTTCTTCTGCGGGGCCACAGCGCCTTTCCGGCACCCACCGGTCAGGCGGGATTCCCTCGCATAGCCCAAGCGATCATGCTTGGCAAGCCAGGCTGGAAATCACCCGCACTGCCTCGAAATAGCGACGATTTTCCCCACCCAGACTGCCGGGCCGTGCCTTGACTCTCCGCGATCGGGCGTGCTAAACGGCGGAACACGTTTTTAGGGTGGTCCAATCAGATGCCTCAGACGCAGACTGGCTTGATGGAACGGCGCATTGCCGAGATCCTGATCCATGAGCTCAAGCTCGAAAATGTCACGCCCGACACCTTCGACGTGGCAAGCGATCTGGTCAAGGAGCTGGGCATCGACAGCATGGACCTCACCACTGTGGTGCTGGTGCTGCAGGGCGAGTACAAGGTGAAGTTCGACGAGGACAGCTATCCGTCCCTGACGACGGTACGCGCCATCGCGGAGCAGATCCGGCAGCTGCAAGGCACAGTCAGCTAGCGCCGCACGGGGTTGCCAGACACGGTCATGGACCTCGACGTTCTAGCCGCGGCCCCAGCGAAACCGGCGCCTGCGTCCTGCACCTTCGCGGACATCGTCAAGCTGCCGGATATCGCCGCGCGTTTCGCGCAGGTTCGTCGCTACTTCTTCCTGCGCGAGTCGACCTACGACATGACCCGCCGGTGCAACGTGCGCTGCGATGGTTGCTACTACTACGAGGGCGACAAGCAGCACGCGCAGGACAACGTCGACCCCGAGGCCTGGCGCAAGCTGTTCCAGGCCGAGAAGGCGCGCGGCATCACCTTCGTCGTGCTGGCCGGCGCCGAGCCCGCGCTCGTGCCCGCGCTGCTTGCGGCGTGCTACGGCGAGATCCCGCTGGGCGCCATCGCCTCGAACGGCTTGATTCACATCCCGAGCTCGGTCGGCTACCGCATCCACATCTCGGTATGGGGCAACGACGCGACCTCCGAGCGCGTCCGCCGCGCCAAGCACATGCTGGAGCGCCAGATCGAGATCTACGCCGGCGATCCGCGCGCGGTCTTCGTCTACACCTTCACGCGCGAAAACATCGCCGAGGCACGCGGGGTCGTCGCGAAGCTAGCCCGCCACGGCTGCAGGGTCACCTTCAACATGTTCTCGGCGACGGTCGGCTACCAGGGCGCGCTCAGCCATACGCCCGCCTCGCTCGCCGAGACCCGCCTGGCCATGCTGGCGTTGCTCGCCGACTATCCCGAACAGGTGCTCTTCTCCCCGTACAGCGCCGCCGCGCACACCGACGCCCTGTCGCTGCACGACCTCTATTCCTGCCCCTACCCGCGGCAGAACCAGGGTCAGTTCGGGCTCGGGCGCTCCTTCCGCCAGTACCGCTCGGACCTGACCTGGAGTCGCGAGGCCGCGTGCTGCGTGCCCGACACCGACTGCGCCGACTGCCGCCACTATGCGGCGGGCAGCGCCATCGTCACCGCGCGCATGAATCGCCACATCGGCAGTGTGGACCAGTTCCGTGCCTGGCTCGACTACGTCGACACCTACCTCGCGGTGTGGGTGCAGGGCTACGCCAAGAACCCCAACCTGGGCACCGTCCCCATCGCGCCTGTCCTGGCCCGGCAGACCGGAGCAGGCCGGTGATCACCGTCCGCTCGCTGCTCGACGACGCCTGGTACGACCGCTACCAGAAGATCTGCAATCTCAACATCCGCAGCTCGATCTACGACGTCACCAACACCTGCAACCTGCGCTGCAAGGGCTGCTTTTTCTTCTCCTCGGACGAGCACCTAACCGGTGAGGCCACCGACGTCTCCGCGTGGAAAGCCTTCGTCGACGCGGAGATAGAACGCGGGGTGAACCTGGCCATCCTCATCGGCGGCGAGCCGACGCTGCATCTCGACCGCGTCGCGGCCTTCTTCAAGCGCCTGCCCACCTTCTGCGCCACCAACGGGCTCATCAAGGTGCCGCGCGACCGCTTCCCGCAGATGATGGTCGGCATCTCGCTGTGGGGCGACGCCGGCACCGAGAAGTCGCTACGCGGCAAAGACGCCTTCGCCGTGTCGTCGAAGAACTACGCCGGCGATCCCTACACCTACTACCTCTACACCATCACCTCGCAGCAACTGGGCCGGGTGGAAACCATGGTCCGCCGCATTCGGGACATCGGCGTCAAGGTCCACTTCCAGCTCCTGTCCAACGACGAAGGCGCCGACGGCTTCTCCTGGTCGCCCGCGCAGCTCGCCGAGGTGCGCGGCGAGATGGACGATCTGCTCGAGCGCTACCCCGACACGGTCATCTCCTCGCGCTACTACCACGAGGTACTGACCACCGGAACGATGCTTGGCCGCCGCTTCGGCTGGCAGGAATGTCCATCGGTCTCCGAGACGCACGACACACGCAAGCCGCAGCCGCGCCGATTGATTCGCTTCCGCCGGTGGGCCGCCGACCTCTCCACCACGCATCGCTGCTGCACCTCAGCCACGCGCGACTGCGCCACGTGCAAGGACGGCGCCGCCCACATGAGCTGGGTTATGGTCAACAAGCGGGCGCACATCCGCACCGCGCGCGATCTGCAGAACTGGATCGAGGTCTACGAGATGTTCGCCAAGCTCTACCGTTTCATTCCGTGGTAGCCGAGAATCGGCCATGGGCAAGTCACGACCTCGGCTGCTGGGATGGGATGGAGTTTCCTCGCTGGGCGTGGATTGGGCCGCCGCCTGGAAACGCGCCACTGCCGGCGAGAGCGGCATCGGGCCGCTGACCCGCTTCCCGCTCCGGCCGGATTTCCCGGTGCGCATCGCCGGCCAGGTTGATTTCGATCCGGCCGCCATCGAACCCCTGCCGCCCTGCCTACGGCCGCGCGAGATGGCGCACTGGAAGTCGCCGGTCTTTCGTTACAGCATGCTGGTCGTGCATCGCGCGCTGGCCAAGGCGGGCATCGAGATCACGCCCGCGCTCGCGCCGCGCGTGGCCGTCACCTTCAGCACCGCCATCGGCGGGCTCGACGCGGTGGTGGACGCGGACCGGGCGCTGGTCGCCACCGGTGCCCTGCCCCTGCCCTACATGAACCCGAATTCCTGCGTGAACATGATCGCGGGAAAGATCTCGATGCTGTCCGGCGCCACCGGACCGTGCATCACCACGGTCACGGCCTGCGCCACGGGCAGCACCTCCATGGCCATGGGCGCCCTGCTCATCGACACCGGCCGGGCTGACGTGGTCATCGCGGGCGCCGTGGATTTTCCCCTGGTCGAGCCCATCGTCGCGGGTTTCTCGACCATGAACGGCGCTTTCAAGCCCAAGACCGACGAGGACACGGCCCATCCGGAACGGGCCAGCCGGCCGTTCTCGCTCGACCGCCGCGGCTTCGTCATCTCCGAGGGCGCCGGCTGCGTGATCATGGCGAGCGCCGACTTCGCGCGCGCCCACGGCCTGCCCGCCGACTTCGAGCTTGCGGGCTGGTCCTTGACCTCGGACGCGCACCATCCGGTCGCGCCCCACCGTCCCACCATCGCGGCCTGCATCGCCGAGGCCATCGCCACCGCGGAGATCCGGACCGACGCCATCGCGGCCGTCAATGCGCACGCCTCGTCCACCAAGGTGGGCGACAAGATCGAGGACGAGGCGCTGCACGACGTCTTCGGCGCGGACGTCCCGCCGGTCAGCGCCAACAAGTCGCAGCTCGGCCACGCCATGGGCGCGGCCAGCGTCATCGAATCCATGCTCGCCCTCGAGGGCATGCACGACGACGTGCTGCTGCCCACCCTCAACTTCATTCCCGATCCCGACATCCACCTCGACGTCGTGACCACCACACGGCCGCTCGCCAATCAGGAATACGTGCTCAAGAGCGCCTTCGGCTTCGGCGGCACCAACACCTGCCTAGTCTTTCACCGGTTGTCGTGATCCGATGCGTTTTCCGTTCCCCCCCCGGTAGGAGCCACCGTGACTGCACAAACCGATCCCCTTGTCCCCGAACTGGCACGCAAGCTCGTCGACACCCTTGGCCTCGACCTGGTGCCCGAAACCGTCGACCCGGCCGCCCCGCTCTTCGGCGCCGGGCTGGGCATTGACTCCATCGACCTGCTCGAGCTGGTCGTCCTCATCGAGAAGGACTACGGCGTGAAGATCGACAATCGCGCCGCGGGGGTCGAGGCCTTCGCCTCGCTCAACGCGCTCGCCGCCTTCATCCGGCAGCGCCGGCCGGCCTCGCCCGTATGAGCGCACGGCCGCCCGTCTACGTGACCGGCATGGGCGTGATTTGCGCCGGAGCAAACCATGTCGGCGAGCTCCGCGACCTTCTCGCGCATCCGGTCGCGCATTTCCACCCACCGACGGTGCTGCCCATCAAGCACCCGAGCGGCGAGTTGCCGGTCGCCCAGGCCGCCCTCATCGAGGCTGGCGAGGCCGCGGGCCTGCCCCGCACCCATCGGCTCGCCCTGATGGCCGCGCGCGAGGCGGTGGGCGCCGGGCCGCTCCCCGACGCGATCGTTCTCGGCAGCACCACGGGCGGCATCGCGGCGACGGAGAGCGCGCTGGAAGTCGGCATCACCTCGCCCGAGGCGTTCCGCTGCCACGGTCTCGACACGGTCGCGCTACACCTAGCGAAAGCGTTTGGCGTCCGTGGGCCCGTCATCACCATCTCGACGGCCTGTTCGAGCGCGGCGGTCGCGCTGTCGGTCGCGGCGGCCCTCTTGCGCGCAGGTCTGGCCTGGCGGGTCCTGGCTGGCGGCGCTGATTCTCTCAGCCGGCTGACCTTCCACGGTTTCCGCCAGCTTCAGCTCGTCGCTGCCAATGGATGCATGCCGCTCGACGCGAATCGCGCCGGCATGACCGTCGGCGAGGGCGCGGGATTCCTGGTACTCGAAACCGCGCCGGACGAGCGTCCGGTTCTCGCCGTGCTCGCCGGCACGGGCCTAAGCTGCGACGCCTACCACGTCACCCGCCCGCATCCGGAGGGCAAGGGCGCGGTGTTGGCGATGCGCCGGGCTCTGGCCGACGCGGGCCTCGAGCCACGGGCCATCGGCTACGTGAACCTGCACGGGACCGGCACGCCCGACAACGACGCGGCCGAGGCGCGCGCCATGAAGCAGGTCTTCTCCGATGCGCAACCGGCGCTGTCGTCGACCAAGGGACTTACCGGCCACGCCCTGGCCGCGGCAGGCGGCATCGAGGCGGTGATCTCGATTCTCGCCCTGCGCGACGGCCTCCTGCCCGCCAACACCGGACTCGAGACACTCGACGCCAGTCTAGGGATCTCTCCAGTGCGCGCGCCCACCCAGGCGCCGCTTTCCGCCGTCCTCTCCAACTCCTTCGGTTTCGGCGGCAACAACGCCTGCGTGATCTTCGAGAAGGCGCCGCCCAGCCCCTCACCCCATCCCTCTCCCCGCTACGCGGGGAGAGAGGACCCCCGCGCGACGACCGGGGAAGTTCCCCCTGGCTCGGGGCTGCCAGCCTTGCGCATCGCCGCCTCGGCTTGCCTCACGGCGCGCGGCGGCCTCGACGAAACCTGGAACGCCCTCCTCTCCCGCGAATCCACCGCTGGCCTGGTGCCCGACGCGGCTTTCTCCAAGGCGGCGCCCGCCACCTTCGTCCGCCGGCTCAAGCGCCTGCCTCGCTTGATGCTTGCACTCGCGCAGACCGTGCAGACGGCGAGCGGCTGGACCACTCCGCCCGAGACCATCGCCGTTGGCACGGCGTGGGGCCCCTTGGCCGAGACCCAGGAATTCCTGCGCAAGCTCTTCGAGAGCGGCGACCAGTTCTCGAGCCCCATGGATTTCATCGGCTCGGTTCACAACGCGCCGGCCGGACAAATCGCCCTCCTACTCGGCAGCCAGGCGCCCAACCTGACCTGCTCCGCGGGCGAGCGCTCGTTCAGCCAGGCGCTCTTGTGCGGCTCGCTGCACATCGCATCCGGCGCGGGCAGCGCGCTCGTCGTGGCGGCCGAGGCCTTCGAGCCCCGACTGTCCCCACTCTTCGAGCCCGAGGTGGCAGGCACGCCCCTCGTCTCCGATGGCGGCGCCGCCTTCTTCCTGGTTCCCGACGACGGCGCTCCCGGTGCCCGCCTGCGCTGGCTCGGCGAAGGCGGCAACGATGGCGCGGTCGCCTTGGTCGACCGTCTTGCCGGAGTCATCCCGCACCATGATGCGGTCGTCGTCGGCATCCCGGCCGGGCATACGTTGGCGAAGGACCCTGCCTACGCCCGCCTCAGCCAACTCCTGCCGCCCGCTACCATCGTTACCTACCGCGACCAGCTCGGCCAGCACGCGAGCGTCGGCGCGACCGCAGCCGCCATCGCCGTCCGTGCCGTCGCCGAGGGGAGGCTGCCCTTTCCCGACGTACCCATCGCGCTTCCCCACCGCCGTCTTCTCCTCCTGGAGTTTGGCCCGCGCCTGACGGCCATCGAGGTCTTCGCGTGAGCGCGGACGTGGTGGTGATCGGCGCCGGCTTCGGCGGGCTATCGACGGCCATCGTGCTCGCGCGCCTCGGCCTGCGTGTCACTCTCGTCGAGGGCGAGGCGCGGCCCGGCGGTGCCCTGCGCAGCTACACGCGCGAAGGCGTGGACTGTCCGGTTGGTGTCCACTATTTCGGGTCGGCCGCCCCCGGCGAGCTGCTCGGCGACTTCCTCGCCGTGCTCGGGATTCGCCCCGCGCTCAAGCTGCGCCGCCTGGGCACGGGCGGGGTCATCGATCGTTTCTTCTTCGACGACGAGATCTTCGATCTGCCGAGCACGGCGGAGAAGCTCGAGGTTTCGCTCGCCGCGCGCTTCCCCGACGCGCCGGGTGCCGTCGCCTTCGTCATGAAGATCTGCCGCGCGGCCATGGCCAGCTTGCGCACGGACAACATGGGAGCGGCGTCGCCGGGCTATCCGATGTTGCCCATGACGCGCACCGCGGCCGAGGTCCTGGCGGAAATGAACCTGCCCCAGCGTCTCGTCGACATTCTCGCGCTGCAGGGGTTTCTCATCGGCGTGAATCTCTCGGCGTGCCCGGCCTCGTTTCTCATGATGGCCACGGCTTCGCTGCTCATGTCGGCATGGGAGCTCGGCTGCACCGGCGCACAGATGGCCGAGGCGCTGACCGAGCGGGCGCTCGCGGCCGGCGTGGACCTGATCGTCGGGGATCCCGTGGCCGGGATCCTGGTGGACGGGCGGCGCACTTCCGGCGTCCGCTTGCAGTCGGGCCGGAGCATGGCCACCGGCACCGTGGTCGCGGCCATCCACCCCAAGACCATGGTTGGGATGCTCCCGCCCGAGGCCTTGCCGGCGAGCTATCGCG
>Ga0182021_10008791_pt1 | contig 11955 bp, 6 predicted proteins | sample 612E3MmetaG_FD_120493 | JGI IMG/M metagenome (GOLD analysis project Ga0182021, IMG submission 120493) | Permafrost microbial communities from Stordalen Mire, Sweden - 612E3M metaG (Illumina Assembly) | ecosystem: Environmental > Terrestrial > Soil > Wetlands > Permafrost | place: Sweden...
CGCTTCGGCGGCGCGGCACGGCGACGTCATGGAATCGGATTTCGCGGATGGCGTGGCCGAGGCGCTGGAGCATGGCTTCCTGATCGAAACGTTCGACGGAGCCGGCGGTGCGGCCGGTGGCGGTTTGCGTGGGTGGGGCGGAGAGCAGGCCCGCGGAGACCCCCGGGGCGACCGGCAAACGAAGCCGAACTCGCCGAAAGAAGCCGCCCGCGGCGCGGCTGCGCGCCGGGCCGGCGGTGCAGCCGGGCGTCCCGAAGGTGGCCGTGCGCTCGGCCGCGCGGCCCGCCCAAGTTCCCGCTCGATCGCCCCGAGTGCCCCTGCGGAAACGACGGACGAGCGGCTCATCGGCTTCCGGCACGAACTGATCGCCGAAGCTATCGCTGCGGACCTGTTGCCGGCAACTCGCCGTCGCTACCATTCCGCCCTCGCGGCGGCCCGTGGCAACGCACCGAACCCGCAGCCGGCCGCTGCCCTGGATCACCACCTGGCTGCGTACGAACTGGTAGAGGCCGAGATCATGGCGCTCGACGCGGCGGCGGTCGCGGAAGGCCTGGATGCCGGGGCCGACGCTCTGGCCCACTACGAGACGGCTCTTAGTCTCCACGAGGTCGTTCGCCCTGGAGAGTCGGCGGCACGCCTCTCGGATCTGTATTTGCGATCCGCCGAGGCCGCCTTCGCGGCAGGGGATCCGGCTCGCGCTTCGGCATATGCCGAAGCCGCCGCCGCCACTCTCGACGATCCGCGCGAGAGGCCGGCTCTCGGCCTTGCGATGGAGCAACTCGGCGGGTACCGGCGAGCCTCCGGAGACCACGACGGAGCGCTCGTCGCCTACCGTCGCGCCGTGGAACTCGTGCCGCCGGAACCAAGCGCCGCCCGGGCTCGAGTTCTCGCGTCGCTCGCCCAGTTCCGCATGCTGGAGGGCGTCTTCTCCGAGGCGAAGCGCTACGCTCAGGAAGCGGTTGAGGTCGCCACGGCGGTCGGCGAAGAGGCGCGACAGGAGTTGCTCCACGCGACTTGTACTCTCGCCGTCGCCGATGCCTGGGGGGATGATCCCGAGCCGGCAGTCTGGAAGCTGCGGCAGACCCGCGATGAGGCGGCGGACCTCGGCCGCCTCGACGACCTCTTCCGGGTCTATGCGAACCTGACCACCGTCCTGGACCTTCTGGGTCGCCGCGAAGAAGCCATCGCGATCGCCTACGAAGGCATCGCCGAGGCGGAGCGGGCCGGTCAGGCCACGGTCTACGGCAACTTCCTGCGCGCCAATGCAGCCGAGTCGCTCTTCTTCCTGGGCCGCTGGTCGGAGTGCCGCCGGCTCTGCATGGACGCCCTGAGCTGGAACCCGGTGGGCATCTGGTTCCTCTCGCCGCTCCACAACCTGGCCACTCTCGAGGTCGCGATGAGCGCCGGCGAGTCGGCCGGTCGGCTTCTCGGCCAGGAGTTGCTGGCCATCGAAACGGTCCAGGACCCGCAATTCTCCGTGCCTGCGCAGCAGACTGCGGCGGAGTACGCGCTCTGGCAGGAAGATCTCATCGACGCTCATAAGGCCGCGGATCGTGGTTGGCTTCGGGTCAGCGACACCGAAGACTGGCTGCTGATGGCCCGCATGGCCGCCACCTACCTCGAGGTGGACGCGACCGTCGCCCAGGATGCCCATCGGCGCCGCGACTTTGCCGCCCTGGCCGCTGCCCGTGAGCGGAGCCTGCCGGTCATGCTCCGTGCCGAGGCGGTGGTACGAGCATGCGGAGTCTCTCCGGCGACGGGGTCGAGGCGCCAGGCGGATCTGGCGATCAGGACCGCCCGAGCCTACCGATGCCGTGTCGAGAGTCGCGATGACGCCGCGACATGGAGCCAGTTGGCGGTCGACTGGGCCGATCTGGGCGACCCGTACCAGGCTGCGCGAGCGCGGTGGCGGGAGGCTGAGGCGCTGCTCGATCAGGCCAAGGGGCGATCCACTCGGACCGTGGCCCGCGAGCCCCTCACCGCTGCCGCCGAGGCAGCCTTCAAGCTCGGGGCCTGGCCGCTCCTTCGAGCCGTTGCCGAACTATCGCGGCGGGCAATGCTGCCACTCCCCAAGGAGATCGAGAAGGCGCTCGAGAGCCGTCTCGAACCGGTCACGCGGCCGACCAGAGCGGCCGGTCGTCCAGGGGCGCCGGCCCGATCGGGCCTCCAGACCGGTGTCGCTGTGAGCCAGGATCCAGGCGGCTCGGCAGGATCGGCGCCGCGGTCGGACCTCGGCGTAGTGGCCGACTTCGCCTCCTCGTCGAGTCAGCCGGCGCAGCACGACTTCGGTCTGAGCAAGAGGGAGTTGGAAGTCCTGGCTCTCATCGCGGAGGGTCGCAGCAACCCGGAGATCGGCCGTCGGCTCTTCATTACCCGCAAGACCGTTGCCGTCCACGTCAGCAACATCCTGACCAAACTCGGCGTGTCCGGCCGTGTCGAGGCCGCGGCCGCTGCGATCCGCCTGAATATCGCCGATCAGGGGTAGGGCGTTCAGCCTGGAGGGCGCCCGAGCAGCAAGAAACCCGGACGGTGCGTCCGGGTCTCTTAGAGTGGGTCCGGTCTACCAGCGCCTACCGAGGATGATCACGACGAGCGCCAGAGTGATCGGAGCCAGGTCACTTAGTTCCACGGCCGACTCCTTGGTGATTGTTCCGAGTGCAGCGCGTGAGCCGCCTGCAGCATCTCAACCCTAACTCTGCCGCCGCGCATTCCGCAATCGGCATTCTGTACGGTCGGGTCCCTGCCGAACTTACGGCTGGTACCGGGTGCCGCCTCCCGAACGAACTAGGTAAGTCGGCCAATGCCGGCCATCCAGATCGGCCGCGTTTCCGGCTATTACACTGCGACAATCCGGGCGACCGGTTGAGCCGGCTTCGTGCGATTGTTCGAGGTGAAGCGGCGTGTCGACTGATATCTCGTTCCAGTTCGACCTTCTATTGCGGCTGCTTGCCGCAGCTCTGCTCGGAGCCGGACTTGGGCTCGAGCGCGAGATCCACGGCCATCAGGCCGGCATGCGGACCCATATGCTCGTCGCACTTGGATCTGCGCTATTCACCGTCCTGTCGATCTACGGCTTTCCGCAGATGCCGGGTACGGCCGCAACAGACACGAGCCGCATCTCCGCCCAGGTCGTGACGGGCATCGGATTTCTCGGCGCCGGAGCGATCATCAAATACGGCACCAGCATTCGCGGCCTGACCACCGCGGCGAGCCTGTGGGTCGTGGCCTCGATCGGTCTTGCGGCGGGCGCCGGGGCGTACTTCCTTGCGATCGCCGGCACACTGATAGCGCTGGTGGCCCTGTGGCCGGCCAACGTGATAATCGACAAGCTGGCACTCAGGGGCGGTCGATTGCTTCGTCTTGAGCTCGACCTCAAGAGGCTCGCCGCCTTTGCCGGCGTGTCCCAGGTTCTGCTCGCTCATCACGTCGAGATCGTCAGGGTCGCCAGTGAGAGGTCGAAGGACGGCCACCTGATGATTCTCGAGGTGCGACTGCTCAACACGGGCCAGAGGCATTCGGTCCTGGCCGAGGTGGATGCCGTCCCAGGCGTCGAGGTCAGGACGGTCAATCAGGCCGAAGAGGCCTGAGCCTACCGCGAGCGTCGCGCCGGCCGTCAGTCGGCAGTGACCTCCGAGATGGCCTTATCGACTGCGGCCAGGAGCGCTTCGGCCGTGAATGGCTTGGCCAGGAACTCGATGTCGGGCTCGAGAACTCCGTCGCGGACGATGCCCTTGTCGGTGTGGCCGGACATATACAGAACTCGGATACCGGGCTGGGCGGAGGACAGTTTCAGGGCCACATCGCGACCGCTCATGCCAGGCATTACGACATCGGTCAGCAGCAGCTGGACGGTACCGTGAGCCGATGCCTCGACGGCGGCGTTTCCGTCTGGTGCGACCAGGACGCGATACCCGGCGGCCTCGAGGACACGGCTCGCAAATCGTCTGACGCCGTTATCGTCCTCGACGACGAGGATGGTGCCCGTTCGGCTGCCTCGTGCCGCCGTCTCCTGCATCACCTCCGCAGCCACCTGGCGGGCGGCCTCGACGCGCGGCAAACTGACTGTGAAGGTGGATCCGCGGCCCAACTCGCTCCTGGCCGTAACGGTGCCGCCCGACTGCCGGACGATGCCGTAGACCGTGGCCAGGCCGAGGCCGGTCCCCTTGCCTGGACCCTTGGTCGTGAAGAACGGCTCGAAGAGGTGCCCCAGCGTCTCCGGGCTCATACCGACGCCCGTGTCGGTAACCGAGAGGGTGGTAATCGGCCCATGGAGGCCTGCCTCGGCATCGGCCTCGGCATCGGCACCAGCCTCTGCCGGCGCGACTTCGATGGTCACCTTGCCGCCGTCGGGCATTGCATCTCGGGCATTGACCGCGAGATTGACGATGATCTGCTCCAGCTGTCCGGGATCGGCCAGCACATGGCACGCGGTCTTCGGGACAAGGGTCGCCAGAGAGACGTCTTCGCCGATAATCCGGCGAAGCATTGGGCCCAGACGTCTGACGATCTCGCCCAGATCGACGACTTCCGGCTGCAGAACCGTCCGTCGAGCGAACGCCAGGAGCTGCCGGGTAAGGCCGGCGGCTCTGTCCGCCGCTTGCTCAATCTGCTCGAGGTCCTCGCGCGCACCTGCGCCGGGTGGCAGCTCGGCCAGAGCAAGGCTGGCGCTGCCTCGAATCGCGGTCAGGAGATTGTTGAAGTCGTGGGCGATTCCACCGGCAAGCTGGCCGATCCCCTCCATCTTCTGGGCCTGGCGAAGCTGGTCCTCCAATGCTTCTCGGACCTTTTCCGCCTTCTTCCGCTCGGATGCGTCGCGGGCGATGCCCAGGATTGCGGGCTGGCCTCCGAGATCCAGCATGGTCGCGATCATCTCGACCGGAAAGACCGTTCCGTCGCGCCCAACGTGTGAGGTCTCGAAGGCCAGGCTGCCCTTCTCCCGGGTTGCCGCGATTCTCTCTGCGATCGCCGCCGCTTCTCCCGGCAGACTGATGTCGGCCAGGGATAGTCCGAGAAGCTCTCCCTTCCCGTAGCCGAGCCGTTCGCAGGCGGTCTGGTTGGCCTCCATGATGCGGCCACTTGTCTCGCTGATGAAGATGGCATCGCCGGCACTCTCGAACAGGGCCCGGAACCTCTCCTCCGATTGCCGCAGGGCCTTCTCGGCTTCGTAGCGGTCCGAGATATTCAGACCGGCTGTGACGACGCCGACAACCTCGCCCTTCGTAGACCGAAGAGGGGCCTTGGTGAGGACATGGTGCTGAACCGTGCCGTCCGAGAAGCGCAGGTCCGCCTCGTATGTCTGGGTGGTCTCCCGCTCGAGGACCAGGCGGTCGTACTCCGCGCTCAGATCCGGCTCGGGTTGGCCCAGCTCGCGGTACGTCTTGCCCAGAATGCCCTCGGCTGGACCTCCCTGGGCGGTCACGAATGCGGCGTTGGCCAGCACGATTCGCCCGTCCGTGTCCTTCGCCAGGATCGGAATCGGAACAGCGTCGAGGAGCTCTTGCATGAGCCGAGTCTGCTTCTGAAGGGCCTCCTCAGATTGGCGGCGCTCGGTGACGTCACGCTGCACCGTGAGGATCGCCGGACGGCCCCGGAATTCGATCCTCCGGGAAACGATCTCGGTCGGGATCAGCGTGCCGTCACGCCGGAGATGGTCGATTTCGAAGAGGGCGATGCCCGCCTCCATGATCGAGGCCACGCGCGCAGGCAGGAGCGTTGCGGATTCTGGACTGTCAATGTCCGATATGGACATGGACAGCAATTCCTCGCGCGAGTAGCCGAGTCGCTCGCAAAGCATGCGGTTGACTTCGATGAATGCACCGCTCGGGTCGTAGATGGCCACGCCGTCGCCGACGCCGTCGAAGATCGTGCGGAACTGCTCTTCCGATCGACGCAGAGCCTCGTCCATCTCATGCCGGGCGGTGATGTCCTGCATGGACGAGACGACGCCAATGATGTTGCCGACGGCGTCCCGGTGTGGACGGTTCGTCTGGACGACCCAGCCCCGCCGGCCGGTTTGAGGTACCACGTACTCGAATTCGCGGGAAGTTGGCGCTTCGCCCCTCAGGGCTCTCTCGAGGTCCTCGCCAACGCCAGCCGCCATGATTTCCGGGAATAGTTCCCATGCGTTCCGGCCGAGAACCTGGCCGGCAGACAACCCGGTCAGACCCTCCATCACAGGATTCCAGAGGACGTACCGAAGCTCGTTGTCGCAGACGATGATCCCGTCACCGGCGCTGGCGACGATCGTCTCGATGAAGTCGTTGCGTTCGCGGATGGCGGCTTCGGAGCGCCTCGCTTCCGTGACGTCATCGATCATTGCCACCACGAGGGCCGGTCCGACGCGCGAGAGACGGATGAGGGCATAGCGGTCCGTGACGGCGCCGTGGGTCTCGAATTGCGCCGGCTTGCCGGTGGCGGCGACATGCCTCACCTTCTTGAAAATCGCCGGCCGGATATTGGGGCGTAACTCGAGAGCCAGCCGGCCCACAAGTCGATCAGCCTTGAGGCCGGTCAACGTCTCAAATGCCGGATTGACGTCGACAACCCGATAGTCGGTTGGCTGTCCGGCCTCGTCGAACATCGCCTCGGCGATTGCGACGGCGCTCGACATCTGCTCGAAGAGGAGCCTGTGGACGCCGTAACTGGCAGCGCCCGTTTCGTCCAGAGCACTCTGCGGGTCCACTTCCCTGACCACCCCCACCAGGCTGAAGCCATCGCCGGACGGAACCGCTGAGAAGTCGTGCTCGATGGTTCGCACCTCGCCATCGGGTCGCTGAAAGTGGAACATGTGATGCGGCTGTCCTGTCGGAACGTGGCCGGAAGCGAGCACGTTCTCGACGATCGTTTTGACCGCACGCCTGACGGCGTTCGCATCGCGGCCGGGCGCCACCATCCGGCTGCAGACTTCCCAGGCCGGGAGCCCCATCATCGCGGCGGCCGAATGCCCGGTGAGCTCCTCCGCCTCGGGGCTCCACGCGGTGATGGCGCCGTGTTCGTCCGCAGCGACGGCCGCCGCCAGCTTCGTTCGCCTGGGTTTGGACTGGCCCGCGTTGGTCACGCTAAGCCCTTTCGCTCCGGCCCGATGGACGTCGATAATCGCCTCCCGGGCCGGTTCAGGATCCTGGCCACTCGTAGCCAGGGAGAGTGGCCATCCTGAGTCATCCGGCAGCAGTCGACAGACCAGAGCATCTTCCCACCGCTACCTGATGGAGTCCATGCCTCACTGTGAGGGAACGGAGCGAGGAGGCAACGCCTCCGGAGTGGGCAGAGGCCCACGCTGCGCCGCGGGTCTAGAGGGCCTTGACCGCCGCCACGAGTTGCTGCAGGCCCTTCTTCGCGTCGGCAAAGTACATGCCAGTCTTGGGATTCAGATAGAGCGGATTGTCGATGCCCGCGTAGCCGCGTCCCATCGATCTCTTCATGACGATGATCGAGCGGGCCTTGTCCACGTCGAGGATCGGCATGCCGAAGATGGGGCTGGACCGATCCGCACGCGCCGCCGGGTTGGTGACGTCGTTGGCGCCGACCACGAGTGCAACGTCCGTCCGTTCGAACTCGGGGTTGATCTCTTCCATCTCGCGCAACTGCGGATAGGGCACGTTCGCCTCGGCCAGCAGCACGTTCATGTGGCCCGGCATCCGGCCGGCCACGGGATGGATCGCGTATGAGACTTCGATGCCGCGCGCCTCGAGCAGATCGGCCAGCTCGCGGACGCCGTGCTGTGCCTGAGCGACCGCAAGACCGTATCCGGGGACGATGATGACCTTGCTTGCATAGGCGAGCTGAATGGCCGCGTCGTCGACCGAAACCTCGCGGACCGAGCCGTCCTCACTTGTGAATGCGGCCTGCGTACCCTCTGCGGCGCCAAAACCGCCGACGAGAATGTTGCCGATCGACCGATTCATGGCCGTCGCCATCAGCCGGGTCAAGATCGCGCCCGAGGCGCCGACCAGGGCTCCGGCGACGATCAGCATCACGTTGCCGACGACGAAGCCTGCCATCGACACGGCCGTGCCGGTGAAGGCATTGAGCAGCGAGATCACAACCGGCATGTCAGCTCCGCCGATCGGCAGAACCATCAGCATTCCGAAAACGAGAGCGCACGTGAGGGCCACGGCAAGGAGCAGATACAGGACGTTGACGTCGTAGGTGACGATGCCCATGCCCGCAAGAATGAGCACGATCGAGACGCTCAGACCGCAGACCACGACGAACCAGGAGACGATCCGGCCGAATGGGATCAGGATCGGACGGCCTCTGATGAGGCCCATCAATTTGGCCGATGCGATCAACGAGCCGGTGAAAGTCACCGAGCCGACGATGACGTCGGCCAGGATGAAGAGGCTGCGCCAGCCGTCAAGGCCGGGCGCGCCGCCGGCCAGCACACGCAGGCCGTCCAGGGCGATGAAGTCGCTGATGGCAAGGAGGGCCGCCGCGCCGCCGCCGACCGCGTTGAACAGCGAAACCAGCTGCGGCATCTGGGTCATGGCCACAGTTCGGGCCATTCGGAGGCCGAGGCCGCCGCCGACCAGCAGGCCGCCGGCGATGATCAGCCAGTTGCCGATGCCGACCTGGCCTTCGGCAACGAACGCGATCTCCGCCGCGACGGCGATGATCATGCCGGTCGCGGAGACGCGGTTGCCGGTTCTGGCGGTGGCGGGGGAGTTCATCAGGTGCAAGCCCACCACGAAGAGAGCCGCTCCCACGATGAAAGCGAGGTGGACCAGGTAGCCGACGTTGGTGGCGTTCATCGCGATTCCTTCGTCACTTCGCGACCTTGTCCGCAGTTGGAGTAGGGCGCCGTTTGAACATTTCCAACATGCGGTCCGTGACCCAGTAGCCACCCACGACGTTCGCGCCGGCGAAGGCCATGGCCACGAACGCCAGGGCCGCGGTCAGCGGGCTGTCGGCCGTGGCGGCGAGCCCGATCGCGCCTACCAGCACGATCCCGTGGATCGAGTTCGTGCCGGACATGAGGGGTGTGTGAAGCGTGGCCGGGACCTTGCTGATGACTTCGAAGCCAAGCAGGATCGCCAGGACGAAGACCGTCAGAGAGTCGAGCAGAGTGCCGACGTTCATTCCTTGGCGCCTCCTCGTGTTTTCGGCTGCAGGAGCTTCCTGGTGGCCTCCTGGACCACCTTGCCTCCGTGGGTGATGACGGTAGCAGCCGTGACCTCGTCTTCGAAGTCCAGCCGAAGCTCACCGAGCTTGACGAAGTTGAGCAGCAGGTTGGATATGTTGCGGGAGTAGAACGCGCTTGCGCCGGTCGGCATCGAGGCCGGCAGGTTCAGCGGAGCATGGATCTCGACGCCGTTTGGCGTAATGGTCACCTTGCCCGGCTTGGATAGTTCGCAATTGCCGCCTAGATCGCTTGCCGCCATATCGACGACGATGGAGCCCGCCTTCATGCATTCCACTGCGCCAGCCGTGACGAGCACGGGTGGGCGTCGACCTGGCACCTGAGCGGTCGTGATCACGATGTCATGTGAGGCGATGATGTCGTTCAGTTCGTCCTGCTGGGCGGCCTGTTCATTCGCCGTCAGGGCTCGAGCGTAGCCTCCCTGACCGGCGCCGTCGATCGCCGATCGCAGTGTCACAAACTGGGCACCCAGGGACTCGGCCTGTTCGCGGGTCTCAGACCGGACGTCATAGGCCTTGACCTGGGCCCCGAGTCTGCGTGCCGTGGCGATCGCCTGGAGGCCGGCCACGCCGATGCCCAGGACGAGGACGTTTGCCGGCTTGGCCGTTCCGGCGGGGGTCGTCAGCAACGGAAAGTAGCGCCCGAAGGCCTCCGCGGCCACGATGACTGCCTTGTACCCGGCAACATTCGCCTGAGACGAAAGGGCGTCCATGCCCTGCGCCCGGGACAGTGTTCGCGGTATTGCATCAAGGCTTATGGCCGTCAGACCCAGGGCGGCGAGTTCCGCCATCGTCTCCGGATCGAGTAGCGGAGCGAGCATCCCAATGACGACCTGGCCCGGGTGAGTCAGCTTCATCTCCGCCGGCGTGGGACGGTGGATCCGCAAAACGACATCGGACTGCGAGTAGAGCGTGGCGGCGGTGACTATCTTGGCCCCTGCCTGGGCGTAGTCGACGTCCGGGAAATGCGCCTCAACGCCCGCGCCGCGCTCGACGAGCACGCTCAAATCGGCGGCTCGAAGCTTCTCGACCGCCTCGGGAACGAGCGCGACGCGGCGCTCCCCCGGCGTGGTCTCCCTGGCGACGCCAACTTTCATGGTGATATCACCTGCTGTACGCGAATGGATCGACCCCGTTCAGGGCGAGAGCGTCCAGCATGAACGCCGAGCGCCCGCGGGGACGCAAGGCATCCGATCGTGGAGGACGCTGCCAAAGTCTATCCGGGCGGGGCCGGACCTGTCGCGGCAGAAGGTCTCCAAAGGCGGGTAGAGCCCACCCGGACGGGTCGTGGCCCGCCCGACGCAACCCGGCACCGCAAAGACCATGCCATGGACGGACCGATGCGCCGGTTGTCCTCGCCACGTCACTACGGGCACTCGTTCACACTTCCGACCCGCGGATCCGAATCTGCCGAAACATATGTGTCGATATCTCGCGGCAAAGGCGTATAGTCGATTGGCCATCGTCCATATGTCGGGCGATGAATGGCGTTCCCGTCCTGGGATCGGAGAAGAGGACAGAGATGGTCACAGTTCGAAAAGCCGATCCGGCACTCATGGACAAAGGCAGCCAGCGTCCCCGGGAGTTGAGCCCTGCGGCACGCGAGCGAGAGCAGCAGCAGCGTCAGTTCAAGAAGCTGATAGGCCAACTCAAAGGGCCGGAACAGGTATTCGAGGTCAGACTGGATCCGACTGAGAAGCCGATCACGATTCGGCAACGCCTCCTGCGCGTAGCGGCCGATGCCAATGTCGAGATCGCGGTGCGCAAACACGGAGATGGTTTCCTCGTCGGCCTGCTCACACCTGACCGGCGAACGAATCGCGGGCGCCGCGCGGCTGCTGCGGGGCCAAAGGACTGACATTCCCGGTCCTTGCTGCCTCGATGATCTGGGGCGAAGTCGACATGGAGATGACCGACCGAAGGCCCGTCCCGCGGTCCATTGGAAGGAACCTGAGTTGAGCGCCGTCACAGGCGACTCTGATCCTGTTGAGCAATCCTCCGCGCCTGCCGAAGGGCTGGACCTCGAACAAGCAGGTAGCCTCCAGCGACTGGTCGAGATCCGCTGTGGGTTCGCCGAGATGGCGCGCAAGGAGGCCCAGGCGGCATCGGCCCGCGTCGCGGAAATGAAGGTGATGCTGGAAGCCACCGCGGCCATGGTCGCCAAACTTCAAGCCCAAGTCGATGCGGCCGCAACCCATGCAGCAAAGGACGACGCCCACCGTGCCTTCCGGGCCGCCGTTGCGGCAGCGCGGGGTCGGGGCCAGGTCGAGAGCGCAGCAAGCACCTGGCTGCTCGGGATCAACACCATCAACGCGCAGAGCCGCGTCCTCCAGGCGCGACTCAAGCACGAGCGCGAGGTTGCCGACTCGCTGGGACCGCAGCTCTCGACGCTCTCCACAATGGCTGAGGCCAGCGCGACGGCGGCGGCGAAGGCCATTGAGGCTTGCCGCGAGGCCCAAGCTCAAGCCGAGGCTTCAGCCGCGGGCGGGACGAAGGCCTCCTCGTCCGACGAACCCCGCGTGCCGGAGACCGAGTCGGAACCTCAGACAGAGGCCGCGGCGGAAGGTGGCGGGACTCCACCGTCCGATAGGACATCAGGCGGGGAGTTGCCGGATCTTCTCGCCGACCAGGGCCTTCCGTCGACCGGCTGGCTGGTCATCGACATCAGGTCGCCGGAGCCCCAGGCGATCATCCGGCTGGTGCGCCGGGACGGCAAAACGCTGAACACGCTGGTGGATCGCCTGGCCGGCACCGACCCGACGGCCCGCAGCTGCTGGGGGCTGCTTCTGTCGAACTTCGTGGATTCAATTGCCGCAG
>Ga0182021_10008792_pt1 | contig 11954 bp, 9 predicted proteins | sample 612E3MmetaG_FD_120493 | JGI IMG/M metagenome (GOLD analysis project Ga0182021, IMG submission 120493) | Permafrost microbial communities from Stordalen Mire, Sweden - 612E3M metaG (Illumina Assembly) | ecosystem: Environmental > Terrestrial > Soil > Wetlands > Permafrost | place: Sweden...
ATCTCTTTCATACCAGAGAGGACCTACTTCCTCTAAAAGTTTATTTCTGAAAAAGAATATGGACACTGAAAAAAAATATTAGTATGTTTAGATAGTTGTTTCACCCACCGAATGTACTTGAATAAATAATTCAGAAAGGGTCATAACGATGGCACGTGCACACAATTTCTTTGCTGGACCAGCAGTTCTCCCTCTTTCCGTCATTGAAGAGACGCGAGACGCCGTGATGGATTTTTCCGGACTTGGCGTTTCAATTATGGAAATCAGCCACCGCGATAAAACGTTTGAAAAAGTGGTAACAGATGCACAAGCAGATGCTCTTGCTCTTATGGGGCTTTCTGCAGATGAATATGCCGTGGTTTTTCTTGGGGGCGGCGCAAGTATGCAATTTGCAATGGTACCAATGAATTTTCTCCAAAAGAAAGCTGATTATGTCAATACAGGTGAATGGGCATCAAAAGCGATAAAAGAAGCAAAGCTTCTCGGAGAAGTAACGGAAGTCGCATCTTCAAAAGCAACGAACTTCAATCAGCTGCCGAAGAATATCAAATATTCCAGCGATGCGGATTATGTCCATATCACTACGAACAACACGATCTTTGGAACGCAGTGGAAAACTGATCCGGATGTCGGCACTGTTCCGCTTATCGCTGATATGTCTTCTGACATGCTTAGTATGAAACGTGATTTCAAAAAATACAATCTCTTGTATGCCGGTGCACAAAAAAATCTCGGTCCTGCCGGTGTTGTTATGGTCGTTATCAAGAAAGCGTGGATGGAAGCAAAAGCAAAACAAAACATTTCGTCCATGTTGAAATATAAAACACATGTGGATGCAGGCTCGTTATACAACACGCCGCCCTGCCTGCCGATATTTGTGGTCGGCAGAACACTGAAATGGATTATCAAAGAAGGCGGATTAGAAGCTATTCAAGCGCGTAATCAAAAGAAAGCAAAGCTTATTTATGATATCTTCGATGCACATCCGGAATTCTACAAAGGTTCCGTTGTCAACAAAGAAGACCGTTCTCTCATGAATGTCACATGGAATTTGCCAACACCGGAGTTGGAAGAGAAATTTATTACCGAGGCAAAACCCAAGAAAATGCTTGGACTGAAAGGTCACCGTTCAGTCGGCGGTATGCGTGCCTCAATGTATAATGCCTGCCCGATGGAATCAGTTGAGCTTCTGGCGAAGTATATGGAAGAATTCTACAAGGCGAATAAATAACAGTCAGACCTGCAATTCTAAAAACAAAAGGCGGCTTGGAATTCAAGTCGCCTTTTTTATTTCAATTCAATTTTCTCTGTGAAAGGATTTCTCACTATTCAAAGGGAAACGAGAAACCGCTTACAACACAGTAATTTCCATTCTTCTGCATGTTCCAATCAACCGAAGAAATATTTGACAACCAAAAGGGAAGAGGTTTTTAATGCCAATTTAACCGAACTGTTTTACGAAGTTCTTCTTTGTTATTTGGTAATAGAGGAACACCAATGTACCTGTCAACAAGAGTGCAGCTATGCCCCCTAAAAAGGTTATCTCAAAATCAAACACACGAAAGACCGTTTGTTCATGTTGCGTCTTATAGAGGGAGAGAACAGCGAGAAGATTGTTTGTGAAATGTGCGAAGATACACGGTACGAGACTTTTGCTTCGATAATAAAAGTACCCGATGAGAATTCCTAAACAAGAGAGTGATATTAAATTTAACGGCTGCATATGATAAAGTCCAAAAATTATGCCGGTAATAAATACGCTCTTCATTCCGAGTGTACGTTCCAATGTCCGCTGAACATACCCGCGAAAAAGCATCTCTTCACACACTGCTGGAGTTATGCACACAACAACAATCAACCAAAGTAATTCCTGCGAACTATACGATGTAAATATTTGAGCGTGCACCTGAGCTAAGAAATCTGGAATATTCAATTTCGTAACAAAAAATTCACTTATGGACCCACTCACAGGAACAAAACAGACAGTAGCGGCGACGGCAACCACTAGTTCAAGAAGGGGGATACGAGCAATCCGAACATATGAAAGTACATGAATCGTATGCCAGCGCTTGATAATCCATACTATCGGCAAAAGCATAAAAAGAAACTGGGAGACGATCAAGGAGTAACGCAAGGGATTTTTCAATACTGTCATCGTGTGCGAAATTTGCTCAATAAATGTTTTCCCTTTTATTATTTCCTGTGTTCCTGATATGTTGAGAAAAAACAATATTCCAGTAATAATTGTTTGTGCGTAAAAATATACTACACCGGTGATGATCAAACCTAGAAACGCTGCTGTTGTTATGTTGCGATGTGCGCGTTCCCAAGAACCATCGAAAATCGGTGGTGTCCGTTCTAAAGATTCTTCATTGAGATGATCCATCAAAACTGCCCTAGGTCAATCGGTTCCTGTGAACCATCTTGAACAACGGCTGGATTTTGCTGAATTGTTGTACCGGTATTTCCACGCGCGCGCAAATCATAGTAGAGTACGACCGTATAGACTGGAGTAACCAACAAAGAGAGTAAAGCGCTGATACCGCTCCCGATAGCAATTCCCGGCCCAAATGATTTTTCCAAATTCTTCAACATTTCCGGATTAATATTTCCGCCAGTTTTTCCGAGCATGGTAAAATATTCTTTGTATACATCCCACATACTTCCGAAAGTAATCGGCAATGACACAATAGAGATAGCGAATTGCGTAAGAATGGAAAGAAGCAGCAGTATACCAAAGGTTCTCCACCAATACCCTTCGACCAAATACCAGCTCGCTCGCAACGATTCTATGACGGTGAGATCGTCCACTGCTATAGCAATAAGTGAAAAATACCACTTTAAACCAATATATACGATGACCGGGATGAGAGCGAGCAAACAGAGAACAACCATCAATCCCATAAGCATTTTCGAGAGAGCGGCAAAAATTGCCAGTATAATGCCTATGATTATTATCCCGCCAATGAAGATGGAATATTTCAGAACTGCTTGTCCGATACCATACAACCATTTGAGATTAAACATTTCACTTAATGCATCCGAAAACGTAATTGGATGCGACAATATTTCCCGGCTTACAACAATACTAATGGCGATCTCTGCAAAAAGAACACCAAGTGCAAAAACAAAAGTTGCTAGTAAGAAAAAAGAGAGCGTACTAAGAATCGGTAGTATCATATCTAAACTAGGTTCACTTTGCACTTGGTGAATTGTATCCTTCATGTCGGCAAGGGATGAATAAAAATCATCCGTAGCAATTGCCATGAGAATGATTGGAAACAAAAGAATGAGTACTGCAATACAAAGATTACGAAAAAAAGTTTTGCCGATGAGTGAAAATGTTTTCTCGAAGATATCGCCTAGTGTTAATGGAGGGAACGGAGGATTCATTAGTTTTACTCCTCTTGATGTTTGATAGTGGACACCCTTATTATTGGTGATATTTCAACATTCTTTTATTATCGAGATCTAAGAATAATTGAAGCATGTATCAATAATGCCTCTTTCCTCATGACACAAATCCTAAATCAATACTGTGAAACTTACGAATGCATCAACGGAGAATCAAGTCATTATCACAGGCAATTGTTTTTCGAAAATATTCTCGTACCTTTTGCCACACTATGTATCTCACCCAAATCTAACGAGGTGCCTTATGGATAAAGAACTTATTTCCAACGGAAAGAAGAAAATTTTGAAACCCGAAACTCTGATGATGGGATATGGATATAAACCCGAGTGGTCGGAAGGAGCCGTAAAATGTCCTATTTTTCAGACTTCTACGTTCGTTTTTGAAAATGCCAGAGACGGCAAGGAATTTTTCGAGATGGCACACGGCTTGCGCGAACCTGGTGAGCATGGTGCTGGATTGATATACAGCCGCATGAATAATCCCGATCTGGAAATTCTCGAAGACCGTCTTACCGTATGGGACAATGCAGAAGCATGCGCTGTGTTTGACAGCGGAATGGCGGCAATCAGTACAGCAATGCTTGAGGTGTTGAAGCCAGGCAATGTTCTCCTGAGCAGCGAACCTATTTACGGAGGCACGGAACATCTTTTCGAAGACGTGCTGGCAAAATTCGGCATTAAGACCATGAACTTTGGCGTACAGCACACACGGCAACAAATCATCGACATGGTGGAACGAGGCGGCGCGGCAGACAAACTCGGGATGATCTACTTTGAAACTCCCGCCAATCCGACGAACTGCCTCATCGATATCGAAATGTGTGTGGACATTGCAAAACATTTTTCTACGAAGGACCGTAAAGTTCTGACCGCATTGGATAACACTTTTCTTGGCCCTCTCTTCCAACATCCCTTGAAGCATGGTGTCGACCTTGTTTTGTATTCGGCAACCAAATATATCGGCGGCCATAGCGATGTTGTTGCCGGTGCATGTCTCGGATCAAAAGAATTAGTCAACCGCATCAAGTCGATGCGCAGCGTTCTCGGATCGATGGCGAGTCCGCTGACGGGCTGGCTGCTTATGAGGAGCCTTGAGACGCTCAAGATGCGCATGACGGCCGCAGCACAAAGTGCACAAGAAATTGCTCTCTGGCTCTCAACACATCCCAAAGTTGAAAAAGTATTATACCTTGGGCTACTGAAAGAGGGCAATCCGCAGTACAGTATCTATAAAAAACAATGTCTCTCGCCCGGAGCTATGATCAGCTTTATCGTCAAAGGTGACGAACAGGCATCGTTCCGTTTCCTCGATTCATTGAAGATGGTGAAACTCGCCGTCAGTCTGGGCGGCACCGAATCGCTTGCTGAACATCCGGCGGCAATGACACATTCTGCCGTAGAACCGAACAAGCGGAAAGAATTTGGGATCGCTGATAATCTCGTACGTTTATCGGTGGGAGTAGAAGCAACGGAAGATATTATCTGGGATTTGGATCAGGCATTATCACAGATATAATTTTAGTTTGCAGAGAAGTTCCCTGCCAAACAACTTCGCGGGCAGGAATGTCGCGATTTTAAGATTTCAAAAAAATCCGGACTTTTCCGAAAGGGATGGTTTTTTGCCAAGCTAAAAAAGGTTCAATATGTGGCTGAAGCTGACACTACTTTTTTATTTGTCCACGACGTTCCACCCAATCCGCCTAAAATATGGCGGATGCCCGCCAGAAAGTATATCGGGTAAACAATAAACGCGAAAGACGGCGGTTAGGACGACGTCGTTTACATGTAATCGAAGGAAAAGAAAAAAGTCCCCGGAGGGGCCAAACGTTTGTAACCATCCGAGAAGAAGCATTAGCCAACTCCATCGGAGTTGAACACCTACGGCGTTCACTGTCTTCGTGTTAAGAGAGTTACAAACATAAAACTCCTACGGAGTTGTTTATTGAAATTCTTATTGTGGATAGGCGGGGAATAGCCTTTACGCAGACAAAATGATTTTGTATCCGCGAATGCTGGTCACGGAATGAAGGAAAACAAGGTCATCCGCCCGGTAAGACTGCGGACAGGAAACGTCGAGGCTATAATTCACCTTGCTTTTCGCAACATCAGTTAGAGAAACAATCATATGAATTCCAAAAAATATTACTCTGCACTTTTTATCGATCGACGAATAACAAACTGTGAACTCCCGGCGGAGCCATCACAACAATATTCTTTTCATTTTGTATGATCGGAAAGTCGGCCGTCACGCCGTCGAGTATCATAACACCGGCTCGTCTGCTCAACATAAGTGCGCACCGCGCAGGTGATGAGTACGTCACTTCCAGGCTATCTCCATTTCGTTGGCATCTCAGAAGTTCATCTGAGAGAGAAACCAATCGAATTGGGGGCACCTGATTGGTACTTGTGTTGTGTCTATCGCCAAAACTCAGTCTATGTTTCCCTTGCGGAATCAAAATGCCTTCCCCATTGTAGCACATCCATGATTTACCATCCAGGAAGAAATCGCCATTCATTTTCACTGAGGTAAGTGTCACGATGTAGGGGGTGTTGATGAGCAAATCACGACCATCCGTACGAATCTCAGCCCGGGCTGCCATGGCAAATGGAAGAATCTCCCAGTCGTGGCTAAAGACAGTAGACTCGGAATAAAAGCACACCCGGGAACTTTGGACAGCCGCTTTTTCCCAAAGCTGATGGATTTCCGAACCGGTCGGTTGAGCGACCGAGTAGCCTTTCTGATGAGGTGGATGTACGGCTACAACATTGATATCGATGATGAATGGACGATCTCCGAGAATCCGGCGGTAGGTTTTTCCTAAATCGGTATAGCGTTCAGGCGGTTTCGTCCACTCCGTGTAAGGATCTTCCACCTGAAGCGTGATATTATACTTCTTTATCAGTTCGAGTGTACTCTGCATATCAAAACCCAATAGTTGTTCGAACTCTGGGTGGAGTGAATTATCCGCGATGGTGAGAATCATTTCCCAATTGCGTTTTCGCGCCTTGTTGAGACTGTCGAGGGCATGGATAACCTGGCTCAAGAGACTATTGTTCACCTCGACCCGGTATCGATAAAAAGTGTTGAGTGCGACAGAGTCCTTTTTCCAATAATGCTGATCGGTTGTATCGAACAATTCGATTTGATCAAAGCCATGAAGTTTCTTGAAATCGGCACGCACGGCCGGGGTGAAGCCGGTAAAGTATTCAGGATGAAGAGGCCCTTGAAGAGCTTCCGAACCGACTCCGGTCATCGAGAACTCGGCGATGTCGATGCCATCCCAATCGTTTTCAAGGAGCAGTGAAAGATCATCCATAGCAGTCTGGAAGCAGAGCTGATTCTGGAAGTCCATCAGATAAAGAAAATCAAGATGCGCATCCTGAAGCAGCGCGTTCTTTTGACGCCATTCTGGATGGAGATCCCAGAACTTCTTTCCAACATACGGCCATTCGAGCCAGGCGTAGACAAGGATTCCATTCTGATGCGCAGTCTTGATCAGCCGGCTGTAATCGTAGGGTGTCTGGGCATAAAAATACCATGCCGCTGCGTGAATTGCACGGATACCTGATTGCCGCCATTGTTTCACCAATGTATCAATCGAAACATTAAACCGGAAGCCCGGATCGAAGTAAGCATCTGCTCCCTGTCGTCGAAAGAGAGGATGTCTGTGCAGTACATGAACGATGAAATATGGGAGATTTACAAAACGCGCAAATCCCTTTCCTGAAATGGGATCAAAGAGAGGAGCAAAATACAGGCATTCCCCTTTGTCAAACTTTTGTGTGATGGCCAACGGATAATTATGATCGCCGCCTGAAACGAGGAGATTCATTTTTTGTTCGTGGAAATTTGTAATCCAGGCAGCACGCTGATTGCCCGACCAGTAAGGTTTGAGTTCCGGGAGTGTATGGTCTACAATATCCGCTACTCGTACAGGCTTTCCCAGTTGTATGCCCATTGCCCGTGAAAGGACGCTTTCTCCATCTGTAACTAGAGTGAGGCCGAGCGACAGGCTCTTCATAATTGTCTTGACATTTTTCGCGGACAGCAAGCGAGCGGAAGCGTGCGGTATAATGAGTAAGGTATTCGACCCCGGGGGGTGATTCGTTAGATCTCCGGGAACTCTGCGAATAGTCTTGAAGCCGGAGCTCTCCAGGGCGGTAAAGAAACTCTCCTGGTCGATTGCATCTTCGTTGAGGGCTTTCGAATTCCACAGGAGCACAGTTTCCACTTCGCCATCGGTAATTTTTTGGGAATAAGCTGTGTGATTGGAATAAAGAATTAACAGGAAAAAGAAGACAATCCTCCCTATCCATTCAAACCGACGGTATTGGTATTCTATCTGAAGAGAAGATTTTTCGGTCATCGCATTCACATCCTGCTCACTGTGTAAGTGAGTGAAAGCTGTGAAGGCATTTGCAGACTTTGATTGCATTGCCTCTGTTTGTCGTATTATTAAATGTATAAGTTTATAGATGGGAATTCAATGGACAGAGCTATAAATTTTCACACGAAAGGTTTTCGGAACCCAACCGTAGAATTGTCCAGCGGTGGTTCGAATTGGCGAAAGTTCGCTAGAACTTATGTATCAATTAGAAAACAACGCGCCAACCGCACGGTCAAGCTCGTACTTGCTGATGACAAAGCGGTAGAGCGCCTGCAAACTCATCAACCTCGCTGAGGATTCTGCCGTCTCTGCATCCAGAAGATCGAGATTAGTGATAGAACCCGTCTCGTACCGCGTTCGTGCAATAGTGACTGCATCAAGTGCCTGCTGAAGCTGCACATCTGAAATTTGCACCTTCGACCACGATGCCTGAACATCAGCCACGGCCTGCTCAACATCTGATCGAATTTGCCGCTCGGCATCCTGCGTGTGCGCCTGTTCCGATTCTATAGCCGCCTGCGCTTCTTCCACCTGATGACTTACCTTGCCGCCATCAAAAATGGGGAATTGCGCTTGTGCTCCCCACATCCAGTTGCCCCGCATGGGATAGATGTTCGGTTCATACCCGTTCTTCAATCCATATGCAGCGATTGCTTTTAAGGAAGGCATGTTCCCCCGTGAACTCGCATCCTTTTGGAGCTTCGCCGATTCTTCCGCATCGTGCGCAAGCTTTAATTCGGCACGCTGGTGTAATGCAATCTGCTGGAGAGAATCCATATTGAGCGACAATAGTACCTGTTGAAACGACCCTTGAATTATCAGAGGGATATTCGTTGAAAGATTCAGAAGCTGACGAAATATGGATTCTTGTTTCTGAAGCGAATTTTGAATTTCTACCCTTTGATTTTGTGATGAAGCAACGCGCACTTGCGTCGTCAGTACATCGAAATTCGTCGCGCTTCCTGCCGTTACCCGTTTCTGCGTGATTGAAATATGTTGAGTGAGCGCTTCAATTTGCTCATCTTGAACCTGCATACTCTTTTGCAGCAAAATTATTGAATAGAATGTGCGAATGGTTTGGAGAGCTAAATTGGTTTTCGTCAATTCTATTGCATCGCGCGATGTCTGCACTCTCGATTGGCTCAGGTCAATCGCGGCGCTCGTTTTACCAAAATCAAATACCGTGTATTTTCCGGTAACGTGCGCATCATAATTATCCTGAGGAGCCAACACGATACTGCCAAACGCAGGGAAACTGAACTCCGGCACGGGACCGATATGCGCATACACGGCATCAGTCGATATCTCCGGATATTGAGAACTCGAAGCCTGCAAAGTGCGAGCTTCGGCTGCACGAACATTTGCCAATGCCTGTCCAAGAACCGGATGGGTTTGCAGTACCCGCTGAACCGCCTGTTCGACTGTTATCGAATCCTGTCCTGCGGCAACGCTGCCGAGAAAAAAGATTACCGAGAAAATTATTTTCATTCTATTCATATTTCTTCATCCTTGTATAACATTATTTCTATTAATAACTGATGTTACGCATTATGAATATTTTTGAAGATTATCTTCATTACTCAACATATTCTACAATTAGGAATCCATCACTTAATATACATGCAAAAACTGATTTCTTGTTTTTTTTTAAATCTCAAGAAAAAGAACAAAGCACTCCTCCCCATGTCCCCTCCTCGTGGAGGAGGGGATACAGGGGTGATGTAGCAACAGTGCAAATGAATATTCGATATTGATATTTTCATAAGGTTGCGTAACATGAGGTAATAATTATCCACGCAGTCCCGCATGGCGTGGTATTGAATCCAAGAAAGAATAAAAAGTTTTTATTCCATTGGCGATACATGTTCAGGTTTATTTCGCTTTTGTACACGAAGGAATAAAATAGGAACAAGCGCAGCAATAGTAATAATCGACGCTATCAAAAAATCGTCAGCAACGGACTGGATAAACGCCTGGTTAGAAATGTGCGATGCAATAAGAGCATTAGCACGCATCGCTGCAAGAGATTGATTTCCGCCGACTGCATTCATACTAAAACGCGTCAAATGCTGTGCAGCCTGACGAAACGCATCCGATTGAGGGTTCACGACCTGGCTGTATGCTGCCGTATGATAAATTGTACGCCTCAGCAGCAATGTGCTCATAAATGCTATACCGAAGCTCCCGCCTAATTGCCGAATAACATTAAATAACCCGGATGCCTGTCCAATTTTGTGCCGCGGAATATTGGAAAGCGCCGACATCGAAAGAGGTGTGAACATCAATCCCATGGCAAATCCGCGGATGTACAGCGCCAGCATAATCTGATGACGTTCTGAATAGAAAGATAATGAACTGTTGATGAAGAGACTTAACGCCAACAGCGTAATACCGATCGCTGCAGGAATTCTAGGATTTACCTTATCCGATAGAAAGCCGGAAATCGGAGCGGTAATCGCCTGAAGGATACCGACAGGTAAAAATAGCGAGCCCGCCTGAAATGCCGTATATCCCATCGACAGTTGGAGATACAGCGGGAGCAAAAATGTGCTGCCGAACATCCCGAATCCAAAAATGAAGAGAATACCATTCGCTACGCTAAAATTAAAATCCTTGAGCAAACGCAAGTCAATGAGCGGATGTTTTATGGTAAGTTCCGTCACTAAGAACACAATAAGTCCGAATGCCGATATAACAAAACATGAGATGATGAATGGCGATGTCCACCCTCCGGTATTCCATGAAGCATTGCCATCCGTCAGCGCCAGCAGAAGCGCACAAAGAAACGTTGCCATCGATACGAATCCAATCACATCGAATGACCGCGAATGCTCCGTTTTATATTCACGCTGAATGACCGCCGTTGCAAACAAACCCATAATGCCAACAGGTACATTCACATTAAAAATTGCATTCCAATTAATGGTATCAATGAGATACCCGCCAATCATAGGGCCAAGCGATACGGAAGCTGCCGCCGCAATAGCCCAGAACCCAAGCGCAACTCCGCGCTGCTGGGGCGGAAATTCGCGGGTCACAATCGCCATGCCGGTTGGCATAATCAATCCCGCACCGCATGCCTGAACGATTCTGAAAATGATAAGCATATTTTCATTCCACGCCTGCCCGCAGAGAAATGAACCAAGTGTAAACAATGACAATGCTAAAAAATATGTTCTCTTGTATCCGAAGTGATCTGCGATCCATCCCGAGGTCGGGAGCATGACTGCAAAGACCAGCATATATGCGGTAATCACCCATTCGGCTTTATCGACAGTAATTCCGAACGACGCCATAATTTTCGATAAGGAAACATCCACGATTGTGGCATCGAGCACAGCCATAAAAGTGCCGATCATGATGTTCGCCAAAACCCACCATCGGTACGAGGTATGTTCATGATGAAGCGATGGTACACGATTCGTAAATCCGAGTTTCAAACGATGTGTTAAGCCTGAAAACATAGTCAACGAACCCTTACCTTCACTTCGACCGACATGCCGGGCAATAAATAAACATTTTGAGAACGTTTGCTGTCTGTCCGTTCGATAGAGATTTTTATCGGAACGCGTTGTGTCACTTTCGTAAAATTCCCCGATGCATTATTAGGAGGAATCAAAGAAAATTGCGACGCTGTGTTGGAACCGAGCCGTAGAATAGTCCCGATAAATTTTGCATCAGGATAAGAATCAACGCTTATTTCTACTTTATCACCGAGGCGTAAATTAGAAAGACTCGTCTCTTCTAAATTTGCCGTCACCCAAACGTCTTTCACGTTATAGATTGTGAAAATGGATTGGCCGGGCTGTACGATATCGCCCGACAGAACCCAGCGCTTGGAAATAACGCCTGTCATCGGTGATTCGATCACGGTGTTTGTCAATTGAGTTTGGATTACGCCAAGCTGCGCCTGTGCGGCTGCTGTCTGTGCAATGGCAATATTGTGCCGCGCCTTGCTCGATTCCAATTCGCTTTGCGCATGGTCATACTGCTCTTTTGGAATAACGCTCTGGTTAAATTGCGTCGTTGCCCGTTCATAATCCATCCGGGCTTTGTCCATATTGACTTTTGCAAGCGTAATATTTTCCCGGGCAAACGCGAGTGAAGCTTTCGCTTGCGCTTCCTGCGCACGCAAGTCGCTGTCATCCAGCC
>Ga0182021_10008793_pt1 | contig 11954 bp, 7 predicted proteins | sample 612E3MmetaG_FD_120493 | JGI IMG/M metagenome (GOLD analysis project Ga0182021, IMG submission 120493) | Permafrost microbial communities from Stordalen Mire, Sweden - 612E3M metaG (Illumina Assembly) | ecosystem: Environmental > Terrestrial > Soil > Wetlands > Permafrost | place: Sweden...
AAATCCAGGTCTTCATGAATGGTGGTTCAGCACCTTGCGGTAACCAGATGCCGGTTGGACCTACCATGACCGGTAAACTCTGCAGCTTCGATGTTATGCTGGCTGCTACAGGTATCACTGGTTCGACCCAGTTTCATATCTATGATGCCGGCTATAACCTTTTAGGCAATACTGCTACGTTCAACATTGATAATGTTGACACATGGACCACGGTAACTGCCGACAGTATCCCGTTCACAGGCCTGTTCTATGCCATGATCGATATTGGTACAGGATATGTCAATGGTCTTGGACTTGACCAGGACGGACCTTTTGCAGCATCCGACCTTACATGGATCTATTACAACGGCGCATGGTCAACCCTGAACAGTGTTGCACCGGGAGTCTTCGGCGCAACTGTTGCACTGATCCGGGCTCACGCCTATGTAACATACGACGACAAGAAGTCTGTATCTCTGGGTACACCTGTACATCCTGTAACTCCTCCGGGCAAATCTGATGGTAAATTCACCGCAAAGTATGCTACGGGCGGAATGAAGTTCACAGGTTCCAAGGGTATCTACAGCGAGGGCAGCGATGGAAGTATCATAGCCGGTTACAACGTCTATCGTACCGACACATCAGCTTTGCCGCCGTTTACCAAACTGAACAATGCACTTGTAACGGTGACCAATTACAGGGATATCATCCCCAACCAGGTTTCCGCATATGGCAAGTACAAGTATTTTGTAACAGCAATGCACAAGGATACTGTTGCCAATGTAATGCTTTGCGAATCTCCGGGCAGCGATACAGTACTGGTCCACTGGCCGGCTGTTGGCGTTGTTGAGATCGGTAACGGCCAGATCATGGTATACCCGAATCCTGCAAATGATAATGTAAATGTGAAGAGCACTTACGTGATCAATGCAATTGAAGTAATGAACTATGTTGGTCAGACAGTCTACAGGAATAATAATGTAGCTGGCAAAGACACCAGGTTCAGCGTTTCAGCACTGCAGTCAGGTGTGTACTTTGTGAAGGTTAATACCGAACAGGGTGTCCGCACAGTTAAAGTCACTGTGACACACTAATCTTTAATTAGATATCCTGAAGAAGGCGTCCCAAAAGGACGCCTTCTTTTTTACCCTATCTTTGCAGATCCCAATGATCTCGGTAAACAATATCTCAGTTCAGTTCGGCGGAGAACCACTCTTCGACCATGTTTCATTTTTTATTAATGATAAGGACCGCATTGGGCTTGTAGGCAGGAACGGAGCCGGAAAATCGACTATCCTGAAAATCATTTATCGCTTACTTTCACCGGATTTCGGTGAAATTGTCATGCCCGAAGGGCAGACCATAGGCTACCTTCCGCAGGAGATGGAAATAAACAGCAGCCAGACTGTTCTTGCCGAGGCTTCAATGGCTTTTACCGAGATCATCGAACTTGAGGAACACATACGTGCCCTGGAAAATGAAATCCATAACAGGAAAGATTTTGAATCAAAAGAATATCAGGCATTGCTGAAGAAGCATTCAGAGGTCTTTGAACGGTATCATATCATAGGCAGCCAGTCGATCCAGGCTGACATTGAGAAAGTACTGACCGGGCTTGGTTTCAGGAAGGAAGATTTGAACAGGCCGGTACAGGAATTCAGCAGCGGATGGCAGATGAGGGTCGAAATTGCCAAGATATTACTTCGCCAGCCAGATCTTATCCTCCTTGATGAACCCACCAACCACCTTGATATCGAATCCATCCAGTGGCTCGAGAATTTTCTGATCCAATACAGGGGCGCCGTGATTCTTGTTTCCCACGACAGGGCATTTCTTGATAATGTGACCAACCGTACGATTGAGATCAGCATGGGCAGGATATTCGATTACAAGACCAACTATTCGGGATATGTGGAAATGCGGGAAGAAAGGATGGAAAGCCAGCTTGCAACGTATGAAAACCAGCAAAGACAGATCCGCCAGATCGAACGGTTCATAGAACGGTTCCGTTATAAAAATACGAAAGCCCGCCAGGTGCAGTCAAGGATCAGGATGCTTGAAAAAATGGATTTGGCCGAAGTGGAACAAATGGACGATTCCTCCATTCACTTCCGTTTTCCACCGGCCCCTCATTCTGGCAAGATAATCCTTGAAGCCAGGAACCTTATCAAGGATTATCCCCAGAAAAGAGTACTGCAGGGGCTTGATTTCACCATGATAAAGAACGACCGTATTGCCTTCGTTGGCCGCAATGGTGAAGGAAAGACCACACTTTCAAAGATCATTGCGGGAGTTCTGGACTTTTCGGGCGAATTGAAACAGGGGCATAATGTGGTTACCGGATATTATGCACAGGATCAGGCCGAAACCCTGGATCCTGATAAAACAGTTTTTAAAACTATTGACGATATTGCCACCGGAGATATCCGGCCAAGGATCAAGGCCATCCTCGGAGGTTTTCTTTTCAGTGGAGATGATATAGAGAAAAAAGTGAAGGTCCTCAGCGGTGGTGAGAAATCGCGGCTCTCTATTGCCAGGCTCCTGCTCACCCCGGCAAATCTGCTTGTTCTTGACGAGCCGACAAACCATCTCGACATGAGGTCCAAGGATATCCTGAAAAATGCACTCATCAGCTATAACGGCAGCCTTATTATCGTCTCCCATGACCGTGATTTCCTGCAGGGCCTGACCAACAGGGTTTTTGAATTCAATCAGGGAAAGATCAGGGAATACCTGGGCGATATTTATGATTATCTTGAACAACGGCGGATCAGGGACTTTTCTGAACTGGAAAATGCCCCAACGAACCCGAATGAGCAAATACCGGAAAATGTTTCCCCTAATAAAGCGAGCTATGAAAAGAAGAAGGAGTTCGAACGGGATATCCGCAAGCTGAAGACCCAGATCAACAGGTCGGAAGCTGAGATCGGGCGGCTTGAAAATGAAATCCGGATAAAAGAGGAAATGCTTGGTGAACCCCATAAATACCAGGCCCTGATCAGGGATGGTTCTTTATATAAAGAATATGAAGCATTGAAAGCTAAGCTTTCGAAGGAGTTTGAAAATTGGGAAAACCTGAATAACAGCCTTGAAAAGTTGAATTAAATATTACCGCTCAGGTATTCATGCCTATGTTTCCCTGTTTACCATCTGCCCGGCCAGCTCTAGAAGAAATTTCTTTTTACCCTCTTCTATACTGATATCAGATAAAACAGCCAGGGCTTTTGAAAAATAATCATCTATGAGACAACGGGTCATTGCATCAATATGCAGTTCCCGGTAAATTCCGGTGATCATGTTGATTTTTTCGGCCTGCTTAATGGTGTTTTTATGAAAATGTTCGTTCAGTTTTTCAAGGGATTCCGCGTTTGCCAGTTCGAAAGCCTTTAAATACAGGAATGTTTTCTTATTTGTCACAATATCATTCCCGATCTCTTTCCCGAACTTCTTCACTTCTCCAAACACATCAAGGTAATCGTCCTGAAGCTGGAAAGCCAGTCCAAGGTGCTCACCGAAAGTGTAAATCAGATCAGCATCACTGGCAGGGGCACCTGCAATAATCGCCCCAAGTTTAAGACTGCAGGCGATAAGGACCGCTGTTTTCAGCCTGATCATCCTGATATAATCTTCGATGCTTACGTCGGTGCGATGTTCATAATCCATATCATACTGCTGCCCTTCACATACCTTGCGTGCTGTATCGTTAAACAGTTCAAGGACTTCCGGAAGCAGGGAGGAATTTGTTTTTGTCACATACTCATAGGCCATCACAAAAAGTGTGTCCCCGGAAAGTATGGCGGAATTGGTGTTCCATTTTTTATAAACCGTTTCACGGCCCCTTCTGAGCGGAGCCACGTCCATGATATCATCATGCAGGAGGGTGAAATTATGGAAAAGCTCAAGGCCGATGGCAGGCGCCAAGGCATTTTCTATCTCGCCTCCGAACATATCGCATGACATGAGTGTAAGCAAGGGCCTCAGGCGTTTTCCCCCAAGATCCATCATGTATTCAATTGGATTGTAAAGTGATGATGGTTCAAATCGAAAAGAGGCCCTGTTAAAAGCTGCGGAAATAATATCCTGAAGTTCTTCTTTTGTATACATGAAGCTTATTCATTAATTTAAAACGGATCCGTATTGTTCACCAGACCCTGTAGATGTTGAGCCCTGAATGCAAAGGGCTGATTGTGATTATTTTGAAAAGCCGGGAAGATCATCCAGGTTAAGCAAATAATTCCCGTAGCCGCTTTTAAGCAAAGGCTGTGCAATCTTTGAAAGCTGCTCACGGTTAATAAATCTCATCCGGTATGCAATTTCTTCGATACATCCGATCTTCAGGCCCTGGCGGTTCTCTACTACCTCGACAAACTGTGCAGCCTGCAGAAGCGACTCAAATGTTCCGGTATCCAGCCAGGCAATACCACGGCTCAGTACCCCTACTTTTAATTTTCCATTCTCCAGGTAATAGCGGTTCACATCTGTGATCTCATATTCACCCCTTAAACTTGGTTTTATGTTTTTGGCCACATTAACCACCGAGTTATCATAAAAATAAAGCCCGGGAACAGCATAATTTGATTTGGGAGATTTGGGTTTCTCTTCTATTGACAGGGCTTTATAATTATCATCAAATTCGACCACTCCGTAACGGTCCGGATCGTTCACATGGTAGGCAAAGACGATGCCTCCGTCAGGATTGCTGCTCTCCTGGACCATTTGTGAAAGACCGTTCCCGTAAAAAATATTGTCTCCCAGGATAAGTGAGATTTTATCCTTCCCGATGAATTTCTCCCCGATTACAAATGCCTGTGCCAGTCCGTTGGGTTTGACTTGTCCGGCATAGGAGAAAGACATTCCAAGTTCGCTACCGTCGCCCAGGAGCCTTTGAAAATTCGGAAGATCATGAGGGGTGGAAATGATCAGGATCTCCCTGATCCCCGCCATCATCAGCACCGAAAGAGGATAATAGATCATCGGCTTGTCGTAAACAGGCATAAGTTGTTTGCTCACAGCAAGGGTCAGCGGATGCAGTCGTGTGCCGGCTCCGCCGGCCAGGATGATTCCTTTCATAGGCTAATACCGTTTTTTTATTTTTTCAAATCTTCCGGACTATCTTGTATGTCATGTTTTTCGTGAGGGACTTCATCTTCCTCATAGATATCCAGAATAGGCTTTTCAAAGGCTTTGGTCGTGCTCCAGTGGTCAAGGGTAAGTATCATGGATGGGAGTACAAACATATTCAATAAACCTGCTACAAGTAAAGTTATGGATACCAGGACGCCAAGTGCCTGGGTGCCTCCGAATGTGGAAAGTATGAACACCCCGAAACCGAAGAAAAGCACTGTTGAGGAATAGATCATGCTGTACCCGGTTTCCTTCAGAGCGGAAACCACTGAATATGGAATATTATGATTGGAATACTTAAGCTGCAAACGGTAGCGGGAAAGGAACTGTATGGAATTATCAACCGAGATTCCAAGCGCTATGCTGAATATCAGGATAGTTGATGGTTTAATAGGAATTCCGGCAAAACCCATCAGCGCCCCTGTCATGAGCTGCGGTATAATATTCGGAATCAGGGAAATCAATATCATTCTCCATGAAGTGAACAGGAATGCAAGAATAGCAGCAATGATCACAATTGCCAGGGCAATGCTTTCCCAAAGATTCCGGATCAGGAAATTGGTCCCTTTCAGAAAAACCACGGCGGTTCCGGTAACGTTCACGTTATACCTGGCAGGGTTGAAAATACTGTCGATCTTGGGCTTCAGGTTCTTTTGTATACTGTCGATCTTCCTGGTCCCCACATTGGCCATCTGAACGCTGATCCTTGTGATCTGGTAATTGCTGTCGATGAAATTTTTCAGTATGTTCCGTTTTTTGGGTTTCATATCGGGGATATAATCCGCCATAAATGCAATTTCACTCGAATTGGGAAGGGAATAAAATTCGGGGTTCCCGCCATAAAACGCCTGTCTTGCTGATTTGATGACTTCCACAACGGAAAGGGCTTTGGAAAGCTCTTTGTACTTCGCAAGTGTGTCCTGCAGGCGGTCGATCTTTTTTAAGGTCGAAAGCTGCAGCACCCCTTTTTTCTTTTTTGTGTCAATGGATATTTCCAGAGGCATGATGCCCTTGAAATTCTTTTCGAAGAAAAGCAGGTCTTTATATATCGGATCGCGTTTCGAAATATCATCGACAATCGTACCGGAAGTTTTTAAAAGACTGGCTCCCACAATTCCGAAGATCACACAAACCCCCATTGCGATGTAAATAGGTTTGCGGTAGTGTGTTACCCAGAACACAGCTTTATCGATGAGTTTCTTGGCAATGCTTGCTTCGATATGCTTTACATGCCTGCTTTCAGGTGGTGGCAGGAAGCTGAATATAATCGGCACAAGGGTCAGGGAAAGCGCATAAACAACCATAATATTGATCGCTGCAATCATTCCGAATTCTACAAGAAGCTGGTTCCTGGTAATTGTAAATGCTGCAAACCCTGCAGCTGTAGCCGCATTGGTAAGAAGGTTTGCCATCCCAATCCTCTGGATCACCCTCGTAAGGGCCTTTGCCTGGTTTTTATGATGGGCAAATTCATAATGGTACTTGTTGAGGATGAAAATGCAGTTTTCCACGCCGATCACGATCAGTAAAGGCGGGATTATGGATGTAAGCATTGTGATCTTATATCCGAATAAACCCATAAAACCAAGTGCCCAGATCACCGATATCATGATGACCAGGACGGGGAAGATCACGGCTTTAAAGGATCGGAAAAAAATAAAAAGGAAAAAAGCAGCAATAAGCAGTGTGAGAATAATAAAAAACTTCAGTTCATCCTGCAGTTTCTTGGCAATAAGTGCCTGGATATAAGGAAGCCCCGAATAATGAGCTTTTATATTGTTCTGTTTGCAGTAACGGTCGACCATCCCCTGTATAGTCCGCATCAGGTTAAGCCGTTCACGGGAATGGATAAGGGATTTGTCGAGAGTAAGTGCAAACAGGTATGCAGAGGTTGCCTTGTTGTATACCAGATTTTCATAGAAAGGCAAGGAGAAAATAAGTTTGTGAATGGAGTCGAGTTCCGCCTGTGTATGAGGTTTCTCAGGGCTGATAGGAATAAAAACGAATTTCTTCAGGGAATCGTTTTTGACCAGGTTGAAGATCCGGGTCACCGAAACTATACCTTCAACACCTTTGATCTTTGCCAGGGAATCGGACAGTTCAAAAACAGCATTGAAGTTTTTTAAACGGAAAATATCAGGATCTATGATCCCGATAAACATCACAGTTCCGTCCTCACCGAAGCGTTTGGTGAATTGCTGGTAAACCCTGAAAGTGGTATCGGTTTCCGGCAGGATGCTTGTGCTCTTGTATTGCAGTTGCACAAAAGTGGCCTTGTAGGCCATAAATGCCGTCAAAATTGCGATCAATGCCAGGATTATAATCCTGTTCCTTAAGATAATCCTGACCAGAAAATTCCACATATCCTTTGAAAGTGCGAAATTACGAAAATAGTACCTGATTTCTTAAATTCCATTTAAATCATTGGTAATTTTGCAGGAGAACACATGAATATCGAATATTGAATTACGAAGTAATTCAATATTTCGCTGCTTATTATGCATAAGGTCCTTTTCATCGATACAGTCCATCCTTTGATCAAAGAGGAGCTTTCAGCAATGGGATTTAAATGTGATTATTTTCCCGGATTCGGAAAGCAGGAACTTGAATCCGTGGCAGCCGGATATTACGGGATCATAATCCGCAGTAAGATTAAAATAGATAAGGACTTCCTGGATAAAGCCCCAGGCCTTAAATTTATCGGAAGGGTGGGGTCGGGCATGGAAAATATAGATGTGGAATATGCTCAGAGAAGGGGAATCGCTTGTTTGAATTCCCCGGAAGGCAACCGTGATGCCGTCGGGGAACACTGTCTGGGAATGCTTCTTAATTTGATGAATCATATCAACCATGCCGACCGGCAGGTAAGACAGGGATTATGGATCAGGGAAGGGAACCGGGGTACGGAGATAAAAGGAAAGACCATAGGGATCATCGGGTATGGGAATACAGGCAGTGCTTTCGCTCATAAGCTGAAAGGATTTGAGGCAGAAGTCATAGCCTATGATAAATATAAATCAGGATACACAAATGAATTTGTAAGAGAGGCTTCAATAGAGGCATTATGGGAAATGGCTGATATTGTTAGCCTTCATGTTCCGCTGACGGACGAAACATTGTTCATGGCCGATGATTCATTCTTCGGCAGGTTCAGAAAGAAGATCATATTTATAAATACATCCCGTGGACAGGTCGTAAGAACCAGTGCACTTGTAAGCGGTTTAAGATCGGGGAAAATATCGGCTGCTGCGCTGGATGTACTGGAATTTGAAGACAGTTCTTTTGAAGCCATCTCGGGTGACAGGCCACCGGATCTCAAATACCTGCTGGAAAGCGAAAACGTTTTACTGACACCTCATATTGCCGGATGGACTGTTGAATCGGATATTAAGCTGGCTAAAGTACTGGTGGAAAAGATCAAGGGTACTCTGATTTGACTGTATAAATTCCTGACAGCAAGGCGTTTTGCAGTTGATTCATGGTATCCGATAATTTCTATTGCTGTTCATTCATGCTTCACATTCCTCAATTTAATTTAGCTTTGCAAAAAATTCAGACTTCTGATTCATGAGATTTCCATTGGAACCATGTTCGAAAAATCCGTGCATGACAATAATTGAAATTCCGCGTGACCATTGAAAAATAAAATATTGACACATGAAACTGGATCATAAATTATTCCAAGGAAAAACTTTAGCAATCCTGTCAGGCGGGGGAGATACACCGGCAATAAATTCAAGCATCGAAGCGATCCGGAATCGCGCCTCGCTGCTTGGTTTTAAGGTATACGGAGTCCTGAGGGGATGGAAAGGACTGCTTGACGAAGGGGATATTGTTGACCTTACAAATCAGCCGTATGACGGATATTATGGAGGTACGGCCCTGCGGTCCAGCAGGACAAACCCTTTCCCGTCCAGGAAGAACCCCGAAAGCCGGGTTTCACAGGTTTTGAGAAATTTCGAGCGTTACAAGATCGATGTACTGGTTACTATCGGAGGTGACGATACCAATGGAGCAGCGAAACGTTTGTTCGAAACCGAAGGTATCCCTGTAATCGGATTCCCCAAGACTATTGATAATGACCTACGGACAAGGACCATCCATAGTTATAATGGTAAAAGCATTGAGGCGGTACTTTGCCCGGGTTTTCCTTCGGCCGCCAGGGCCATTATGGAATTTACCGCTAAAATCAAAACTACCGCTGAATCGCATTCCAGGATCATTGTGATGGAAGTCATGGGACGGGATGCAGGCTGGCTGACCGGTACTGCAATCTTCGGCGGGGCTTCATTGGGTCTTGTGCCGGAATTTGAAATGACCAAGGAGCGTAAGGAAGTCTTCTTCGAGACGGTCAAGGAAGAGTACATGCATTCGAAACATAAATGCCTTGTGATCCCGGTTTCAGAGGGAATCCGCTGGCATGATGATAAAACAGGTAAACTTGGTGTCGCTTATGCTTCATCCGAAGTTGACGAATACGGTCATCCACGGTTCGGGGGCGTAAGCGGGATTGTCGCTTCAGAGATAGCAAGCCACCTGGGCATCGAAGCCAGGGCCCAGAGCTCCGGATATTATGCAAGGGCAGGACATTGCCGTCATTATGACCGCAGACTGACTTCAACCCTTGCCGATAAAGTGGTGGACCTGCTTTTAAGAGAAGATTACGGCATGATGCCGGTAATGAAAAAAATCGTACCCCTTTTGGGACTGGAAGAATTCAACACTACAGCTATTGACATGGGAGCTGTCGGAAACAAGCCCCTTTCCGATGATTATTACAATATTGATAAGTTTTCCTTTACGGAAGCTTATACAGATTTCCTGACCCTGATCCTTGAAAAACCCGAATATCCCGATTTCAGATACGATTTTCCTATCGTTTTACCAGAATGAATTTAGTAACAGGTGATGACACATGGCTCATCGCTCATCGCTCTTGACTCATGGCTCATGGCTCATCACTCATCCCTCTTGGCTCATGGCTCATCGCTCATCGCTCTTGACTCATGGCTCATGGCTCATCACTCATGGCTCATCACTCATGGCAATTCATTATTGCACCACAAGGTGCACAGTATGCCTTGTCTTCTGTTCAAGCAGCAGTTTCCGGTCCTTAACCAGGCGCCGTATAGCCGATGGAGTATAATGCCTCACTGTAAAAAGCTCTATATCATCGTTATACCGGATCTCGTACTTTTTGGATAATTCTTCGATCAATTCAGACAGCACCTGCTCGTTCCTATCCACACAAATGGAAAAACTGATAGCTGAATTCTGCATTACATTCACTTTCACCCGGTATTTTGCCAGTATATTGAATATCTGTCCAAGGTTCTCCTCGACGATGAAAGAAAAATCACGGGGAGAGATAGAAATAAGCACCTGGTTTTGTTTCCGGATATAAACGGGGAACCTGATGGTCCACTGTTTGAGATCGGCAATCAGGGTTCCGGCCGCCGAAGGCTTCTGGAAACTTTTTACATACAACCTTATACCTGCATTCTCGAGCGGCCGTATGGTCTTGGGGTGAATTACTGAAGCCCCGAACCACGCAAGTTCGATCGCTTCACGGTAAGAAACAGCATCAATTTTTTTTGCATGTTTAAACCATTTGGGATCAGCGTTGAGGATGCCCCTGACATCTTTCCAGATAGTCACCTCTGAAGCTTTTAATATATATGCAAGGATTGCCGCGGTATAATCAGAACCTTCCCGTCCAAGAGTTGTGTAATTTCCCGAAGGACCTGACCCGATAAATCCCTGGGTCAGCGCTACACATGAATTACCGTTTTGGATAAACCAGGGGATTATGGTTTCATTGACTTTTGCCGTGGTCTGATCCCAGTTAACGCAGGCATCACGATAGGAGTCGTCGGTACAGATCAATTCCCTGGCATCAAACAACCTGCACTGTATGCCTTTCGCATTCAGGTAATGATACAGGATGCAGGAAGAAAACAATTCACCATAACTGACGATCTGGTCGTATTCAGGATCATAATTTCTTATTGATTTATCATAAAGATGGCCTTTTCTGATATAGCCCCTTAACTGGTCGAACAGGGTTTCCAGCTCTCCGAAAACCGGGTGAAGCGGATCGGGGAAAAGTTCACGGAGGATGGTGAAATGTGCATCCCGGATCTTTCCGAATACCTCGATCAGGGTAATCGAATCACGTGAAATGTAATGCTTCAGTAATTCCTCCAGCGCATTGGTTGTTTTACCCATGGCTGAGACGACCGTCATGATGCGGACATCCCCATAACGCTTCAGGATCCTGGCAACATTTCTGAAACCTTCAGCGGAATTGACGGAGGCCCCGCCAAATTTAAATACTCTGATTTCCATCAGGACAAAGGTAGAATTTTTAGAGTAATCCCATCATGTTCATGGCAGGGCGGACCAGTGAAAACCATTTAACGTGACCTTCGCCCATCTCCAAAATACATATCTTTGCAGGTCAATAAAATCATCCGTATGAAATTCAAGACCCTGACAGCATTTATTGTTGAGAAACAATCGGAACATCCCGGAGCTACCGGGGAGTTGACACGCCTTTTAAATGATATCGGGACGGCCGCGAAGTTCGTCAACCGTGAAGTCAACCGTGCCGGGCTTGGAGATGTGATGGGGTATGCAGGCGAGATAAATGTCCAGGGGGAAGAACAGAAAAAACTGGATGTATTTGCAAATGAGCAGTTCATCGCTGCTTTAAGGGACGGCGGACAGTGTTGTGCAATAGGATCTGAAGAGAATGAGAAAATAATTATCCTGGATTCCGGGGTGTCGCGGCATGCCAAGTATGTTGTGGCCATGGATCCCCTCGATGGCAGCTCGAATATTGAAAGCAA
>Ga0182021_10008794_pt1 | contig 11953 bp, 12 predicted proteins | sample 612E3MmetaG_FD_120493 | JGI IMG/M metagenome (GOLD analysis project Ga0182021, IMG submission 120493) | Permafrost microbial communities from Stordalen Mire, Sweden - 612E3M metaG (Illumina Assembly) | ecosystem: Environmental > Terrestrial > Soil > Wetlands > Permafrost | place: Sweden...
AGTCAGCCAACCTGCAATGGTTTACAACAACGCCGTTGCCATGCCTGTAGTTTATGAAGGCAAAACAGAAGTAGATGTTACGCCGGCAGCTATCTATTACACTGACTCAAACCAATCCAGCTACTTCACCTTCACAAGCTTTTATGGAATAGATGTCTTAGATGACCAACAACAACCCACAAACATGACTGTCATGATGAATGGCGCCAGCACAATGTACGTTTCACCAAGCAACATTTACGTGACCTATCCAACATGGACCGACGCAGGTGAATACACATCCATTTACAGAGTAAGCATCAATGGATTGCAGTTAAACTTTGAAGCCAAAGGCGGCGTTCCAGGCAATGTCATAAACCAATATGCAATGGACGAATACAACGGAAACTTTAGGGTTGCAACCAATTGGCAAGAGCTGGATTCCAAAATCAACAACGTATATGTCCTGGACCAAAACTTAACTACTATTGGTAAGTTAGAAGGTCTTGGGCAAAATGAGAACCTTCATTCAGTCCGATTCATGGGCGATAAATGCTACCTAGTAACCTTCAAGAGAACAGATCCGTTATTTGTAATTGACCTTAGCAACCCAACAATCCCAACTGTTCTAGGTGAACTCAAAATCCCCGGCTACAGCGATTATCTTCATCCATACGACGAAACACATTTGATTGGAGTTGGAAAAGAAGCCGTTGACTCACAACAATACGATTTTGCGTATTATCAAGGCATAAAGCTCTCACTATTCGACGTTAGCAACGTGAACAATCCGGTGCAATTAGCTAATTATGTTATTGGTGACAGAGGAACCGATTCACCTGTTCTAAATGATCCTAAAGCCTTCCTATTCGAAAAAACAAAGAATTTGCTGGTAATTCCAGTGAGCTTAGCAATAGTGGATAACTCAACGATAGGTCAATATGGTCAAACAAAGGATTCAGCATATGGCCAAACGGTTTGGCAGGGTGCATACGTCTTTAGCCTAACCACAGAGGGTGGCTTTACATTAAAAGGCACCGTAACCCATCTCGATTCAACATTGCTAAACAGCCAAGGGCAACTAATAGACAGCAACAACTACTACAATACACAAAACCAATGGATCATGCGCTCACTCTACATTGGCAACACACTCTACACAATATCCAACGGCGAAGTGAAACTCAACAGCTTAACCGACATGACGCAAATAGCACAAGTCACACTCCAATAATTCACTTTTTATTTTTTTTATTAATTAAAAATTTTAGTGTTCTCCTTGCGAGTTTTCCAGCTTAAAATGCCGCTTGATTTGTATCAGGGGATTGTTTGGTTCCAGTAATAGACTACGCTATATTTCTTTAGCAATGGCGCAATAACTTCCGGCTCGTCATAGAGGATGTCAAAGTGGGAACCATACTTGTTTGGAAGGATGGTGTTTGTATCGTTGAAAATTTTTGAGGAAAGTTCGTCTGATAGTTTTAAACCCCAGATGGTGTCGGTGGGGTTGCGGAATCCAAACCCATAATCTTTGGGTACGATGTAGGCGACTTCTGCTTTGTTTGAACCAAAGCTGGCTGGGTTGCTGTGGAGTGTGTTCCAAAATTTCTGTAAAGCTTTGAAGTGCTCATCCTGCAAGATGCCGTATTGGTTGTTGTCTGGGTATGTTGGGTAACTGAAAACTACCGCGTACTTAGCTCCAGAACTGTAAGCCAATGATAGATCGGTGTATAATTCGTTTCCAGATTCGAGGTAGGGAGTTTGAAAACTGTATTTCCATGTTACGATTACTCCCCATTCCCTATTGAAGGCATCTGAAGCGCCTCGGCAGAGGGCAATGTGGCGTTCTCTGCTTTCGTTGCCGACAAACTCAGCGAAGATTGCGCTGTAATTGGATTTGTAATCAAACCAATAAAGCCCATAATCCGCAGTGAAAACATTTGGGGAAAACTGCAAGTAATAATTTGAGAAAAAGGCTAGAGTGTCCGTAAAATTTTTGGATATGTCAGCGTAAGTTGCGTCGCTACTGACAATGGTTTTGTTGATGAGTTGAGAGACGCCGTTGTCTAATTGGTTTCCGCCGGGTTCATCATACCTATAGATTCCCAAGAACCTATCACCGTACTTTAGTTTGGCATCCTGCATCCAAACGGTAATGTTGTAACTATACATATCTAAACCTGTAAACAGAACGATGAAGTTGAGTTTGGCGTTGAAAATGTAATCGCAAGCCTCGCTTAGAGCTGTTCTTTCAAATGTTAAGCCCACTGAACCCATGACAAAAAGGTTCGTATAATCCTTAACCTTGTCAACTAACGCTTGGATTTGGGTAACTTGGGTTTGAGCGGTTTGATTATTACCATAAGCATATTCAACTCCCACATAGAATTGCCTGCCTGCAGTTTGGTTGTTAAACGAATTTATTGCTAAAAAAAACGAAAATAGAGTCAACGCGATTAGAACGGCAGTTGTCACGATGGCGAGTTTTCGATTCAAATCTGCTCAACCAATGTTAGTTATTCGTTAAGAGAAAGTATTTAACGTTTGAATGGTTGCCTATAAAAAATGAAATAAAGGATAAATGAATTCTATTTTTGTTTACCTGTGATATAGGCCTATCAATTCGCCTTTAGCTATTGTATGTCCCTGCATTGCTTTTTCAAGGTCTCTTTTGGTGGACTTTGCACTTAAAGTTAGCTGTGTGTTCAATGCGTAAACCTTGAAGAAATATCTGTGTGTTCCAGAAGGTGGACAAGGACCAGTGTACCCTGGTTTTCTCATGCCATTTAGTCCTTCAGTTCCAGGAACAGAGTGCTCACCTATTTTGTTTGTTGAAGGCGAAATGTTCCATACGACCCAGTGGTCAAATGTTCCGCCTGGTGCGTCAGGATCATCTACCACCAAAGCGAGGCTTAATGTTTCTTTAGGAATCCCCTCTATTGTTAGGGGTGGGTTGATGCTTTCCCCGTCGCAACTGTATTTCTTTGGCATTGGGCGGTTGTGATCAAATGCTGAGCTTTTAACCATAAGTTCTTTCATAAAAATCCTCTAAAAAACAATGGTTTGTCGGCTAGATAAAGTTGACGAATTAGTAATGCTACAACAAAGACTTGCAAAATAAGTTGAAATCAATAACGTTTTTGGGTTTTAGGGTTTTTCTTCTGTCCACTTCTCAACAATCAGCTTGCAGTTTTTTGCGTTAAAATGAATTTTAACTGGAATTGAGCCATCGCATTTGAGAGGAAACATACTGTCATCCACAAGACGGACAGGAAAGTAAAGTAGGTACCTGTTGTCTTTTCGCCTAAATATTGTTCCTTTTCCCTCGTTTCCCATAAGCTTTCACAGACAAATTAACGATGACTCGCTATAAGCTTTTAAATCTGACTGTTAGAAGATACAAAAAAGTTGAAAATTAGGGATTTTAAAGCTTAAATTTGAGCTTTTCTGAGGAAATCTGTTGCAATTCCAAGATTTATTCTGTAAAACACTATGCTTATAGCTAAAGATATGGCTATGCTGATGGCTAGTCCAATGGCGAGGTTTGAAGTGTTGATTGCGCCACCTGTAAATAGAGATAATCCAAGGGTTACTATTAACGGCGCTAAAACAAATAATCCAACTGCCCCCCCGACCACTAATCCAATCAACGACCATTCTTGACGCACCATTCTTGCCCTGCGAGTCTGTGAAAAATCTGGGCCCTTTAACCCAATTGTCAAACCAACGATACCGACCGCTAATAGCATAAAGAATCCGCCCAGAAACGCTGCGATTGAGACTTCCACGGGTGGTTGGTAGACTATTATACCTATGATTCCACTGATGAGTAGTATAACTGTTGAAAAGAGCGTTAAGAAAGATGTTTTAGCTTTAACTAGGCTCTTAGGTGAAATCGGAGAGGCATAAATTCTCCAGATTGATTGGCCTTCTTCGCCAATCATAACTTCACCTAATAATAAAGCTGTGAAACCAGCAGGTAACAGAAAGATTATTGCTTCAAAAATTATTCCCCCAGCGCCTTGACCTGCCCCTAACCTACCAGTTTGCCCAAACGATTGCATGAGGGGTAGTATTATCATGATTATGGGTACGATGAAGATGCTTATCATTTCTCTGCGTCTTGTGAAAGCTCTGGAGTCTTTGCGAATTATGGCTGCTTCGGCAGTGGAGAAACCAAGTTTGCCTAAGAGCCCTGCTTTTGGTGCGTAGACGCCGCTTTTTTGTAGGGTGATTGCTGGGGGTTCGTAGAGTCCAAATCGCATGTTCAAGAATACTGCTACGTGATACAATGTTGCAATGAATAACGCTGACAATAATGTGAACAGTGCGGCTTGTAAGAATAATCCGCTAAAAACGTAACTTACAACAAGTGCTACCCAAACAAATGGTACATACCAAACTGTTGTCTGAAAATTCGATAGTGTAGTGAAAAGAGTAACTGCCCCTGAGCCGTAGATCACGTAGAAATATAATACATAGATTATTACGAAGAAAAACAGTGAGCCTATGAGTCTTACCCAAATTGCTGCTCTGCCGCTTGATTTGTAAACGGCGCCGATAAAACGCATTTGTATGAGCCTTAGTATTTCGGTTGTAATGCTTGCAAGGAAGGCTGCACCAATCAACGCTGCAAAAGTTAGGAGCGACTGAAGAATTAATCCGTTGAAAGCTCCAAAAACAATGGCTCCTGATCCTACTCCAATGACGAATGCGATGGGTAGGCCTAACAGGTTAGATAAAATTGACGCTAATGTTTGTTCTTGCCAAGTTACTGGTAACCAATACATAACTTGTCCTGTGGCTTTGATTCCGGCAAGCTGAATTTGTTGTAATAAAGTAAATACGAAACTGAAGACCAACATTACTGTTGGCAAAATAACAAAAACGCTTAGAGTTCCATTTGTTAAAAAGGGCAAGTTGCCAATGGCTTGGTCTGAATAAACTGAAGACACAATTGCATTAGCGATTAAACCGCCAAGTACACCGATTATTAATGCTACCCAGTAAGGCCAATAAGCCAAAAAGCCGTTTTCTCTGTATCTTGTAGCCTTAATTCCTCTAATTAACCGGCCAGATTTACGTTCCACCCTCAGTAGATAGAGGACGTTTTTCCAATTCATCGCAGCAGTTCCTCAACAACAGCTCTTAAATCCCCAGTTCCAGTCAACTTGAGGAAGATGTCTTCCAGACCTGAGTTTGGCATACTTGCTCTGCCTCGGAGTTCCTCCATTGTGCCTAATGCTAAAATGTTACCTTGATACATGATGGCGATGCGGTCGCATAAAGCCTCAGCAATTTCCAAAACATGCGTAGACAATATTGTTGTAACACCTTGCGCTTTTAGTTCGTGCAACAAATCCTTAACTATCCTTGCGCTCCTCGGGTCTAAGGCGTTGAGGGGTTCATCAAAAATCAACAGTTTTGGTTTATGGAGGAACGCTGAGATTAAACTAATTTTCTTCTTCATGCCATCTGAGTAGCTGTTTATCATGTCGCCTTCGCGTCCTTCAAGCTGAAGGGCTTTAAGGTATTCAGTTATGCGTTGCTGCTTCTCAGCCGTGGGCACACCGTAAATGTCGGCGATGAAGTCGAGGTATTCAATTCCAGTTAGAAACTCGTAGATAGTTGGTGACTCTGGGACATAACCAACCTGCTCCTTAACGGCAACTGGCTCTTTTACCACATCTAATCCTAAAACGCTAATTTCTCCATTTGTAGGCTGAACCAAACCCATTAGCATCTTGAGAGTTGTGGATTTTCCTGAACCGTTAGGTCCTAAAAGCGCAAAGATTTCGCCCTTGTAGATATTTAGGTTCATGTTGTTTACAGCTACTATTTCGTTGTAGCGTTTGGTTACCCCTCTAAGGTCAACTGCGTAAGGACTACTCATGCAAATCGCTTCCCTGCTTGCAAATAGAAAGCGTCAATATTTAAGGCTAATGCGTTTTAGCGCTTTGTAATACGAAAACAGCGTCAGTTAAAAAACCGATTTAGTTTCAATCGGTATTAAATTGCTTTAAATCGACTTCTGGTTTTTGCCTATTGTTGCGCCACATTTTTTGCAAAATGAAGCTTGAGCCTTATTTTTAGTTCCACAACAAGAGCAAGAAATCTCAGTAACAATTAGGTTGTTTGGCGGTTCTGTTTGTATTTGATTTCCGCAGCACTGGCAAAATACTGCATCGAGATCATTTTCGTAACTGCAATATTTACATACTAAAGTCGTTGATTTTACTTCATGGATAAGATTCAAATCCAAATTCCCAAAAATTGCAAGTTTATTCTTCAACATTTCTATTGTAGGTAACAAAGCAGTCAGTTTCTTAAACTGCGTTTCATTTGGCGAAAACTTTGATACGCACTCTTTGCTTAAAATGATGAACTTCAGTTTCTTTTCTGAAACCAATTTGACTTCTTCTATCTCGTTGTAAGTGTAGAAACAACTTTTTTTGCTGAGCTTTATTTTCTCGTCTAAGGGCATTTCTTTGATTTGTTCTTCCATCATTTGCCTGTTTTTTCTTTGTTCTTCAGCACTAGTCAATGCTTCTGGTGCAATCCCGAAAAGATAAGAACGGCTCTGGGAAACTCCAGAATCGAAACGATTGCTATGTCCCATACAAACTATCGCAATACGTTTGTCAGAAAAATATACGTCATATCTTGTGGCACTGTCTACAGGCAACAGAAGATCTACAATGGTTCCAAATTGCCGTTCTGAATCTGACATACACCTGAGATTGTAGTCACAGTTACCTAATAAATTTAAGTAATCCGTGAGTATTGAGTTTCTATTCTTTTTGAGAAAATTTCTATCTGATAGAGAAAACATGGTTGGTGCACCAGATTTACATTAGGGTTTATTTTGGGTTGCTTTTATTATTCAGGCTTTGAATTAGTTTTGTAAGAGGTCCCTAAAAGTCTCAAAAAGGTCCCTTTAGGTCCCAAAAATTCACGAGCCAAAGATCGTGCTCCACATGGTCATTAACTGAAAAATAAATTTCAAAACAAAACTGCTAAAAGAATATCAAAATCTTTTAAAGGTAAGAAGAACGCACGACTAAATATATCGAGAATCAAAATAAAGAAAAAGGTTAACCAGCAAAGAAAAAGCCGGTTTATTTAAAATTCAGTTCAAAGGTTATTGGAACTGCTTCGCCCCAAGATTGCCGAATTGGACAAATCTTCTGAGCCATCCCGTAAACTGTAGTTGCTTTCTTGCGTTCGCGTTCATTGTCGTTCATTAAACCGACGTTCATGTTGAAATGAACGTTAGTGAAAATCAGTTTCTCCATGCCTTCGACATTCATTTTGACATTAGCCATAGTCTCCAAATTCTTAAGTTCCAACTGACTGTTTTTTGCAATCAAAAGAAACAACGTATTAATGCATGAAGCTAATGCAGCTGCAAAAATGTCTTCGGGGGTACACATTCCTTCTTTTCCGCCAAACGATGGTGGTGGGCTTACTGCTACGATTTGTTTGCCTTTTACTGTTAATCCGCATTCGGTGCCGCCGTTCCATGTGGCAGTTCCTTCAAAATTTAATTCTGGCATAAAAACATCTCTAAAATAATGTCTGAGTAGGGTAATTTATGGTTTACGAATTTTTTCAAGTTTCTTTCTTTTTCGGTTTTCTCATCATTTTTCTGTAAAATTCTCCTAAATGATAAATGATGTTTGTTAAGAAAACATGTTCTTGCTTGTAAATTCTGTGGAAAATATTCTGCTTCGAAAGTAATGATTGTTTAACTTCGGTTAATTCTTTCTTTGGTGAATATTTTACGTAAATCGGTATTCCCACTATAAGCAGCAAGATGCCTACAGAAATCTGGGACAAACTACATTGGGTAATCAAGTAAATCGAAAAAACTATGCCGAGCACTGGAATCACCACGTTTCTTTTTTCATAAAGAACGTTTGGAAAAGGATTTTTCTTACGCAAGGGAAACACCGAAGCACTTGTCGCCAAATATGCAATCGTCAAGAAAAACACTGAAACTGAAATGAGTAGGCTCAAGCCGCCAAAGAGTGGTGCCAAAATTGCAGCAACAAACGCCGTTATACTTTGGATTATTATAGATGCATATTGTGTTTTGAATTTTGTGGGATTTTAGCAAAAATCTTGGGAAACAAGCCATCTTCAGCTAAGGCGTAATCCAACCTTGCCGAACCAATCATTCCTGACTCATCGGAACCAGCTACTGAAATCAACGCTCCAATACCCACAAGCAAGCCCCTAAAAGAGCCAACGTCACATTCGAAGATAAAATCCCGTTTGAAACAGTTGCCAAGGGCGCGGTGTCTGTGGCTAGTAAACTAAAGTTGCGAACGGCGAATAACACAACGTTCGTTGTTAGATAGAAAACAGTCACAACCAAAATTCCTATGATAACTGCTTTTGGAATGTTTTTGCTAGGCTCCTCTAAATCTTCCGCTGGAATTGTGGATATTTCAAAACCGCGTAAGCCCAAAAAATCAATACAATAGCTGAACCAAAACCCGCAAACCCAAAAGGTGCAAAAGGAGAAAAATTAGCCGAAGCAACAGCGGGATTTATAAAAATCCACGTTATTCCTGCTATCACAAAGAAAACAAATGGAGCTAACTTTAGCAAAGTTAAGACATCATTAACTTTACCAGCAGCCTTTATCTCTACGATTTTAGTTAACGCAAGAAAAGCCACGAACAACACTTTAACTAAACTTTGGGTTACAATGTCTAGATTAGGAACAAAAAACACAGGTACCTTGTGAACGCCAATGGAAAAACCGCCAGCGAAATCCACTCTGAAAGCCACAGCGACCAACCAACGATGAAACCTGCGAATGGTCCCCAAGCCGCCTTAGTATAGGCATACGGACCGCCAACTTTTGGAACCAAACTGACACATTGCGCAAAACATAAAGCAATCACGATAGCGATTAATCCTGCAACAACCCAAACCACCAAGCTGAAGGGACCAAGAAACCCCGCTCCAAATGAGGACGCAACATAAACGTCTACGCCGATAATTGCTCCTATCACTAGGTTTGTAACATCGAAAAGAGATAGTTTTCTCTGGGGTTTCTCAGACATGCTTAAAACGCTTCAATTAAGTGGTAACTAGCCTGTTCTTGTTCATTTAGTTTTTTTCTCAATTCTTACGTGACTTCGCAAATATCCTTAAATCTGCCTAAAGTTTCATTGCTAAAAAGAGAAAACGCTAAAATGCCGCACACCATCGAAACCCAACAACTTACAAAGACCTATGGTTCACTCAAAGCAGTCGACAGCTTAGACATTAGTGTTGAGTCAGGCGAGATTTTTGGGCTTTTGGGACCCAATGGAGCTGGAAAAACCACCACTGTCTCTATGCTATGTACGATTCTAAAACCAACCTCTGGCTCCGCAACAGTTAATGGATTTGACATCGTTCGTGAAGCAAACAAGGTCAGAAAATCCATAGGCATAGTTTTCCAGGAACCCAGTGTTGACGACCGTTTAACGGGTAGGGAAAACCTCTACATGCACGCAAATCTCTATGGAGTTCCAGCATCAGAACAGAAAGAACGCATAAACCGAATTCTAAAACTCGTGGAGCTGGAAGATAGAGCAAACGATTTACTTCGTACCTATTCGGGAGGTATGCGTCGCAGGCTTGAGATTGGGCGCGGTTTAATTCATTATCCTAAAGTGTTGTTTTTGGATGAACCAACTGTTGGATTGGACCCGCAGACTCGCGACCACATCTGGAAATACATAAAAGAACTCAAAGAAGCTCACGACATCACCGTGGTTTTAACTACCCACTACATGGATGAAGCTGATAGGCTCTCAGACCGAATCGCAATAATGGATCATGGAAAAATCGTTGTTTTGGATTCTCCCTCAAAACTTAAGGAAACACTTGAAGGCGATGTAATAACCGTTACAGCGAACAACATTCAAACATTATCTAGACTCGTCAATAAATTGTTGGGACTCAACCAAAACCAAATCGTCGACGGTGCTTTAGAGATCACAGTGCGAAATGGCAAAGCAGTAATGCCCCGCATAATGGAGCTGGCAACCCAAAACAACATTTACGTAGAATCCCTGCTTTTGCGTCAACCAAACCTTGAAGATGTTTTCCTACATTATACTGGAAAGTCGATTCGGCAGGATTCAGGCAAAGAACTCCATGGTATGGCAGCTATTCAGCGGAGAGCGATAAAATGAGCGAAATCCGCGGAGTTTACACTCTCTGGCTGCGCGAAATCAAGCGGTTCCTGCGGGACAGAACACGGATAATCAGCATGTTTATTCAACCCCTGCTTTGGCTCGTCATATTCGGCGCGGGATTCGGCTTGAGGTTCGAAATTCCAGGCTTAAGTTACCAGAAGGTGATTTTTCCAGGCATAGTAGCTCAGACGCTACTTTTTACTGCAATGTTTATGGGTATAAGCGTGATTTGGGACAAAGAATTTGGTTTTATGAAGGAAATCCTTGTTTCGCCAATCTCCCGTTTCAGCATTTTCATCGGGAAGATGCTAGGAGACAGCACGTCAGCGTTTATTCAAGGAATAATAGTTTTTTTCGTCGGAATTGCATTAGGAATATCTATAGATCCCTTGTCTTTCCTGTATGCGCTTCCAATTATGGTTCTAATAACCTTCGGTTTAGTTAGTATAGGTTTAACAATAGCCAGTTTCATGGGCAGCCTTGAAAGCTTTGGAGCTATCCAGACCTTCATTAACCTGCCACTTTTCTTTTTGAGCGGCGCACTGTTTCCCCTCAGGGGACCGGGAATTAGCCTTCCCAGCTGGTTAACAACTGCAGCCGCATGGAACCCCTTAACCTACGGCGTTGATGCCCTCAGAAATGTAGTTTTAGGATCAGCATGGACTCCCCTTCAAGTTCAGCCTTTATGGGTTGACATAGGCATCATAGCCTTGTTTGATGTAATAATGATGGCAGTTGGAACTTGGGCATTTAGCAGAATGAAGTAAAATGAAATACTATTTGAGACGCTTTCAAATTAAGTATAAGCTAAAACTCGAAAATGCTGAATTTTTTATTCTTTATTGGTCATTTCGTTAATTTGTTGTTCCATCGCATGTCCACGACACAAAACAACCACTTTTTTTAGGCCTGGAACTGTCTTTGCTGCATCGCGTAAGTCAGCTGAAAGTTTAAACGCAATTGGACAGAACGGGCTTGTTGGAACGAACTCGACAGTGACAATGCCTGGCTCCGTTTCTTTTACGTTCTGAATCATCTGCATTTCTTCGAAGCTTTGTCCAGTTTCGGGATCTTGCACTTTGCCGACTTCAACACGGACTTTATCCTCAAGTTCAGTCATTTTTAAAACCTCAGATTATATGAAAGAATATGAAGTTGAAATGGAATATAAACTGATTGATAAATGTTAAAATGTCAATGGTGACATGATTTGACGTTTAATGAAGGCTGCATATTCTGCAAAATCGTTCGTAAACGAGCTCCAGTAAGCGAAATCTACGAGGATGAAACAGTAATTTCTTTTCTCGATATTCGAGCTTTAAACTTGGGTCATACACTTGTTATTCCGAAAGTCCATTACGTTGACATATTTGATATTCCCGAAAAAGAACTTGCAGCGTTTCACAAGGTTTCCAAGTTGGTCTCCTTAGCTGTCAAAAAAGCAACCCGTGCCGACGGAATTAGTATTATACAACAAAATGGAAAAGCTGCGGGACAAGATATATTCCACTTTCATGTGCATGTGGTTTCGCGATTTGAAGGGCAAAAGCTGCCGCCTTTCAGCGAACTAATCGAAGTTGATAGAGCCCAGCTGGATACGATGGCGAGGAAAATAAAGCAATATCTCTAAATTGGTTCTTTTCAGCTTATTTAAAAAAACGGGGTTCCTGCTAGCAATTGCAGGTTTAATTCTACATTTTTTGGTTCATGTCTACAATTTTAGGCATCAACACTTTGTCTATAGCATGGCAAACTCCATTGTCCACAACTAG
>Ga0182021_10008795_pt1 | contig 11952 bp, 11 predicted proteins | sample 612E3MmetaG_FD_120493 | JGI IMG/M metagenome (GOLD analysis project Ga0182021, IMG submission 120493) | Permafrost microbial communities from Stordalen Mire, Sweden - 612E3M metaG (Illumina Assembly) | ecosystem: Environmental > Terrestrial > Soil > Wetlands > Permafrost | place: Sweden...
CCCCGCTCTCCTCCACTCCGGCAGACCAATTCTAACGAGTGCACGCGATGGCCAAGGACGATCCGACCTCCCCTCCGCAGAAGAACGACAGCGCCCGCCGTGGTGGCCGGCCGCGGAGCAACGGCAAGCCCCGCCCCGGGCCTGAAGCCAGCGGCGCCGACACTGCCGAACCCAGCGCACAGCCCGAGGCGAATGCCGAACCGTCGCCGGAGCCGGCCGCGGGCGAAGTCGCGGCCGCGCGTCTCGACCTCGCCGACCTGAAGGAGATGAACATCACGAAGCTCGCCGCTGTGGCGAAGTCTCTCGAGATCCCCGGCGCGGCGACGATGAAGAAGCAGGAGCTGGTCTTCCAGATCCTCAGGGCCCAGGCAGAGAAGGAAGGCTTGATCTTCTCGGAGGGCGTGCTCGAGGTGCTACCCGACGGGTTCGGGTTCTTGCGTGCACCGGAGTACTGCTACCTGCCCGGACCAGACGACATCTACGTTTCGCCGTCGCAGATCAGGAAGTTCGACCTGCGCACCGGTGACACCGTGAGCGGCCAGATCCGGCCGCCCAAGGAGGACGAGCGCTACTTCGCCCTGATCAAGGTCGACGCCGTCAACTTCGAGCCGCCGGACAGCTCGAAGGAGAAGATCTTCTTCGACAACTTGACGCCGCTCTACCCGATGCAACGCATCCGGCTCGAGACCACTCCGGAGAACCTCTCGACACGCGTGCTCGACCTCATGACGCCACTCGGCAAGGGTCAGCGCGCGCTGATCGTCGCAGCTCCGCGCACCGGCAAGACGATGCTCTTGCAGGCCATTGCCAATGCGGTCACGACGAACCATCCCGAGTGCATCCTGATCGTGTTGCTCATCGACGAGCGGCCCGAGGAAGTCACGGACATGCAGCGCTCCGTCCAGGGCGAGGTCATCTCCTCCACCTTCGACGAGCCCGCGGACCGACACGTGCAGGTGGCCGAGATGGTGCTCGAAAAGGCCAAACGCCTGGTCGAGCACAAGAAAGACGTCGTGATCCTGCTAGACTCCATCACTCGCTTGGCGCGCGCCTACAACACCATCGTCCCTCCGTCCGGCAAGGTGCTCTCGGGCGGCGTCGACTCGAATGCCTTGCAGCGGCCGAAGCGTTTCTTCGGCGCAGCGCGCAACATCGAGGAGGGCGGTTCGCTGACGATCATCGCCTCGGCCCTGGTCGAGACCGGCTCGCGCATGGATGACGTGATCTTCGAGGAGTTCAAGGGCACGGGCAACTCCGAGATCGTGCTCGACCGCAAGCTCACCGACAGGCGCATCTTCCCGTCGATCGACATCAACCGCAGCGGCACGCGTAAGGAAGAGCTGCTGCTCGCCAAAGAAGAGCTGAACCGCAGTTGGATCCTGCGCAAGGTGCTCTCGGCGCTGTCGCCAACGGAGGCGATGGAGCTGTTGCTGGAACGGCTCTCCAAGTCGAAGGCCAACAAGGAATTCCTCGAGAGCATGTCGAGCGGCGGCGGCTAGCGACGTTCCCCGCGCGGCAGATCCGCTCGCCGCGCGCACAGGATGACACCGTGCCCGGCCTGCTGCCTTTGCCCGCGTCCATCCGCACGCTGTGCGAGCGCGTGCGTGACGACGGTGGCCGTGCCTTGCTCGTCGGCGGGGCTGTGCGCGATGCGCTGCTGGGCCTGCCACTCGAGGACTACGACCTTGAGGTCTACGGCCTGGACCTCGACGCGCTCAAGCGCACACTGACGTCGTTCGGCCGCGTCGATGCTGTGGGTCAGGCGTTCAGCGTCTTCAAGCTCTCCGGCCTGGAGGGCGTGGCCGGCGCTGTGGACGTGGCGCTGCCCCGGCGCGACTCGCGCGCTGGCCCTGGCCATCGCGGCATCGCCGTGGTCGGCGAGCCGCATCTCACGATTGAGGAGGCCGCTCGGCGGCGCGACTTCACCATCAACGCCTTGCTCTTCGACCCTCTGAGCGACGAGCTGATCGATCCTCACGGCGGTCAACGCGACCTCGCGGCACGTCTGCTGCGCGCGGTCGATCCGACGACGTTCGGCGATGATCCGCTGCGCGCCTTGCGTGCGGTGCAGCTCGCCGCGCGCTTCGACCTGACGGTGGAGCCGGCGACTGCCCGTCTGTGCGCTTCGACGCCGCTGGCCGAGCTGCCTTCCGAGCGCATCTTCGGCGAAATCGAGAAACTGCTTCTGAAGTCCAAGCGACCGTCGATTGGCCTCAGGCTCATGCGGGACTGGGGCATGCTCGGCGTGGTGGCGCCCGAGTTGGCGCCGCTGGCCGACACTCCGCAGGATCCGCTCTGGCATCCCGAGGGCGACGTGTGGACTCACACACTGTTGGTCTGCGACCAGGCAGCAGCGCTGCGCGCTGATCTCGATCGGCCGCGCGCCCTGGCGCTGATGTTGGCAGCGCTGTGTCACGACTTGGGCAAGCCGATGACCACACGCCATGAGGACGGTCGCATCCGTTCGCGCGGCCACGAGGAGGCAGGCGTGGCGCCGACACGGGCGCTCCTCGACCGACTGAACGTCCACACGCTGACGGGCTACGACGTGCGCGGCCAGGTGCTGGCCCTTGTTGCGCACCATCTCAAGCCAGGTCTGCTCTACGACAACCGCGACGATGTATCCGACGGCGCGATCCGCCGTTTGGCGGGCAAGTGTGAGCCGGAGCTACTCTATCGCGTGGCCTGCGCCGATTGTCTGGGTCGCACGGGTCGGTTCGAAACTCGATCGATGGACTGGTTCATCGGCCGCGTGCGCGAGCTCGACGCCCATCGCTTGCCTGCGCCGATTCTGCACGGGCGAGACCTGTTGGCTATCGGCATGGTGCCAGGACCGGCTCTCGGTCGCGTGCTGCGTGCGGTCTACGAGAAGCAGCTCGACGGCGACATCGACAACCACGCCAGCGCGCTCGACGCGGCACGCGAGCTCTGGAGGCGTGAGGAAGACTCGCGCGCCGGAAAGACGCCTGGCACGCCGAATGCGGGCGGAATAGACTCGTCCCAACGTGGATGAGAAGGGCGAATCCGGGGGCCGTGGCCCACTGCTCGACCGGCGTCTGCGCTGGCGCCTCGGCTGGGTCGCCCTGGGCCTGGCAGGGTTCCTGGGCCTGGTGGCCTTCTTGCGCCCGCTCTCGTCGAACCATTCGCCGCGCCTGCGCCTTGCCGTGCTCCTGGCGCTGGGACTGGGCGCAGCCGGCACCGCCGTGCTGGCCAGCCTGCGCGGACGCGGTCTCGGCGAACGACTGGCGTTCTTCGCGTTTCTCGTCCTGGCGATCGACGCGCTCGGGCAAGTGCTGTCTGCCTGGGGTTGGCCGATCTGGCCGCTCCTGGCGCTTCTGGTCAGCGCTTTGGCCGTGGCTGAACCGCTTCGCATCGCGGCTGGCCTGGCAGGCTTTGCCGCATTGCTCGGGTTCGCGGACGTTGCGCACAAGACAGTGACCTGGCAAGCCGCTGCGGCCGCTGGAATGGCCTACCTCCTGCTGGTCGTGGCCATCGACCGCGCGCTCGCGGCCGAGAAGCGGCGGCTCTCCGCCACACTGGAGACGTTGGCGCGGATCGAACACGGCATCGACCAGCTCGAGCCAGGCGACTCGACGGCCACGGGCGTGGGTCTCGCGGCCGCAGCGTCCTCGCTCCGCAACGTGTCCGAGGAGAGCCGTAAGGCGCGCCAGCTCGAACGCGCTGCCCAGCTCGATGAGGCGCTGACACGCCTGACGCGATTGGCTCGCCGGGCCCTCTCCGCACACGCGGTGCTCTACTTCGAGATCGATCGCGACCGCGAGCGGGCCTACGTGCGCGCCGCCGATGGGCCGCCGACACTCACGTCCGATGGCGTCTTGGGCCTCACGCAAGATCCGCTGGCCTTTGTCATCGAGCGCGGCCAGGCCTTCTACGCCACCGACTTCAAGCGCCTGCTGTGGTCGCTGCCCTACTACCGCAGCGAGGTCAAGATCGGGACTCTTCTGGCCGTGCCGGTCCGCACAGCGGCCTCTGTCTCGGGCGTGCTGGTCGCGGACAAACTCGACATACAGGCCTTTGCCGCCGACCAACCCGATCTGCTCGAGTCGTTCGCCGAGCTCGCCGCGCACACGATCATCGAGACGCGGGCTGCTCTGTCGCGCGAGGAGCTCGGGGCCGAGTTCAAGGCGGCCTACGAGGTCTCGCGCAAGCTGGCCATGCAGGTCGAGCCCACGCCGGTGCGCGCGCTGCTCCTGCGCTCGGCGCGCGATCTGGCCGCGATCGAGGCGTCAGCGGTGGTCACCGTCGACGATGCGCAGACGCGCTACACCATCGACGATGCGACCGGATGGGCCGCGGAATACGTGGGCCGCGAGGTGGCACAGGCCGAGCGCACCTGGACGGCGTGGGTCCTCAGGAGCGCGGAAGAGCCGTACCTGCTGGACGACGCGGCCGGCGGCGGTGAGCGCATGCCCGTCTTCGTCCTGGACGAGGGCCTGGGCCGAGCGGAGTCGCTCATGGCCGTGCCGCTGCGTGTGCGCAACCGCAGTCTGGGGGCCTTGATCCTCACGGCGCGGCGCGGCGCCTTTGATGCCGCGGCTCGGCGCGTGCTCGGCATCCTGGCCAACCAAGCGGCAGCGGCGCTCTACACGATGCGCCTCATGGAGCGAGCCAAGGACCAAGCCCTGCGCGACGGCCTGACGGAGCTCTACAACCGGCGCGCCTTCGACGATCTGCTAGCCAAGGCGCTGGCTCGTGAGCAACGCCAGGGCGGACGCCTGGCGCTGGTCTTCGTCGATCTCGATCACTTCAAGAAGCTCAACGATACCTACGGTCACCCGGCCGGCGATGCGGCGCTCAAGGTGACGGCTGAGATCCTCGAGCGCTACCTCCGCAAGGGCGACGAGGCCGCACGCTACGGCGGGGAAGAGTTCGCGGTCATCCTGCCCGGCGCGGACGAACCAGGCGCACGCGGCCTAGCCGAGCGCATCCGACGTGCCGTCCAGCACCAGCGGCTGGTGTTCGAAGGCGCACGGATCGCCTTCACCGCCAGCCTCGGCGTGGCCGTCTCGCCGGGCGACGCAGCGAGCGACGAAGGGCTGCTTGCCGCCGCAGACCGCGCGCTCTACGCCGCGAAGCACCAGGGACGCAACCGCGTCGTCAGCGCCTCCACCGTTCCCGAAGAGGCGAGCGGCTCTGCCGCGGGGCGCGGCGTCACGTCTTCCTGAACAGGTGATCGAAGGCCTGCCGCGCGCCGGCCTGTGAGGACTTCGTGCCGCCCATGCCGGGTTGGCTGAGCGGCGAGACCTCGCGAAACTCGAAGAACTCGCAGAAGTTCGCCTTGTCCTTGTCCGGACACCATTCGGCTTGCGGCTCACGGCACTGGTTGTTGGCGCCTGGGTCGAAGAAGCGGCAGTTGAGACAGCACTTCAGATCAGAGGAGCAGTACGGACAGGAGTCAGTGCGGCCGAGCTTGGCGAGCAGACGAATCTCGCGGCCACAGCGATGGCAGGTCTTCAAGGCCGGTCCCCCAGAAGGTGCACCTCTCCGAGAATCAGACCGTCGCGGACCTCGATGCGCGCCTGCGTCTGCCCGCTGGAACCCAGTCGCTCTGCCACTTCGGCCGCGCGGTGAGCGAACCGTACGTGGAGCGACGGCCGCGTCTCTACGATGACGTCGCGCCAGCGCACGCCGCGAGACCAGCCCGTGCCGATGGCCTTGCTGCCGGCCTCTTTGAGCGCGATGGAGTGAGCGATGGCCACGGCTGGCTCGGCAGACAGGTCGTTCAGTCGCTGCGCCTCCGCGGGGTCCATGAGCTTGTCGATCAGGCGCGGCCCCCAGCGCGAGTACGAGGTCCGCGCACGTTTGATCTCGATCAGGTCAAGCCCCAGACCGATCACCATCCCGTCTCCTCGGGCCCTGCCACGTGACCCAACGGCACAATAGCAGGAACCGCCCCATTCTCGCCAACGCGCAAATCCGGCACCGCTGCGGCAACGTAGACTACTTAGAAGCCAGTGGCATCGAAGGCGAGTGCACGGCAACAAGGGGGAGACATGGCGACGATCACGCTGAAAGGACAGCCCATTCACACGTCCGGGACGCTGCCCGCGCGCGGCACGCGCGCTCCGGAGTTCCTACTCACGAAGAACGACCTGGCGGACGTCTCGCTCACGGACTTTGCCGGGAAGAAGAAGCTGCTGAACATCGTGCCGAGTCTCGACACCGGCATCTGCGCCGCGTCCACGCGACGCTTCAATCAGGAGGCAGCGCGATTCTCCGGAGCCGTCATTCTGGTGGTTTCGTCTGATCTGCCCTTTGCCCAGAAGCGTTTCTGCGAAGCCGAGGGGATCACGCGCGTCGTGGCCCTCAGCGAGCTGCGCGCACGGCGATTTGGCGAGGACTACGGTGTGCGCATCGTCGATGGCCCACTCGCCGGGCTGCTCTCGCGGGCCGTGGTCGTCATCGACGAAAAGGACCAGGTCGTCTACACCGAGCAGGTCCCCGAGATCGGCCAGGAGCCAGACTACGCCAAGGCACTTGCCGCGCTTTAGGGGAGTTCGTCTTGACATCGCCCGAGGACCTTGCTAGCCTGGCCAGGCTAATTGGCAGTGCACGCACGGGTTAGCCGGGACGCGCACGTGCGAGGGCCTTCATTGGGCGGCCCAGATCCGAGACCCTAAAGACGGTTCGCCATGGCTTTCCAGGGCTCGCTCGCCGAGCTTCATCTCCCCGATATCATTCAGCTCATCAGCGTTAGTGGGAAGACCGGCGTGTTTCATCTCACCGACGGCGCCCACCGCGGGCAGATCTTTCTCCACGAGGGCAAGATCGTGCACGCGCAGATGGAAGATATCGCCGGCGAGGAGGCTGTCTTCGCGCTGGCCATCTGGAACGAGGGAGAGTTTCGCTTCGACCCGGGCGTGGCGACCGACGCGCGCACGATCACCAAGAGCAACACCAACCTGCTGATGGAGGCCGCGCGACGGCTGGACGAGTGGCGCGTCCTGTCCAAGAAGATCCCGTCGACCGACTCCATCCCCGAGTTCGCCGTGCTCGAGAACCGCGAGGGCCAGATCAACCTGAACACGTCGGAATGGATGATCCTCGCGAAGATCGACGGCCGCCGCAGCATAAAGGCGATCGCCACTGGCAGCAGCCTGTCGGTGTTCGACGTCTCCAAGATCCTCTACGGGCTGATCACCACCGGCCTGATTCGCCTCAAGCCCGCGACTGCCGGACCCGGCTCGACCGCGGCCACGCGCGCAACGCCAGCGCACGCCGAGCCGGACGCCTCGCCGCCGGCCACGGCGAGCGCGGGCATGCCGGAACTGATCGCGCGCCTCAACCGTGTCTGCGAGGCCTGCCGCGCCTTTCTGGGCAGCGTCGGCGAGAGTGTCGTGCAGAAGCACTACCAGAAGGCGCGCGCCGAGATCGAGGCCGGCGCCGGGAGTGAGGCCATCGAGGAGGCCGTGCAGCAGATCGCCCGCGCAGCCTCGATCCTCAAGGGGCCTTCCACTACCGAGACGCTGCTCGAGCAGCTCAGGTCCATCCGCTGACCTTCCTGCCTCCAGCCCACGCGCTGGCCTGACTCTCGATTGGAGCCGCGGCTCGTCCGGCCTTCACGTAGATACCCGCGTGGCCGTCGGGCGGGCTTGCATTGCTTTTCCGGAAACCGCAAAGTATGGGGCGCCGGTCGCATCAAGCGATCGCGTCCGAGGTCTAGCGCATGCACATACGATCGGCGCCACTGGCGGGCGTGAAGCTCATCGAGCCGCACTGCTTCGAGGACGCCCGGGGATACTTCTACGAGAGCCATTCTCCGAGCGTGACGGAGGCCCTCGGCTGCTCGACGCCGTTCGTTCAGGAGAACGTCAGTGGCTCACGGCGCGGGGTCTTGCGCGGCCTGCACTATCAGCTCGAGCCCAGGGCCCAAGGCAAGCTCGTGCGCGTGACGCGTGGCTGTGTCGTGGACGCGGTGGTCGATCTGCGCCGAGGCTCGCCGACCTTCGGACGCTCGTATGTCACCGAGCTGTCCGAGACCAATCGCCTCCGCCTGTGGGTACCGCCAGGACTGGCCCACGGCTTCTGCGTGGTCTCCGAGTTCGCCGAGGTGGTCTACAGCGTCACGTGTCCCTATTCCCCGGCGCACGAGCGCACGATCCGCTGGGACGATCCAGAGCCGGCGATCGCCTGGCCGAACCCGCCTGAGGGGGGCTTCATTCTCTCGGACAAGGACCGCGCCGGCGTGGCGCTGCGTGACGCGGAGATCAACTTCTCCGTCTGAGGGCCCATGGGGGCAACCGCTTTACCGACCCGCGCGCGTGGGGTAACCTCGGAGCCTCCCATGTCGCGGCCTCGGGTCTTTCTCGGTCTCGGCTCGAACCTAGGCGATCGCGAGCACGCGCTCGAACGCGCGCTGACGCTGCTGGGCCAGCGGGGTTTCGTCCTCAAGCGCCGCAGTTCGCTCTACCTGACCGAGCCCGTCGGTGGCCCGCCACAAGACTGGTACCTCAACATGGTCGTGGAAGGCGAGAGCGCCTTGTCGCCGGAGGACTTGCTGTCCGCGTGTCTCGACACCGAGCGCGACTTGGGACGCACGCGTGAGGTGCGCTGGGGCCCGCGCGTCGTCGACATCGACCTGTTGCTCTACGGAGACGAGCGGCGCGCGACAGCAACGTTGGCTCTGCCCCATCCTCGTCTGCACCAGCGCCAGTTCGTGCTCGTGCCGCTAGTGGAGATCGCGCCCGAGATGCGGCATCCTGTGCTCCAGCTGACCGCGCGCGAGCTGGGTCAGAGCTGCGCCGACACGAGTCGCGTCGAGCGCTACGACCCGCAACCCGGAGAGCGGCGATGAACTTCCACTACGTCGCCATCGAGGGACCCACCGGCGTGGGCAAGAGCGCGCTCGTCGAGCGTCTGGCCCAGAAGCTCGATGCCACGACCTTTGCGGAAGACTGGGGCGAGAACCCGTTCCTCAAACCGTTCTATGAGGGCAAGGCCGGGACGGCGTTCCAGGCGGAAGTCTTCTTCCTGCTCTCGCGCTTCCGCCGGCAACAGGAGCTGGTGCAGCGCCAGCTCTTCTCCAGCGTGACACTCTGCGACTACGTCTTCGAGAAGAGCCGCCTGTACTCGTATCTCAACCTCGAAGATGCGGAGCTGGTCATCTTCGAGAAGCTCTACAACTTGCTCGCTGAGAGTGTGCCTCAGCCCGATCTGGTGGTCTATCTGCAGGCGTCACCCGAGCGGCTCGTGCAGCGTGTGCGCCAACGCGGCCGTGCCGAGGACCACGCCATCTCCGAGGAGTACTTGCAGGAGATCTGCCGCGCCTACAATCACTACTTCTTCCACTACAGCCGCACGCCCTTGCTCGTCGTCAACACGACGGAGCTCGACCTTGCGACGCGCACCGACCAGGTCGACGATCTGATCAAGCAGATCGAGGGCATGGGCAGGGGAACGCGCTACTACGTGCCGCTGGCTGAGAGTCAATAGTCCGAGCGCGCCTTGCGCAGACGTTGTGCGCGCGATCACATGACGCCGGCCGCGCGCTGGCGCGGCTTGACCTCGGCCACGCGCTGCGAGATCCTCATAGTGAGGGAATCGATGCTCCGCCGGTCAAGCCACGAGCCGCGCCAGTTGACGCTGCCGTTCGACGAGCCGCTGTGGAATGGCGCGCACCTCGCCGACGCATTGCGCAAGGAGTGTGATCGGCCCCTGGAGCTAACCTTCACCGAGAACCGCTCTGTGCTGCTCTCCTTCCGCAAGCAGAACGGCGTGATCCACCTGCGACTCCATCACATGTTCCTGAACGCACCGATGGACGTCGTGCGCGCTGTGGCGCGCGGCATCTGCCGAACCGGGCGCGGCGCGGACGGGATCGTGCGGCGCTTCATGAACGACAACCTGCACCGCGTGCGCACAGCCTCGCGCCGGCTGCCGACACTGCGCACCCAGGGTCGCGTGCACGACCTGGGCGCGGTGCGCGACCGGCTGAACGCGCGCTACTTCGGGGCTAAGCTGCCTGTCGCAGTCACGTGGGGTCGTGGCGGCGGCCGGGCTCGTCGCGGCCGTCTGACGTTCGGCAGCTACGATCCGATCCTGGGTCTGGTGCGCATCCATCCGGTGCTGGATCGGCGCGACGTGCCGCTCTACTTCCTCGAGAGCGTCGTGTACCACGAGATGCTCCACCACCAGCTCGGCGGTGTGCCTGATCGCTCCGGGCGCACCGTGTATCACTCGCGCCCCTTCCGCGAGGCCGAGGCGCGCTTCCCTTGGCAACGCGAGGCCTTGGCCTGGGAGAAGGAGAATCTCTCGCATCTGCTGCGCGCCTGTCAGCGGCTCGACGAGGAGCGCTCGCTACAGGCGGTCTGGGCGCGCAAGCCGGCACGCCGCTCGCGCCGGCGGCCGTGAGCACGCCGCAGCGCCAACGCGGCAGATGAAGCACCTGCGTCGACTCGCACCGTACGTCTGGCGCCACCGAGCTGCCCTAGCCCGCGGCTTGGCGTTTCTCGTGATCACGGCCCTGTTGGCCAGCGCGTCGCCGTGGGTGTTGCGCTCAGCCGTCGACGATCTGACGCGCCGACTGACCCACGAGAAGCTCTGGACCTATGCGCTCGTGATCGTCGCGCTCGTGGCTGCTGAGGGCCTCTTCCGCTACGGCACGCGCCTGACGCTGATCGGCATGAGCCGTGAGATCGAGTACGAGCTGCGCCAGGATCTCTTCAGCCATCTCTGCCGCCTGGCACCGGCCTACTACCACACCCACCGCATCGGCGACCTGATGAGTCGCGCCACGAACGACCTGGCAGCCGTGCGCATGGTGTTGGGGCCAGGCATCATGTACTCGGCGAACACGGCGGCGACCTTTGTGACCGCGCTCGCGCTGATGGCGGCGATCAGCCCACGCCTACTCGCCGTCTCACTGCTGCCGCTGTTCGTGGTGGCCTGGCTCGTCTATCGCTTCGGCCGCCTGATCCACGACCGCTCGGAGCAGGTGCAGGCGCAACTCGCGCACCTGAGCGCCGTCGTGCAGGAGAACCTCGCCGGGGCCCGCGTCGTGCGCGCCTACGTGCAAGAGCCGGCCGAGCAGCGCCGCTTTCAGGCAGCCAACGACGAGTACCTGCGGCGCAGTCGGCGCCTGATCGTGCTGGTCGGCGGACTGCAGCCACTCGTCATCACACTCCTCGGATTCGGTGCAGTGCTGGTGCTGTGGCTGGGCGGCTCGATGGTCGCGGCACACACGATCACGCTCGGCGATTTCGTGGCCTTCACAGTCTATCTGGGGATGCTGCACTGGCCGACCATCGCCATCGGCTGGGTCACCAACATCGTCGAACGCGGCGAGGCGTCGATGGGACGTTGTCTCGAGCTCCTCGATGCACCTGTGGAGATTCTGAGCGCCGACGGAGCCACGGCCTGCGATGTGCGCGGCGCAGTCGAGTTTCGCGGCCTGACCTTCGCATACGGCGACGGTCCGGCAGTTCTTCACGACATCGATCTCAGCGTGCCTGCCGGATCCACGCTGGCCATCGTGGGGCCGACCGGTTCGGGGAAGAGCACACTCGTCGGGCTCCTGCCCCGCCTGCACGACCCGGCCCCGGCCACGCTCTTTGTCGACGGCCGCGACGTGCGCGAGCTGCCGCTGGCCGGGCTGCGACGCAGCATCGGTTTCGTGCCGCAGGAGGCGTTCCTCTTCTCGAACACGCTGCGCGCGAACGTCGCCTTGGGCGCGCCTGAGCAGATTGCGACACCCGAGCGTGTCGAGTGGGCCGTCGAAGCGGCCCAACTGGCGAACGAGGTGCGGGAGTTTCCCGAGGGCTACGAGACGCAGATCGGCGAGCGCGGCATCACGCTCTCGGGCGGCCAGAAGCAGCGCGCCGCGCTGGCCCGCGCGCTTGTGCGCGATCCGCGCATCCTGGTCTTGGACGACGCCCTGGCCGCGGTCGATGCTCAGACCGAGGAGCGCATCCTGACGAACCTCAAGGCGTTTGC
>Ga0182021_10008796_pt1 | contig 11951 bp, 15 predicted proteins | sample 612E3MmetaG_FD_120493 | JGI IMG/M metagenome (GOLD analysis project Ga0182021, IMG submission 120493) | Permafrost microbial communities from Stordalen Mire, Sweden - 612E3M metaG (Illumina Assembly) | ecosystem: Environmental > Terrestrial > Soil > Wetlands > Permafrost | place: Sweden...
CAAGACATGCCCCAGACGGTCAGTCTCTTCGCGCGCGCCAAGAAGCACTGACGTTGGATTCTCATTCACGACGAAAGGAAACCCCGGGTAGAGGCGAAGCCGGAACCCGGGGAGGAGGTCATTATCATCTATAATATTTGGAAAGGGAATTGTTTGGCGTAAAACCAAAAAAGACAGTCGGATTAAATATTCTCCAAAAAACATGAGCAAAGTTGACCGGGACAGGTTGTATAAAGATGAATATAAAAAAATCGCGGCCCGATTGCGCCAGGCAAGGCAAAAACGGGGCTTAAACCAGGGCCGGGTGGCGGCCATGATTTGCGCCACCCAGTCGCGCATCTCAAAACTGGAGGCGGGGATCCTTGAGGTGGGCGTGGTGGAGTTGCAGGAATTGGCAAAGATTTACGGCAAATCCCTGGATTTTTTCATAAAATAATCGAAAGCTCCTGGCTTTTAGCCGCTGCGAAGCGGTTGATTAATTAATCGAAAGGACTTTTCGTATTATATTTTATAATTTGTCACTCCCCGCAGTCTTTTTTGCGTAAAAAACGTTGATTCGTCAGGTAATCCGAGGGCGATTTTCAAAGAGAATGTTATTAAAAAAATTATCGAAGAGTGAATCTCTCCGGGCTTACGCTTCGGGGGTATCTTATTAAACCGCCTTCCATTACGCTATAGGTGCCCCTCGCAGTCTGCGAAAAATCTTCATCTCCCGCGCTGACGCGTGGGATATTAAGATTTGTTTTAATAAAAAAAGGCCTAATCAGCCATATTATCCAGTTGCTTTTTGAGAGTGGTGTTGTAGCTCTGGATTTGACCCTTGATTCCCGCCGTTCTGGTAAATCCGGCGGTTTCCAGGGCCTTCCAAAGGTCATCGCTTTCAATGAGCAGACCGGCGTAACCAGTTACTTCCGATTTTTTGATCAGATCAAAATCCTTGATCTGTTTTGGCATCTTTTCTGGGCATCCGTACTGAATTGCAAACATTCCGACTTCGCTGATTTGTCTCTTTAAATCGATTTCCATTTGCTTAACCGCATCGGGAAAATGCATTAGATTCACCTCGCCTTTCATTGCCACATTCAAATATTGCCCAATTGGCACTTTAACCATATTGTCTTAATTTTGAATTTTGTCAAGATTACAATTAAAAATATAATCGGATAGACTGGAGCGCGGATAAAAAAAGACGGCTTTATCAGCCTTATGAATCCAACCGGTTGAGTTCGGCGCGTATTGGCCCAAGATAGTCAGTTAAAATTTTATTAAAGTCCTCAGTGTTGCCTTCCGCGAAATCCTTCAGTTTTTGCAGGAATTCCACATTATCCAGAATGCTGCGACCTTCCGAAGGAAATTCGGCGGTTATTTTATTCAGATAATAACGTATTCCTGACAACTTTCCACCATCGTTGGGTTGCGCCATCCAAAGGAGATGGTCGTCCAATCTCTTCAACGCCGCTTGCAGCGGAGGCAATGATTTTCCAGCTTTTTTTTCCGGCGGAGGGACGTCAAATTCGGAAAAACCGTAGCACACTAATCTTCACCCAGATATTATATTCCCTTAATTTATGATTTTGTCAAGGTTTATAAAAGAGAAGTTTTTTGCTAAAGTTAAAAATTGGCAAACAACTTTATGGATACAAAAGGAATTCGGCAGAAATATCTTAATTACTTCAAGAAGCAGGGGCATGCGATAATCCCTTCTTGCGGGCTGGTGCCGGACAACGATCCGTCGACTTTGTTTACATCGGCGGGGATGCAGCAGATGATCCCGTATCTTTTGGGCCAGAAACACCCGCTGGGCACTAGAGTCGCCAACTCGCAGAAGTGTTTGCGCACGCAGGATATCGAGGAGGTGGGCGACAACCGCCACACCACTTTTTTTGAGATGCTGGGAAATTGGTCGTTAAACGATTATTTCAAGGCCGAGCAGTTGGGCTGGATCTTTGAATTTTTGACCAGAGAAGCCGGGCTTAATCCCAAAAACCTTTATATAACCGCGTTCCGCGGCTTGCCGGAGGCTGGAATTCCCAAAGATACCGAAACCGCGGAGATCTGGAAAAAACTTTTTGCCAAAAATGGAATAAAAGCTGATGATGTTGACGGTGGTTCCGATATAAAAGAAGGTGAAAGGATTTTTTACTACGATGAAAAGAAAAATTGGTGGTCCCGCTCCGGCACTCCGGCAGGGATGCCCGAAGGCGAACTGGGCGGACCGGACAGCGAGATCTTCTGGGATTTTGGCGCCGAATTGGGATTGCACGAAAATTCGCAATGGGCCAGCCAGCCCTGCCATGTAAACTGCGATTGCGGCCGGTTCCTCGAGATCGGTAACAGCGTGTTCATGGAATACGTAAAGCGCGGCGGTAAGGTGGAAAAAATGGCCACGCACAACGTGGATTTTGGCGGCGGCCTGGAGCGCATCGCGGCGGCTTCGATCGGCAGTCCGGACATTTTTTTGATCGATATTTTCCAGCCGGTCATCAAGACAATCGAAGCCCTGTCCGGGTATGGGTATGGCACCGATCCCAAGATTGACAGGAATATGCGGATTATCGCCGACCATGTCCGTTCCGCGGTTTTTTTGATCGCCGACGGAGTTGTCCCATCCAACAAAGCGCAGGGATATTTTGCCCGGCGTTTGATCAGGCGGGCCATGGTCAAGGGGGCGCAACTTCATATCGACAAGGAAAATTATCTTTCCCAAATAGCCAGATCGGTCTACGGTTCGTATAAAGATATTTATCAGTTGGACGGCCCAAAGATCGACGCCGAAATCGGCAAGGAGGAAAAAAAATTCGATTTGACGCTGGTTGCGGGGATGAAAAAAGAGGTGAAGGATGCCGAAGAAAACCGGGGGGCATTAAATGGAATCCAACTGTTCGATCTTTTCCAGAGTTACGGATATCCGCTGGAGGTCAGCATCGATATCGCCGGCGAGAAAGGGATAAAAATCGAGGATGGGGCGGTCGAAATCTTTTATAACAAGCTAAAAGAGCACCAGGATCTGTCGCGGACTGCCAGCGCCGGGATGTTTCGCGGCGGGCTGGCGGATGCGGGCGTTGAGACTACCCGGTTGCACACGGCGGCGCATTTGATGTTGGCCGCGTTGAGGATTGTGTTGGGCAATGACGTTATGCAAAAGGGATCAAATATTACCGCCGAGCGTTTGCGGTTTGATTTTTCCTATCCGTCGAAGATGACGCCCGAGCAGATTGTAAAAGTGCAGGATTTGGTGAATGAGCAGATCAGACTTAATGTTGCGGTTGATATGAAAGAGATGAGCCTTGAGGATGCTAAAACGGCCGGTGCCATGGGCGCGTTTGCCGATAAATACGGCGAAAAGGTCAAGGTTTATTCCATTGGCAACTTTTCGCGCGAGATCTGCGGCGGGCCGCATGTGCAAAACACCGGGGAACTGGGCGTATTTAAAATCATCAAAGAAGAAGCTTCGTCAGCCGGCGTGCGCCGCATCAAAGCTGTGCTAGAATAAAACAATCAAATCATTATGAATCAAACTAAGCGGTGGAAACAGCGATTGAGCGATTTTGAAAAATCAGCCGGACGCCTCAAGGAAGCATTGGATAAAAAAGAGTTTAGCGAACTGGAAAAGGATGGCGTTATCCAGCGTTTTGAATTTACTTTCGAATTGGCCTGGAAGACGTTAAAAGATTATCTGGAAGACCAGGGATTCAGCGATATTGCCAGTCCCAAGAAGGCAATCCAGAGGGCGTTTTCAAATAATGTCATTACCGATGGCGATCTTTGGATTGCGATGCAGGAAGACAGGAACCGGATGTCGCATCTATACGATGCCAGCGTAAGCAAGATCATATTTAATAACATAAAAGAAAAATACGCGGACGCATTAAGCGGTTTGGTTAAGACTCTCAAAAAAGAAAAATGAAATTTGGATTGACCGACGAAGAGATCAGTTTGATAAACGGTGTATTCAAACAATTTCCGGAAGTGGAAAGCGTTTTTATCTACGGCTCGCGCGCCAAAGGCAATTTTAAAAAAACCTCTGACATCGACCTTGCCATTCGTTTCGCTAAGGGCGTGGCCGGCAGTCTCGCCAAGATCAAATCCAAGCTGGATGACCAGCCCATAATTTACGAAATCGATGTTATTGACGAGGCAGAAATTGCCGCGGGTAATTTTAAAGAAGAATACTGTGCCGCCAAACTACCCTTTGATTAAATGAGAAATTTATAATTTGTTACACCCTGCGGCCTTGCCGCAGGGAACAAATTACGAGGATTCCTTGAACGGCATTCGCCGTTCCCTCCGAAAAGTCTTTTCGTCGGAGCAGCGAAGCGAAAGTAATCTTCAAGGAGGTTACTCCTTTGGTCGATCCGCGGGGTAAACGCCCTGCGGTATCGAAATACATTAAGAAAATAAAAGTATTTACTCCGTGCAACACTTGACAAACCAAGAAAACAATATAGATTACTTATAGAATAAAATATTAAAAAGAGGTTAAAGATGTTAAGCCAAGCGTTGGTTGATGTAAATCGCGAATATTCAATACTAAACGCAATTGCCAGATATTGGAAAAACAAATCTGGCGAGATAACTAGCGACGAGATAATGACTTTATCGGGAATGTCTGGTACTAGTTATTCAGAAGTAAATATTCTTATAAACACATTATAGGCCGGAAGGCTGATTTTTTTTGGACAAATCCGGATTGTTTGCTACAAAGGGATTATGAGGCGGGGATTTAAAATTACGATTATTATTTTTGCGGCGCTGGCTGCGGTTTTGGTCTATGGCTATTGCCAGACTTTTGCGTTGCGCGTTACGGCAGATACTGTTGCCAGCGGCCAGTTGCCCCGGGAATTTTCCGGGACCAAAATTGTTTTTGCCGCGGATTTCCACTACGGGATGTTTTTTGGCGCCCGGCGGCTGGAGGGAGTGGTGCAAAAAATAAACAGCCTCAATCCCGACATTATCATCCTGGGAGGTGATTACATCGAATCCGACCCAAATTACATAATCCCTTGCTTTGACGCGCTGGGCAAATTAAACGCGCGTTCCGGGGTTTACGCCATCATGGGCAACCGGGATTACCAGAACGGGATGGCCGGATTGATCAGGCAGGCGATGGCGGACCACAATATTAAATTATTGGAAAACAGTGGCGTTTGGATATCGCAGAATAAGCCGGGCGAGGAATCCACCATCGGACGCCTGCGGCTTGGCGGGGTCGCCGATATTTTGCGCAGCAATCCCAATATCGAAGGCGCCCTGGGCGAAGTTGCAAAAGATGAGTTTGCGATCCTGGCTGTCCACAACCCGTCCTACGGACAGATCGCCGATCCGCGGGTGGATCTGGCCTTGAGCGGGCACACCCACGGCGGGCAAGTGACTTTGTTTGGGTTCCGCCTGCTGCCCTGGCAGTGGAGTTGGCGTTATACCAGCGGGATCTATAAAACCGATGGGACAACGATCATAGTTTCAAACGGTGTCGGCACCCGGCTGTTGCCGATCAGATTGTTCGCGCCACCCCAGATAAACTTGGTGACCTTGCAAAATTAGGCATCATTGATATCGGCGCGCGCAATCGCAATTGTAATGATCTCTTTGGCCCCGCATTGCTTTAGGACCATGGCGCATTCCTCAATTGTGGCGCCGGTTGTGATCACATCATCAACGAGGAGGATATTTTTGCCAAAAACCGTTCCCGGGTTGGGACATTCAAAAGCGCCGGCAATATTTGTTAGGCGGTTTTTGGCGCTAAGTCCTACCTGGCAATCGGTATTCTTTGTTCTAATAAGGCAATTGGAAGACAATTGGGTGCCGATCATGCCGGCCAAGTCCTTTGCCAGTTCCAGGGACTGGTTGTAGCCGCGCCAGCGCAAGCGCTGTTTTGAAAGCGGCACCGGTACCAAAACAAATGTGGAAAAATCAGGTTTTTCATCCAAAAGGTCGAAATGGCTGGCGATCAGTCCGGCCAGCGGCTTGGACAGCCGGCGTAAAAATGGTTCGTATTTGAAGGCGCCGACCAATTGCTTTACGAATTTGTTGCCATACCAGCAGGCGGCGTAACTGTCGGCGAAATGTTTGCCGGGTTTTCCTGAGTGGAACGGCGCCACTTCGCAAAGTGCCGCGCAGTCGGGGCACAAAAATTTTCCGGCGGTTTTACAAATAAAACAAGATTCGGGAAACAGCATTTCCAGCAGAAAATTTTGGTATTTTTGCACAGCCTGGCGGATTTGGTTTTTTGCTTTCATTTTCTTTGTGGTATCATAAAAAGTGTAAAGCGTAAAATGTAAAACGCAAAATGATAATACGCATCCGGAATTTTGTTTTGCGCTTTGCGTTTTTCGCTTTATATTTGATCTATGGCGTTGCCAAAATTATTCGCTAGACGTTATTTGGGAATCGACATCGGCACGTCATCGGTGCGCATCGTTGAATTGGAAAAAAACGGCAAGAATTTCAAGCTTACCAATTACGGCGAGATCAAAAGCGAGGCGGCCGTGGCGGAAACTTTCCGCGTGGCAAGGAAAGCGATGGCCTTTTTTTCGGTGGAGGAGGTTTCCGAGACGATCAAGAAGATAATCGCGCAGGCAAATATCAAGACGCGCCAATGCGCGTTCTCTATCCCCGATTTTTCGACATTTTTTACCAATTTCAAGCTTCCGCCGATGACCGAAAAAGAAATTCCCGAAGCGGTGATGTTTGAGGCGCGCCAGCATATTCCCCTGCCGCTGGAAAGTGTGACTGTCGATTGGCAGCTGGTGGGAGGAAATCCGGGTTTGTCGCAGGATTTAGAAATTGTCCTGGCGGCCATACCCAATGAGATTGTGGAGCAGTATAAAGAGATCGCCAAAGCCGCCAACCTTGAGGTTGAATCGCTGGATGCCGAAGTTTTCGGACTGATCGAGGCGCTTGTCGCCGATAACGAGACTAAGTCAACTTGCCTGGTCGATATCGGGACACAGAGCACGGTTTGCAGCATATGCGAAGGCAAGGTACTCAAAACTTCCCACAGTTTTGACATCGCGGGCAACCATATCCTTGAGCGGGCTTTGCAAGGGTTGCCGTTTGACCAGGAGACGGTCAGGGAGATCAAAAAAAATTACGGACTGAAATTTTTTTCCGCGGGGGTATCGGATCCGGGCAACCTGGTCAATAACGCCTTTTTGGGCGCCATGGAATCCATTGCCAAAGAAGTGGGGCTTATGTTGCAGGGGTACGCGCGACTGGGAAACAAGGAAGTTTCAAAGATTACGATCTCGGGCGGCGCGGCGCTTATCCCGGGCGTTATGAAATCGTTCAAGGAGCGGTTCGGTTGCGAGGTGGATATCGCCGATCCTTTTACGGGAATAAATTTCCCTTCGATGCTGACCCCGGAATTGCAAAAAATAGCCCCTGTCTATTCGGTCGCCGTCGGCATGGCCAAACGGGGGCTGGCGGCATCGGATTCAAAAAAGAAGGCTTCCCAGAAACGACAATAAACGACCTCGCGGCCAGCCGCGAGATATTCAGAAGAAGTATTATATAGTCGTTTGATTCTTCCTTCGCTCGTAAGCTCGCTCCGGGCTGGAATTCATCCCTGCAGCAAGGCTGCGGGGTATTTCTTCCAGAAGGAATAAAAATATTAATATAATTCGGGATTTGGGGCGCCGGGAAAACAAGACCGGACGGCCCAAATCCTTTAAAAATCAAAAATGAACCCGCCAAAACCGCAAAACTCTTTTTTTTCGCAGGTATTATTTATTCTCTCGCTGTTGTTTTTGATGGCGGTGGTAGGCGGTTTTTTTGCGCTAACCTACCTTACCGGCAAATTGCAGGCCCAGTATAACGATATTAATGGGCAGCTTACCCAGCAGGAAACGAGCGATCAAAAAACGCTGGAGAGCACGGTTTTGAATTATAAACGGCGCTTGGATGATTTTTCCGAAATTCTGAACAAACATGCCGCCTTATCGAGATTTTTTGCGGCGGTTGAACCGATTGTTTATCCGACCGTTTCCTTTGACAGCATGGATCTTAATTCCGTCGACAAAACCGTTACGATAATCGGGAAAGCCGATACGTTTGAATCGCTGGCCAAGCAGGTCACGATCTTTAAAAATGCGACCGCCGTTTTCGAAAAGATAGACTTGTCGAAAGTCAGCTTGGGGCCGGACGGCAAGATAAATTTTTCGTTCAAGGCGGATATCCAGCCTGACGCGATACTTTTTAAATAACCAGCCGCTAAGGCTCACCAATTTTTTAACATGACAAAAAATATATTGGAATCATTTGTGATCATCGCGATTTCTGTGGCGTTTGCGATGATTTTGACGTGGCCCAAATTCCAGGAATTCGAATCGCAAAGATCGCTGGTTATGGGAAAACAATCCGATCTTGAGACCCGCAACGAATATTTTAAAAATTTGCAGCAAAGCTCGTCGGAGCTTAGCAACTTCGGACCAAACCTTGCCAAAATCGAATCCGCTTTGCCCGACAATCCCGATGTCGCAACACTCGCGAATTATTTGGAGATGTCGGCCATGCAGGGAGGGTTGATTATAAAGGCGGCCGATTACACGGCTGACCAGGCGACCGCGGCTCCGGCGGAAGGAGACGGGCAAAAAATTCTAAAAAATTTCCACATCGCTTTAACCCTTAGCGGTCCTTATGAATCATGGAAAAATTTTATTTCCAGTGTCGAAAAGAGCAGTCGCATGATCGAGATCGAATCGACGCAAATTTCCGCCAATCCAACTAAAATACAAACCGGCGCTACGGCCGCAAGCCAGCAGGCAACCAGCGATATTTTGAATTATGTCGTTAAAGTCAAAGCGAACTCTTACTAACAAAAGCGCGATTTAGCGCCACAAAATCCTATGGCTATCACATTCGAAGAAGAGGAACAGCACGCGCCCATCGGAACATTTTTCGCCATTTTTTTGCTTCTGGCGGTCGTGGGTGTCGGCGGATACTTTGGTATTCGCTATTTATTGTCGATACAACAAGCGGTTGTGCCCGCGCCATCGTCGGCTATCGAACTTAACAAGGGGATTCTGTCGGATCCGCGCCTTGACTCGCTGGAGCTTTTGCCGGTTGTTGTCATGGATCCCTCGGAACCCATAGGCCGGGATTCTCCTTTCCAGATACCGCCGGCCGCGGTTGCATCGCCAAAACCGCAAGCCAACCTCTCAAAATCGGGACCAAAACAAGCCGCGACGCCCGCGACGGTGACGCCGGAAAGCGATAATCAAGGCAATAATTGACATCTTGCGGGCGCGCAAGAAGAATTCACAGTTTCCGGCACATGGCATCTTTAATCAATTATTTGGTTGGCAATAATCTAATGGCTTCAGATCGGGTGGCCGGTCTTGAGTTGGAATTAAAGTCAAATCCAAAGCTTACCGAAGAGGATTTGCTTTTGGGAAAAAAAATCATTGACGAAGAGCCGCTTTTCCGGGCCAAGGCGCAGATGCTTGGCGTTGAGTTGGTGAAATCGCCGCCCGAAGAATTGTCGCTGGACGTCTTGGAGACAATCCCCGAAGAAACCGCGAAATTCTATTTCGCGATCCCTTTGGGCAAAAAAAGATCCGATATTCTGCTGGGGATGGTGTATCCCGAAGACTTGAAAGCCCAGGAGGCGTTAAAATTCCTGGCGCGGAAAAACAATTTTTCATACCAGGTTGTTTTGATAACCCCGACGGTTTTTAACGGGGTTATGAAAAAATACCGCGATTTAAAGAAAGAAGTGGGCGCCGCGCTGCAGGAATTCAAGGATGAAGAAGGCGATGCTAGCGCCGCGCGCGGGCCGCAGCGGGAAGAAGAGGTTGCGATCGGCGAGGCACCGATATCAAAGATCGTCAACGTGATATTGCGCAACGCCATCGACGGCGAGGCGTCCGATATCCACATCGAGCCGGGAAAGAAGAAACTTCGGGTAAGGTTTCGCGTCATGGGCGAGCTTTACTCCTCGATTTATCTGCCCCTAGAAGTTGCCAGCGCCGTCGTGGCCCGCGTCAAGATCCTGTCGAATTTAAAGATCGATGAAAATCGCATTCCGCAGGATGGCCGCTTTTCGATGAAATTCGATGACAAAAGCATCGATTTCCGTGTTTCCACCTTGCCGACTACCATGGGCGAAAAAGTCGTCATGCGCATACTCGATCCCGATATCGGGTTAAAAACTTTTGAAGACTTGGGGTTGAACGGCCGGAATTTGGAGTTGATGAAAAAAGCCATCGATGATCCGTTCGGATTGATCTTGGTTACCGGGCCCACGGGATCGGGTAAAAGCACAACGCTCTACGCAGTATTGCAGACGATCAACAATGAGAAAGTAAATATTGTCAGTCTCGAGGATCCGGTGGAGTATTTTGTGGAGGGCGTTAACCAGTCGCAGGTTCGGCCAGAGATCGGCTTCGATTTTGCCAACGGTTTGCGCAGCATATTGCGCCAGGATCCCGACATAATCATGGTCGGCGAGGTGCGTGACGACGAGACGGCCATGCTGACGATCCACTCGGCATTGACCGGCCACCTGGTATTTTCCACTTTGCATACCAATGACGCCCTGGGGGTTATCCCGCGTTTGATCGACCTCAAGGTCCAGGGATATCTTATTCCGTCGACGCTGACCCTGGCCCTGGCACAGAGGCTGGTGCGGCGTTTGTGCCCGCGCTGCAAAAAACAAGTACCGGCCCAGGGTTACATAAAATCAAGGATAATCGATGAATACAACAATTTTCCCGGAGAAGCCAAAAAATCGATAAAACTGGCCGACCCTTTAATGGTTTGGGAGCCGGTCGGTTGTCCGTATTGCAAGCGGCAGGGTTATCTTGGCCGGGTGGGAATCTTTGAGACGATGGAAATGACGTCCCAGTTGGCCGAAATTGTTTTAAAAGATCTTTCCGAAGGGGCGATAAACCAGGAAGCCAAACGCCAAGGAATGATCTCGATGCGCCAGGACGGCATCATTAAAGCTCTTGGCGGCGCGACCACCATCGAGGAAGTGTTGAAGGCGACCGAGGAGGATATTGAGAAAGCGGTCAGCCAGGATTACGAATAACCGAAGAAATAATTTTGGATTACGAAATTAGCTCTTGATGATCATTTATCCCGCGTTGCGGGCCCACGGGAACTACGACGGGTCCATGTCCCCGCCTCGGCGGGGGCAAATGTCGCAAAAACGGTCATCTGCGATTAATTTCGTAATTCAAAGAAATAAGCAGCATCTTTGCCGCGGCGGATGGGTTGGCCCTGACATTTGCCGCGGGTTGGGATATAATAAAAAATAAAGACAGAACTATGAAAAAATCAGAACCATCGGGAAAAAAAATCCTGGTCATCGAAGACGACCCCTTCTTGGGGGATATCTACGAGACCAAGCTTAAACAAAACGGCTACTCTGTCCAGATTGCCGCGACCGGAGAGGATGGCTTGCTGTATTTAAAAGATAAAAAATTCGATGTTTTGCTGTTGGATATCGTTTTACCCAAGATGGACGGCTGGGAAGTTTTGAACGCCATCAAGCAGGATCGCGCTTCCGGGGCCAATCCCAATCTTGATAACTTAAAGATAATAATATTGTCAAACCTTGGGCAGAAAGAAGAAATCGAGAAAGGTTTGGGCCTGGGTGCCGACGGTTTTATGATCAAGGCGCATTTTACGCCGAGCCAGATAGTGGAAGAAATAAAAAATACCATCAATAATCCCAAAAAAACCCTATGAACGAATCGGTCGATTATCAGCAGATGCTGGAAAAATATTTGGATGCCACAATCAAAAAGAACGCTTCCGATCTTCACTTTTGCGTCGGCTACCCGCCGATCATCAGGGTGAACGATTCGCTTTGGGCCATCCCGGGCGAACAGAAACTGTCCGATCGCGACGGGCGGGGGCTGGCCTTCGCTCTTATGAGCAAGGATCAGCAAGAGCAATTCTTAAAGAGCAAAGAGATCGATTTTTCGTATTCGTATAAGACCGAACGG
>Ga0182021_10008797_pt1 | contig 11950 bp, 5 predicted proteins | sample 612E3MmetaG_FD_120493 | JGI IMG/M metagenome (GOLD analysis project Ga0182021, IMG submission 120493) | Permafrost microbial communities from Stordalen Mire, Sweden - 612E3M metaG (Illumina Assembly) | ecosystem: Environmental > Terrestrial > Soil > Wetlands > Permafrost | place: Sweden...
CCTGAAGTTCGAAAAATTCTCCTTTTGTGCAATCAACAACATAGATATTTTTTTGTTCCAGGAATTCAACGGACGCAAAATAATCCTGAAATTCGGATGTGTTGTGCAGACAGAACATGTCCATGCCATCCATAACGGAATGCGATGAAAAAATATCCGGACATTTTTTTCCGGTTGCGGAGACGGCAGGATTGGATGGAATAAGAGCCGTAAGGGATTCGAGCGCCGTATATGCCAGAACTTTGACGTTGTTTTTTTTCGATTGGAAGAGTTTTTTGATACGGGAAGTAACTGATGGCGAATTGCCGTCTTCAATCGTGCCCTGCGGCGCCTCTTCGATAAAAACAATCAGGCCGTTTTTCTGCGCGATTTTTTCCAGAAAAGCAAGCGTACCTGATGAAATTATACGAGTTTGGGGTATTATGATGGCGCGATAATTTCCTTTGCGTATCTTGTTTGCAGGGGCGAATTCGCCGCTGGTGAAAACCGAACAGGATTCAAGCATTTCTTCGTTGACAATATCAAAATCCATGCCTATGCATTCCAGTTCGTGAACTGCTGCCTGCATGAAAGACATTGTCTTTTGGGCCTGATCGGGAGTATCAAATGAATATTCCGCGAGAATTGAGTTTATCGGATTAAGAATTGCCACGTTTCTAACCAGATGAATGTTCCTTGAAATTTCAACGGCTCTCGCTATATATTCGCACAGGGATTTCATGAAAATCCAATCGGGCGAATACCATGAAGGGTTATGCGGAGTTTTTATATAGCCGCGACGGTCTATGTTGAAAAAGCATCCATCCAGACATATGGTTGACGGCCCTGTAAGAATGCTGCGGTCGACTTCGGATTTGAGTTGCTGTAGAGAAGCGGAAGCGCCTTGCCTGTTACGGCCTATAACGGTAATTGTTTCGCGGCGGTAAAGTAAGGCGTTTGCATCGGATACGGCCCTTAGCAGAACATTGTTTTCAGAGCCGTCTTCATTTTGAATACCAATAGAACCGAAATTCCCCTGTTCGGGAATTGTAGGATAATATTTTAAAACCGAAGCGCTTTTATATGAATTTTGTTCCGGGCATAAAACCCATTGCGTAATGCGATTTTTAGCGCACCATTTTTCAAGAACGGCTGTAAATTGTTCGTGTATGAATTGATTAATAAAAGAATATATTATCGGCCTGTTTTCAATATGTTCATTTTCAACATTAAAAAAGAGCGCAGGTAGCTGATCTATAAGTTTCTTTTTAAATTTTGCCTGGTATTTTACGGCTAATTCATCATCCCATGGAATTTCTTTTTTGCCGGGGATAATATAAGAAGGCAATTCATAAATGAACCCTTTAAAGGTAGTATGAAAATATTTTGAAATATTTTTCTTAAATATTTCACATACATTATCTATATACCATTGCGCCATTTTAGTATTTAAAACATTGGGAATATAACCCGCCACCGGATCACAGATATCATTTTTACGGAATACCATAAACTGCCAGTCGCCGCTTATGGATTTTGACGAAAATATGCCTTTGTCCGGAGAAACAACAATTTTTTTTGTTTGGGAAAGAACTATTTTGCCGTTTACAACTTTTCCCATTAATATGATAGCATTCTCAGGATCGGTTATAATTTTTTCGTAGGATTTTTTTCCAGTTATAAACTCGGTATATTCAAGTTTAAGAACCCGGCCCCTCATTTTTTCATCTTGATTAGTAATTGATTCAAAAATTCCAGTCCATGGAAGTGAAAAATCTTCAGATATCCGGATACCGATATTGGCTTGCTGGGCAATTGTTAAAGCTTTTTGTAAAAGATCAAAAAATTCTTTTGATAAAAATCCGGGCAACATATCGCGACCGGGTTTTATACATATTCCCCCAAAACCCTTTTCAATAAAGCCGTTAAGCTGTTGAACAAGTTTTTCCGGAGTAATATAAGAATTCCAGATCCATATTGCCCATGGCTTTGATTCCATAGACGGCTTTGCAAGACGATTTTTAATATTTTCCAAATCCAATCTCCTTATTAATAGTGATTAATAAGCAAAAGCAGAAAATACAATATATATTGAAACGTTTCACTAAGTCAAGAAAATAATCATTCAGGTATGCAAGTCAATTATTTGTATCTTTTTATTTTATAAATAGTTATATAGAAAATACAGCAATTTAAAAATTTTTTTAATCGCTTAAATTATAATATAAAGAGGCAAATAAAGATAAAAAACGGCATGAAAAATATTATTCCATGCCGTTAACTCAAATCATGTAATAGTTTACTGTGCCTGACCGCAACTCCTCAAAAAATTATTTAATTCCTGCTTCTTTTTTTATTTCACTTACTTTATCGAGTTTTTCCCATGTGAAATTGGGAAGATTCCGGCCAAAATGACCATTGCGGGCAGTTTCCCGGTAGATTGGGCGTTTGAGCTTTAAATCTTCAATAATGGCAGAGGGTCTGAGGTCGAAAACTTTTTCAACAATTTTAGCTATTTTATCGTCGGACATTATGCCTGTACCATAGCTGTCAACATGAATTGAAATCGGCTTTGCAATTCCGATAGCATAAGAAACCTGTATTTTGCATTTACTGGCAAGTTTTGCCGCAACCAGATTTTTAGCTATCCAGCGCGCTGCATAAGCTGCGCTACGGTCGACTTTTGACGGGTCTTTTCCGGAAAATGCACCTCCGCCGTGACCGCCGTGGCCGCCATAGGTATCGACAATGATTTTTCTGCCGGTTACTCCGGTATCGCCATGTGGTCCGCCTATTACAAACCGGCCTGTGGGATTTACGTGATATATAGTATTCTTATCCAGAAGCTTAGCTGGAATAACTTTTTTGATTACTTTTTCGATAATGTCTTTTTTAAGCGTCTCATATTTGACATCGGGAGAATGCTGAGTGGAGAGGACAACCGTATGAACCCGTTTAGGCTTGTCGTCTTCGTACTCAATCGTCACCTGAGATTTGCTGTCGGGTCTGAGGTATTTAAGAATCTTTTTATCGCGGACTTCTGTAATATATTCAACTAATCTGTGCGCGAGGTGAATTGAAAGCGGCATGTAGGTTGACGTTTCGTTGCAGGCATAACCGAACATCATTCCCTGATCGCCGGCGCCCTGTTCCTTATGAAGCCCTGCGCCTTCGGTGACACCCTGGGAAATGTCCGGAGACTGCTGATGCACTGAAACAAGTATTCCACAGCTTGACGAATCGAAACCGAGTTCGGGATCGTTATAGCCTATTTCCGCAATTGTTTTACGAACAACATCCTGTATATCCACAACTGCCTTGCTTGTTATTTCGCCGGCAACTACAACAAGTCCGGTAGTTACCAGGGTTTCGCAGGCAACTCTGGAATTTTTGTCCTGCGCAAGCATGGCATCAAGCACAGCATCGGAAATCTGATCGCAAACTTTATCAGGATGTCCCTGGGAAACGCTTTCCGAAGTAAAAAGGTATTTCATCAATTATGCCTTTCTGAAAATAAACAGAACTATAGATAAGATATTTTTTTTACAATAAGAAAGTAAAATAATTTATAACGTAGATTTTCAACAAGAATAATCAGAAAGGATTTTCCGGACATTGATATTTAAACCCGTATTGCGGATAATATTGTTTTATTGTCTTTTTTTCAAATGGCATTGTATAATAAAAATTATTGTGTAATGACAATAAATGTTTTCATATAAACCTTTTTATTAATCGTAAATTACTATAATGGATTTATTCAAACCGCCAACCCAGACCAGCGATCTCAAGTCTCAGAATCAGAAGCTCAAATTGCAGCTTATGAACAATTCGCTTATTTATGAGCTGACAAAGGTAATGTCTTCCTGCACCGACGAGAAAGAAATCATTAAAACGATTATTCTTGGCATCAAGGACATAATAAATTTCGACAGGGTGATCCTTTTTTCCATAGACAGTGAAAATTTTCTTTTAAAACCCCAATATTGGGTCGGAATACAGGACGATGATTTAAAAAATTTCAGTATACCGCTCGGATTCGAAGGGGGCGAAATTACAGATGCCATATTTTTAAACCGGCATATAGTTGTTGACAATCCGGATAAAAACAATGATGCTTTCAGTAAAAATCTTAATTCCGAAAACTATCTTGTAATACCTCTTTTAAGCAAAGCAAACCGGAAATGCTGGGAAGTTAAACATTGCGATAAATTAACATGTCCTGCATATAATGGATATAACCCATATTGCTGGAGCATTCCCGGTTCCGGCCATGCCATTGAAGCAGCGTCCGAAAATCAGCGGCGCAAAGCATGCATAAAATGCATTTGCTTCAGAGTGACCGGTGCAATATGGATGGACAGGGCCGGACGTGATTCGCAGGTAACAAGCGATGATATCACTACGCTTGCTGCAATAACAAATCAGGCCGGTATAATATTGGAAAATTACCGGATTTTCAATGAACTGGAAACAGCCAACGACGAACTGCATGGCGCAAATAATAAGCTTAAACAGCTTAATCATGATTTACAGGTAGCGCAATCAAGAATAAGCGCTGATCTGGATCATGCAAAAACCATTCAACAGGGTCTTCTGCCGCAGGATCTGGTTGGCACAAGAGGATTTTCAGCTTCTGCCCGCTACATTCCGGCAGACGCTGTTGGAGGAGATTATTATGATGTTTTCAAAATTTCCGACACTGCGTATGGAATAGTGGTAGCGGATGTTTCGGGTCACGGAATATCATCGGCCCTTATTATGTCCATGGTAAAAGTTTTGCTTAAAACTCATGCTTTCAATCAGAGGTCTCCGCAGAAAACGCTTGAAACTATAAATCAAACATTTCTTACCGAAATAAGAACAGACAATTTCGTGACTCTCTTTTACGCAATCTTAGACACAGCCGAACATAAATTCCGGTATACATCCGCAGGCCATTGTCCAATGTTGCTATTGAACAAAACCACCAAAAAATGCACGCAAATAAAGGCCGACGGATTATTTTTGGGAATTTTTCCCGACATGATGCTTAACGAAACATGTTATTCATACCAACCCGGAGTCGAACGCCTTATACTTTATACCGACGGTCTGACCGAAGCAAGAAACGCTTCCGATGAGATGTTCGACATAGTTCACCTGGAATCAGCAGCCGTTTCATCACTTGACCGTCAACTTGATGAGTCGGCGGAATTCATCCTTTCCTCTCAAATGGCATTCTGCGGATTCAACCGGATTTTTGAGGATGACATAACTCTTCTGCTTATCGACCTGTGATGATTAACCCACAAGGTGGATAAGTCACTGTATCTGAATTATCTACGCAAAAAGCGTAGATAATTCAGATACAGTGACTAACATCATGGACGCATACGTAAAACGTCAGGCAGGCATGCTTTTACGGAGTCGGCTATTTCGCGGGAATCCTTCATTCTGCTTACAGGCACAAAAACAAGTTCGTCTTCATGACATTTAATCCACCGTACAGCTATTTCCTGTTCGGGAAAATCATTTGCGTTTGTCGCAAGCTTTTTTGAAAAAAAGAACTGATCAAGCTCATTTAAGAAATTATCCGGAATCTGTAAATCGTCAATAGTCCTTAATAGAATTTTCTGGTTCCGCCGGAACCAGAAAGACATGACTTTGTTTTCCTGCGTTGCCGGGAGCAGAATTATGCAATCGTTTATAGGCTTAAAGTCGCCCTTGCGTTCATTGATGTCGGTTTGAGAGTTTAAAACAGGCGAATGTTTTTTTATAAGCCTGTATTCATATATAAGGCTTTCCAATTCGGAACCGCATATATAAGTGGTAAGGGAAAAAGATTCCCTGCGAAGACGTTCCAGTTTGGCCGGAGATTCGTCGGATGCGCGGAAATATCCCATTGTCCTGCGCCGGAGCCCGGTTGTTTTTCCAATGTAAAGATAATCTCCGGACTTTGCCGAAAAAGCATAAACGCCGGGTTTCTGCGGCAGATCAAGCAGGTTTTTGTAAGAAAAATTTTTACCCGAAAAATCGAAAGCCTCTACCGCTTTGCTTTGCGCTTCTGCAAAATCCGCAAGCGTAACTATTCCTTTCCCAGCCATACGTTCCACAAGTTCCAACATACATTCCGAAAGTATACGGCCATAACTTCCAGCGTTTGACAGAACAGGTTCGCGTTCGAACAGAGCCCTGTAACAGGATTCGAGCGTCAGGGGCTTTGGAAGGGAAATTTCAGCAGCTCCGAAAAAATGACTTATCAGAAAAACATCTTCCCTTACAGAAACACCTTCTGTTGCGGCAGCCTGATTAAATAAATTAAATTGCCGGCTGGATAAAAACACAACTGGATTTTCATTGCATAACAGGGATATTGCGTTTAAATATTCGTGTCTTGCATTCAAAGAAAACAACAGGTCGCTGTTGCTTGTCAGAGTTGAGCGCTCATCCTCAGATAGTTTATCCATGGGTTCGAGCCAGCAGTTTAATGACGGAGAAGGCTCGGGAAAAACGCTCCATGCAGACAAGTGGAATATCTTTCCGCCATCCTGACCGGTAAGAACATGTATTGCACGCCATGTCATGCTGCGCAGTTCCACGGATTCGGGGCCGGTGGCAGGTTTTGCCGCGCGCCACAGGCCGTCTTCTTCCCTAACGCATCTGCGGTCTTTTCCTATAATTGCGAAAACGGCGCGTTCGGCAAGAGCAGGGACAGGATTTATGAATTTAAGGAAATCGCGCGCAAGGTCAACGGATGAAACTCCATTGCTTTCCCGGAGGCGTTTGAGTATTTCATCATGCATTTTATTACAACCTGTAACGGCAATTCAAGTCAAAAAGTTACAAAATGGAATGTAATGCTGTTGTTAAAAAAATTTTGAAACAAGAAAAAATCAGGTTGCTGCTCATAATGCAACGAGGGTAAAGTTAAAATACTTTTTTTCGGGAGCCCCGACAATTTTAAATGTTCAATTTATATAGGGCGCCTCTAAAAATTCTTTTTCTGTTGTGCCCGGCTGCAAAGCCCCGTCTGCTTCGTAATCTCTCGTCAACATGGTTCAAGGGCTATGCTTTCTTTGTGGCGCCTTGCATCCGGAGCTTTTCGCTTAGATTCGCTTAAAAAATTAATGTTTTGAGGCGCCCGATATTTTTTTTGAAAAAAATTCATAGCTTTGCAGAAAAAAAGATTGTTACAGCTTCATATAATGCAATCAAATTTTATAACAAACAAATATTTATTAAAATATTTTAAAAAAAATCAGTACTAAAAGCGACATTTATCACACCTTGATTTTTTTTGGATATCGCCCTGATTGCCGCATAAAATATGTGTTCTACGGTATTTTACCTTTTTTTTTCCTTTAACGGTTTCAGGCTTTAAAAAAAAATTTACACGTAGACATAAAAAAAACTTGCATATTGATTGACTTTCTGTTATATTTACTATAGCAAATAACCTTTTTCAGGAGAGAGGAGTAAAAGTATTATGGCTCGCATTACAAAAAGCGAACTGATCAAGCTTCAGAAGAAACTGCAAACCGACGCAAAAATCGGTGAGGAGTTCGGTATCACACGTCAGGCGGTTCATCAGTTAAGAAAAAAATACGGAATTGAATCCGTAATTGCAAAAAATGATGAACGGAACCAGAAGATCGTAAAAGCCTACGAAGGCGGCGCTTCCGGTACAGCTCTTTCCAAGAAGTTTGATCTTTCGGTCTCTCAGACATATCGTATCATCAACGAGACCAAAAAGAGCAGCAAGAAAAAAAGCGCAAAGAAGAAAAAGTAATTTTTCTTTTAAGTAATAACGCTTTAATTAGTCACTGTAGCTGAATTATCTACGCAATTAGCGTAGATAATTCCTGCGAACAGTGACTTATCCAGCTCTGCTGGGTTAACAAGGGGTTCCTGAAGAAATTCAAGAGCCTCTTGTTTTTTTAGTGCGCGGCCAGGCAGAGCGCACTAAAAAAACAAGGCGGCTTATCAAGCCGCCTTCTATACCATGCATCCATCAATTATACTTTAGGTTAAATCCGCTCCTTTACAGTGTATTTTGTATGAAGCAGATGATGCGAAATTTCGCCAAGCGGAATTTTTAAATAATCGCCATATATCTGTTTGATTTCCGGATTGTCGTGCGATTTACGAAGATCTTTGGACTCGTCTTCTTTATAAATCGCCTTTATCCGTTCATTCCTGACATCATCCGTGGTTATCCGCGGTTGACCGCCGCCGCCTATGCAGCCACCGGGGCATGTCATAACTTCCACAAAGTGATAAGTCGCCTCGCCTCTTTTAATGCGCTCAATGACCTTTTTTGCATTGCCAAGCGAATGCGCAACAGCAACATTGACAGTAACTCCTTCCAAAAACGACCACTGAGGCACTGTGCCTGAAATTTTTACAGAAGCTTCCTTTATGCCCTCAAGTCCGGCAACAGGCGTTATGTGCAGATTTTCAAAGGGTAATTGCTTTCCGGTTACAAGCTCGTACACGGTTCTAAGAGCAGCCTCCATTACTCCGCCAGTATTTGCAAAAATATCCGCAGCGCCGGATGAAACTCCCATGACGCGGTCGAACGAATCATCGGGCAAAGCCCCAAAATCAATGCCTGCCTGCTTTATCATGCGACCAAGCTCGCGGGTTGTAAGCACAGCATCAACATCCTGAGCTCCACTCGAATTCATTTCAGGGCGCTGAGCCTCGAATTTTTTTGCAGTGCAGGGCATTACCGACACTACAAATATTTCTTCGGGCTTTTTGTTTATTTTTTTTGCCCAGTATGTTTTTGCCAATGCGCCGAACATCTGCTGCGGCGATTTGCAGGTAGACAGATACGGCAGCATTTCGGGATAGAAATGCTCCATATAATTTATCCATCCCGGCGAACAGCTCGTAAACTGCGGCAATGCGACTTTTTCTTTGTCGACAAGTGCTTTTTTAAGACGCATTAAAAGTTCGGTTCCTTCTTCCATGATGGTAAGGTCTGCCGTGAAGTTGGTGTCGAAAACCGTATCGAAACCCAAACGTCGCAGCGCTGAAACCATTTTGCCTGTAACAAGCGCGCCTGGTTTATAGCCGAAACATTCGCCCAGAGCTGCGCGTACGGCAGGAGCCGTCTGAACTACAACCGTAATGTTTTTATCGTCAAGAGCTTTCCATACTCGGTCAATGTGATTGCTTTCAACAATTGCTCCAACCGGACAGACTGCAGCGCACTGGCCGCACTGTACGCATGTAACGTCGGCAAGATTGCTTGTAAACGCAGGACCTATCATGGTCTTGAAACCGCGCGACTGCGGGAAAAGCGCTCCAACGTTCTGTATTTGATTGCATACTGTAACGCAGCGGCGGCACTTGATACACTTGGAATTGTCACGCGTCAGGCCTGGAGTTGACTCGTCAATATGTTTTTTAGCTTTTTCGCCCTCGTAGCGAAGCGTATGAACATTAAGCTCGTTTGCCAATTTTTGCAGTTCGCAGTCTTCGTTGCGCTCGCATGTCTGGCAGTTGCCGTCGTGTTCCGACAGCAAAAGCTCTACCACTGTGCGCCGCGCATCGCGAACGCGCTTTGAGTTAGTATGCACCTTCATGCCTTCAGAAGCAGGCATTGAGCATGAAGCAACAAGAGTTTTAGCTCCTTCAACTTCAACGAGACAAACGCGGCAAGCGCCTATGGGTTCAAACTTTTCCAAAAAACACAAAGTCGGAATTTTAATTCCAGCCAGCCCGGCTGCCGCAAGAACAGTTGTGCCATCAGCAACACTTACCGATACGTTATCTATGGTTAATTTAGGCATTATATGTTCCTTTCAACTATCGTTTTACCGTAATCGCAACGCAGGCAGCGTTTTGCCTGACGCAGCGCTACACCCTCAGTCCAGCATGTTTCCACTTCTTCAAAATTATTCTTGCGGCGGTCTACACTTATGACCGGCATGCGGTCGCGCGCAAACGAAACCGGATCGGAATCGGGATTATAGCTTGTTTGAATTTCCTTTTCATGCCTCCAGAAAGCATGAGCATCTCCGGAAAGATATTTATCAATGCCTACTGCTGCGCGTTCTCCCCCTGCAATGGCGTCCACAACAGAGGCGGCTCCGCTGGCGGCATCGCCGCCTGCAAATATCCACGGAACCGATGTTTGACCTATAAGACTGTCCGTGCCTATGGTTTTGTTGTTTGCAAGATTGATATTAAGCGCCGGATCGAGTTCCTTTACACAAACGCGCTGGCCTATTGCGGCTATTATCTGATCGCACGGAATAACAAAATCGTTTTCCTGCGACATTTCCGGATGCCTGCGGCCTGACGAATCGAACGCGCCGAGCTTCATGGCATGACACTTTAGCCCATTTACTTTGTTTTTATCTAAAACGACTTCAACAGGCGCCGTAAGCAGCGACAGCTTTACACCTTCATTCTGCGCCTCTTCGATTTCCTCTGCGTAGGCAGGCATTTCTTCACGTGTGCGGCGGTAAACTATTGTCACGTTTTCAGCGCCGAGCCTTATTGCAGTCCGCGCCGCGTCTATTGCCGCGTTGCCGCCGCCGACTACAATCACTTCTTTACCTACCGGAACAGATCCGCGCAGGTTATACTGACGCAGGAATGCGAGCGAATCCACAACTCCGTCGGCTGTATCGCCTGGAATGCCGAGCTTTACCGGATTCTGCGCTCCTATGCCGACAAAAACCGCTTCTGCGCCTTCGTTTTTAAGTCCGGCCAGATTAAGGTTGCCGCCCAGCTTTTTGCCCGTTACTATTTCAACACCCAGTTGTTCTATCATGCGGATTTCCCTCGCAAGAATTTCTCGCGGTAAACGGTACGCAGGAATGGTCTGCACCAGCATGCCTCCGGGACGTGGTTCCGATTCGTAAATTGTTGGCTTGTACCCCAGACGAGCCAGAAAATACGCGCATGAAAGGCCTGCGGGGCCTGCGCCTATTATCGCGATTTTACGCTTTGCGTTAGCTGCGTTTTCGCGGACGTCAGGAACCTGCAATGTAACTTCCTGGTCGGCAAGGAACCGCTTGACTCCGCGTATTGAAACCGGTTCGTCGAGCGACGAGCGGCGGCATTTGTATTCGCAGGTGTGAAAGCATACGCGAGCGCATACCGCAGCAAACGGATTGCGTTCGCGGTGTAAACGCAGCGCCTCTGCATAGCGTTTTTCGCCCGTAAGCGCAACAAACCCCGGAATATCGACATGCGCAGGGCAAGTGCTCTGACACGGAGCGCGGACGAGTGCAGCGCAAACCCCCGCTTCGCAGTGTTTGTCTCGTATATGCGTTTCGTATTCTTTACGGAAATATCTTATGGTTGAAAGCACCGGGTTCGGCGCAGTCTGGCCGAGTCCGCACAGCGACGTTTGCTTTATGGTTTCGCCAAGGTCAATAAGGCGCTCTATATCGCCTTCCTGCCCTTCGCCTTTGCAAATACGTTCCAGAATTTCAAGCATTCGTTTTGTTCCAACCCGGCACGGCACGCATTTGCCGCACGATTCTTCCTGCGTGAATTCGAGGAAAAACCGCGCCATATCCACCATGCAGGAATCCTCGTCCATTACTATAAGACCGCCCGATCCCATAATTGCGCCGAGAGCGGTAACAGATTCGTAGTCGACCGGAACGTTGAGATTCTCTTTTGTAATGCAGCCGCCCGACGGGCCGCCCATCTGGGCAGCCTTGAAGCGCTTGCCTCCCGGAATACCTCCGCCTATGTCGTAGATTATATCACCCAAAGGCGTGCCCATGTCGACCTCAACGAGTCCTACGTTGTTGACCTTGCCTGTAAGGGCGAAAATTTTTGTTCCGGGAGATTTTTCGTTGCCTACGGAACGGAACCAGCCGGAACCATTGCGCAGTATAAGAGGCACATTGCCGAATGTTTCCACATTGTTAAGAACGGACGGTTTGTCCCACAGGCCCTTGTTGGCCGGAAACGGCGGCCTGGAACGCGGTTCGCCGCGTTTGCCTTCTATGGAACG
>Ga0182021_10008798_pt1 | contig 11950 bp, 6 predicted proteins | sample 612E3MmetaG_FD_120493 | JGI IMG/M metagenome (GOLD analysis project Ga0182021, IMG submission 120493) | Permafrost microbial communities from Stordalen Mire, Sweden - 612E3M metaG (Illumina Assembly) | ecosystem: Environmental > Terrestrial > Soil > Wetlands > Permafrost | place: Sweden...
GCTTCACGACAAGTTGCTCCGCAAAGCACAGGTCAATCCCCGCGGACTTCGCCCCGTTCCCGCCGAGGTGAGCCCGGCCGAAGAAGGGAGCAAAGACAGCGGGGTTCGCCGAAGAGCCGTCGCCGCTATATCGACTGGGCCTGGAAGTTCGTTACTCCGCTGCAGTTCGTGAAGGTGGTGGTGTTCGTCGCCGCGTCGTAGTAGGAGCTGCCGAAGGCGAGCGTGATCCTGCCGACCGCGTGCTGTCCCTTAAAGCTCACCTTTACGCGGTACATGAAACCGACCTTCCCGCCGAGCACCACGGTTGTCCGGCTCGCGTGTGCGGAGTGCCACTTGCCGTCGGCCTTATACATCCCCGGCGGTTTGAAGAGCTCAATCCCGCCCTTGATGGGGATCGAGTCGCAGGTTACGTGGATCTGTGAATTAACACTCGCCACGCTACTGCCCTTCTTAAGGAAGGTTATTGCACTTCCCTCTTTTGTCTTACCTTTGAATTGGGCGGAGTTCGCTGCAGACGCAGGCCCGATCATGGTAACCGTCGCGATTGCGACGATGACTCCTAGCGCTACCTGCCAGGCGACCGCCGTAGGTTGCCTCTTCGACGTCATTTTCGGCCTTTCTTGCGTAGTTCGATCCAGAATCAGCCAACGTTAGACAGTGAATGCCGATGATAACAGGGCAAACACGGACTCTTCCTCCGTGTTGGCACTATGAACTCCGGGTTGCGCTCCGGGGTTTGGACGCCGACGCTAGGGTCGTAGACAGCGGAGCACGTTAGAACCTTTTGGAACTAAACGGACTCGAACCCGGCCGAACGGCGCTAGGCAACACCGAGTCGCCTCTCGCTTTCTCGTGCCGCCAGCGGTGTCAGGCGGCTCCGGGAGGCCGGGCTCCCCGGCCGTACGGATTCGCCGGCCGAGGAAGGGAGAGAAGGTGACGCCCGCGTTCCGGGAAACGCGGGCGTCTGCCGCTGGGACTGACTGGCAAATCAGGAAAGAGCGAGCAGCGATCCGGGTCGCCGGCTCGCTACCGGCAGGAAGAGGTCGGCGCGCCCGCCACAAAACGCATGTCGAGCGCATACGAGCGCGCCGCCTCCTGCCTCCGCCGCATGGCGGAGCGTCGCGAGACTCGGCCGCTCGAGTCGTTGCGACGATCCCATCCGGGTGGTCCACGCACTAGCTGCGTCGCCCGACCAGCCCCCTGTGTCGGCGACACCGATGCGAACATACTCACCCGGTGGTAAACCAGTTTTTTCGGATAGCTGCTTGTCCACCTCTACCAGCGCCGTCTCGAGCGAGAGCAGCCCGCCCTGGCGCATGTGATCGCGGGCGCGCAGGCTCAGTCCGAGCAGCAAGCCCTCGATCAGGGGACGGTCGACGGCCACGGACGTCCAACGGTCGCAACCCGGAGCAAGGTGAACGGCAATGGCGTCCTCGGCGAGGAATTCGAGTGCGCCGCTGAGATGCTCGACGAGATCGTTCACTGGAACGAGCGGTCCGAGCTGCCGGCGAACTACGTCGAGCTGTTCGGGAAGCTGTAGATCGTCGCGAAGGAGGACGCTCACGGCTCGAGCACCTCCGCTTCCAGAACGCGCTCGAACGTGATCTGCGCTCGGTTGAATCCTTCCGCGATCGCTTCGGCCGAAGGACTGTTGAAGAGACAGAAGCTGACTTCGTCGTCCGGCATGTAGATGGAGCGCAGGTAGACGATCTCCGTCTCCTCGAAACCGTCCAGTTCTCGCACAGCGGCCGTGACGCGCTCTCCTTCTGTGCGCAGGTCGCTTACGGTGGGACGCGGAACGTATCTCTCGACGACGAAAGTTCTCATAGGTGTTGATCCGGCACGCAGGGGGAAAACAGATCAACCTTAGGTTAGAAAAGAGCGGGCAAAACCGAAATCAGAGGATCCCGCAGACTTTGCGGTACCCGAATACGTGGCTCGGCGGCTATGAAACCGTGGAGAACGTTTGCGGCAACGTTTGCAGAGGTTTTTTACCGCTCTCGGCTTGTTATTAGTCACTCCCGCGTAGCTCGTTCGAGTGAGAAGTCAGTCGGAGTCGGACGAGGAAAGGCGGCCGGCAAGCTCGGTACGGGACGTCACTTCGAGCTTGCGGAAGATCTTGGAGAGATTGGACTCGACCGTACGCACGCTCACAAAGAGCTGAGCCGCTATCTCCTTGTTCGACTGGCCCAAAGCGACGAGCTCGGCAACGCGACGCTCGGTCGGCGTGAGCTCGTCGCCCGATGCATGGTGACTACCGCCTATTCGCTCGAGCTCGTCGCGCGCCTTCACCATCCACTGAGCGGCGCCCAGGGTCTCGAAGCGCCGAGCCGCGCGCTCGATCATCTCGCGTGCCTCGGCACGATGCTTAGTCCGGCGAAGCGTGGCTCCGTAGAAGAGCTCGGTCCGTGCCAGCTCGAACGGGTTCTCGTCCGGGCGGTGAGCCTCCAGCGCCTGCTCGAAGCTGTCGATCGCTTGCTCGAGATTCCCGCGCGAGGCTTCGACGAGGGCGCGTGATCGAGCCGTGGTCGCAACGAGCAGCCACTGCCCGGTGCGCTCCGCGATTCTCGTCAACTGGTCGAGAAAACGGTTGGCCTGCTCGCTCTCTCCCAGCGCGACCAGCAACTCGACCGCGAGCACACGGTCGAGATAGAGGCGAGGTTGGTCTTCGCCTCGGGCGGTGCCCGAGGCTGCGTCCAACCCGCGCAGCTCGGCCACCTGTGACAGCCAGCGCCAGGCTTCGCTGGCGTCGCCTCTCGCCGTCTCGAACAGAGCCAGGTAGATGAGCGCCGTGATCGCCGAATGGACATTCACGCTGCTCCGCGCCTCTTCGGCCGCTCCGATCAGGTTCGCACGCGCGTCGGTCTCTCCGCGCAGAGATCGGATAGCGAAAGGAATCAGCTCTAAGTTCTGTGCCAAGTAGGAGATACCGACGTCTCTTGCGTCGGGAAGAGCTTCTGTGACGAGCCGCTCCGCCAGCTCCCAATTACCGGCGCTAATCTCGAGGTTGATGAGCATCGGTATCACGTGTAGCCATTCAGTCAGCTGGCCCTCGGCGAGCGCTCGTTCGATCTCTGCCTGCAGGAGGGGCCTGGCGGCATCCAACTCGTCCAGCCAGACCAGCTGCATCGCCTTCCAGATTCGAGGGCTCCGTCTTCCGGGCAAGCCGCCGATCTCGCGCTCGAGCTCGAGCGCCCGCTCCATCGCCACCTTGTCGATCGGATCGCCGACCAGGACGCCGGCGTTCGCCACGCCTTGAAGCGCCTCGATCAATAGTCGTTTGTCGCCGCAGCGCTCGGCGTACTCGAGCCCCACACGGGCGGCCGCGAGCTGTTCGGTGGTTTTGTTTTCGCGTGCATAAGCGGCGCCGAGAACGATCGAGGCGCGCGCCATCCGGGTGTCGTCCCCGGTCGCCTCCTCGACCGCCTGGCGGCAGAGACGGATGGCCTCGTCGAGGTCGGCGACGATCTCCGAGAGGAGGATGAGTGCGTCGGCGCGCTCGGGGCAAGGCCCGAGATCGGTAATCAGCTCTTCGAGGAGTGTCCGGCTCCGCTCGGCTTCCCCGGTTTCGAACAGGTACTGCGCGGTCGTGAGTCGCCGGCGCGTGAGCGCGTCGCGGTTCGCTCGCAGCGTCAGTCTCGCGGCAAGCTCGCTCAGCTCGGCTGCGGCATCCGGAGCTGCTCGGGCCGCTGCGGCCGCCGCCGCGAGCTCCAGCTCCTGCGCGACCTCCTCGTTGGGGCCCTTGCTGGCCAGGGCGAGGTGGCGAGCGTGCTCTTCTGGGTTCTTCGTCAACTGAGCGGCGCGGGCGTGGGCCGAGCGCCTGTCTTCGGCGGACGCTTCGGCGTAGACGACCGAGGCCGGCAAGGGATGGGTGAAGCGGATACGGCCGCCGTCGATCTCGACGATGCCCGAGTCGACGGCCTGGCGCAGGCTGGCGCCGTCGTTCTTGCCGAGCACGGCGACGCTCGGATTGGAGAGAGTGGTCGAGATCAGGAGCGCCTTCTGCGTCGGCTTCGACAGGGCGGCCAACCGCTCGCGCACCAGACTGCTCAGTGACTCCGGCACCTCGAGCGGCTTGCCCGGCTCGAGAACGCCATGCTCGAGCTGGGCGCGGGCGAGCTCGGTGGCGTAGAAAGGATTTCCTCCCGAGGCCTCACAGATCGAGACCAGGATCTGGCGTGGCAGCCGCGCCGAGAGCTGGTCACGGATCAGGCTCTGGATCGCGCCCAGACTGAGCGGGCCGATCGTCAGACGTTCGAGCGTCTCCTGGAAGCGCGGCGCGTACTCGAGGTCGATCGGGAATCCGGCAGCCGCACCGTCCTCAACCCTTCGCGCCAGCAGTACACGGCAGCGTTCGTGCTCGATACGGCGGAAGACGAAGGCCAGCACGCGTGCCGAGGAGGCGTCGAGCCACTGCACGTCGTCGATTGCGATCAGGAGCGGAGTCTCGTCCGAGGCGGTTCGAAGCAGGGTCAAGGTGGCCAGCGAAACCGCTCGCTGGTCGGGCACCACGCCCTCGGCGTCGCGCAGGAGGAGGCTGATCTCGAGTGCGTTTTTTTGCGGCGGAGGGAGCTGGAAGAGATACTCGTCGGCGATCTCGCCGAGCACGTCGCCGAGCGCGGAGAAGGCGAGTGGCGCCTCGGTCGGCGAAGGCCGGCAGGAGAGGACGCGGAAGCCACGCTCGTGTGCCAGCTCCAGGCCTCGCTGCCAGAGCATCGTCTTGCCGATCCCGGCCACGCCTTCGAGCATGAGTATCCCTGGCCCTTTTCCGGCCGGTGCAAAAATGCGCTCTACCGCGGATAGCTCGTCCTTGCGGCCGAGCAGCTGGGCGCTCGACATGCTTCGAGCATATTCGATACCTGTCCTGTAAGAAAGAGCCGGCTCGAGCGAGAAGTCAGTCGGATTCGGACGAGGAGAGGCGGTCGGCAAGCTCGGTGCGCGACTCTATCCCCAGCCTGCGGTAGATATTCGAAAGGTTGGTCTCGACGGTACGCACGCTCATGAAGAGCTGAGCGGCTATCTCCTTGTTCGAGCGGCCCTCGCCCACGAGCTCAGCGATCTGGAGCTCAGTTGGTGTCAGCTCGAGGTCGCCACCGCGGCGACCAACGACTCGCTCGAGCTCCAGGCGGGCCTTCTCCGCCCACAGGCGTGCGCCCAGCCGATCGAAGGTAGTGGTCGCCTGCTCGAGCGCCTCACGGGCTTCTCGCTTGCGCTTTCTGCGCCTTTCAACGGTCCCAAGTACCAGCATCGTGCGACCTCGCTCGAAGGGGTCGGGCAGGTGCTCGAGCGCCTCGAGCGCGTCTGCGAGAGCGTCCTCCGCGGCCTTCAGGTCTCCTCGAGCAGCGGCGACAAGAGCACGACTGCGAGCGCTCGTGGCCACCCAGCTCGGAAGCGTCGAATAGTCGATTTGGGCTTCCAAAATCTCCAGGAGGCGTTCGGCCGTCTCCGGCCGGTCGAGCGCGACAAGCGCTTCGATCGCGTTGGGAATGATGTTCGAATAGTTGATCGCCGATCCGCAGCACCACGATCGTCCGAGCTCGCTCTGAAGCGGCACGGCCCGTTCCAAACGTCGCCAGGTGGCTTCGAGATCGCCGACCGAGAGCTCGACGAAGCCCGCCAGCGAGAGGAGGTGCGCGACCTGCGGCCGGTCCGATGCCCGCTCGGCCTCTGCCAAGAGCTCCGCGATGGCCGGTCTCACGTGCTCGATCTCGCCGCGTAGAACGTCGAGCTGAAGCTGGAACGCTCGCAGATAACGAGTCGTGTATTCCTGCCCCACGTCGAGCGCCAGCTCGAGCCCGTCCGCGATCAAACGCTTGGCGAGGCTCCAGTTACCGGCTCTTGTCTCGAGGTCGACGAGCGGCAACAGGATGTGCAGGCGATCGGTGACCTCGCCGTCGTGGGCGGAGCGCTCGAGAGCTTCGTTGAGAAGCGGTCGCGCACGATCGATCTCGTCCCTCAGGTGGAGCTGGTTGCCGAGCCAGAAGCGCGGGCTGTGCCGGACAGGTAGACCTCCGATCTCGTTTTCTATCGCAATCGCTCGCTCCATTACGTCCATGTCTATCGCCCCACCGCCGAGGACGGTCGCGTTGACCACACCCTGCAGGGATTCCACGATCAGACGGGAATCGCCAGACCGCTCTGCGTGCTCGAGAGCCGCGCGCTGGGCGCCGAGCTGGGCCGGTTGGTCGGCCAGCCTTGCGTACGCCGCCCCGAGGCGGAAGTTGGCCAATGCCAGGCGGCGGTCGTCGCCCTGCGCGGCCGCGACAGCCTGGCGGCATAGCTCTGCTCCCTCGCGAAGGTCTTCAACCAGGTCGGAAAGCAGCACGAGCACGTCGGCGCGCCACGGCCCTTCCGGGAAATCGGCGAGTATCGCTTGGGCGAGCGCGCGCGCGCGCTCGAGATCGCCCGCCACGTAGTAGTTCTCGGCAGTCTGGATGCGGCGGCGGCGAATCTCGTCTACCTGGTCCGGCGGTGTGAGGCGCGCCGCATGCTCGCAGAACTCGGCGGCAGCTTCGGGAGCTCCTCGGGCGGTTGCCCGGAGCGCCGCACGGTCGAGCTCGGTCGCCACCTCCTCGCTCGGCTCTTCGCTTCCGAGCGCAAGGTGGCGCGCGCGCTCCTCGGCGCTGGTCGCGACCTCGATCAGGCGCCGATGAAGCTTGCGTCTGCGCTCGGGCGACGCTTCCGAGTAGATGACCGAGGCGTGGAGCGGGTGCGCGAAGCGAACACGCTCGTCCTCGATCTCGATCACGCTCTCTTCGATCGCTTTGGAAAGACTGCCGCCGCCGGCTCTGCTCACCAGCTCGACAGTCGGCTCGAAGAGCGCGGCCGCGATCAAGAGCGTCTCCTGTGTCGCTGCCGGCAGGGCGCTCAGCCTGCCGTGAACGAGCGCTCCAAGCGACTCCGGTACCTGTAGTGGCTCGCCGGGCTCGAGCGTCCGTCGCCCGAGCTGAGCACGCGCCAGCTCGAGGGCATAGAAGGGGTTGCCGCCCGAAGCCTCGCAGATGGAGACCAGGGTCTGGCGTGGCAAGCGGGCTCCGACGCGCTCGCGAACGAGGCGTTGGAGCGTGCTCATGTCGAGCGGGCCGACCGTCTGGCGCTCGAGCGTCTCGGCTAGTCGCGGCGCGTTCTCGAGGCCGGTCGGGAATCTGCTCGCTGCGCCGTCGTCGATCCTTCGCGCCAGCAACACGCGGCAGCGCTCGTGCTCGATGCGGCGGAAGACGAAGGCCAGCACGCGCGCCGAGGAGGCGTCGAGCCACTGCACGTCGTCGATCGCGATCAAGAGCGGAGTCTCTTCCGACGCGATGCGGAGTAGGGTCAGAGCGGCCAGCGAGATCGCGCGCTGGTCGGGCGCTCCACTGTCCGGCTCGCGTAGCAGCAGGCTGACTTCGAGTGCGTATCGTTGCGGAGGTGGTAGCCGGGGAAGGAACTCTTCGGTCAGCTCGCCGAGCACATCCCCGAGCGCCGAGAAGGCAAGCGGCGTCTCGTTTGGCGAAGGCCGGCAGGGAAGAACGGTGAATCCAAGCTCACGGGCGCGCCGAAGTCCGCTCGACCAGAGGCTCGTCTTGCCGATCCCGGCCTCGCCTTCGAGCATGAGAATTCTGGGACCACGCGTACTCGAAACGTCCGAGAAGAGACGTTCTACCGCACTGAGCTCATTTTCCCGGCCGAGAATCTCGGCGCTCGACATGCTCCGAGCTTACGCCACCGAGGGCGGGTCTGAAGAGAAACTCTTTTCGGTCGCTCCCGCTACGCGCGAGAGGCTGGCCCCGATCGGGGCGGAAACCGGGTTGCCAGCTCTGTGCGCGAATCCACGCCCAGCTCGCGGAAGATCTTGGAGAGGTTGGCCTCGATGGTGCGCACGCTCACAAACAGCTGAGCTGCGACTTCCTTGTTCGAGTAACCGGCGGCAACGAGCTCGACGACCTGTAGCTCCGTCGGCGTCAGGCCCGAGCTGCTGTCGCGGCGTCCACCGATGCGCTCGAGCTCCGTCTCGACCTTCCCCGCCCAGAGACGGGCACCCAGTTCGGAGAAGATCTTGCGTGCTTCCTCGAACGCTTCGCGGGCATCGCGCTTTCGCTTTGCGCGGCGCTCCACAGTCCCCAGCACGAGCATAGTGCGCCCGCGCTCGAAAGGATCGGAAAGGAATTCGTGAGCGGCCAGCGCACGCTCGAGGGCTGCCTTGGCGGTCTCGAGATCGCCCTGCGCGGCGGCGACGAGCGCTCGGCTGCGGGCCGAGCTGACGAGACCGTTGGGCCGGCGCGTGCGCTCGACGTGGCTCTCGAAGTGGGCAAGCAGACCTTCGGCCTTGCCGATCTCATCGAGCGCCACGAGCGTCTCGATCGCGTTCGGGCGGATGATGCAGAGCGGCATTGCCACCGAGATGTCGCGACCGAACTCGTCCTGGAGCTCGAGCGCGGGCTCAAGCCAGCGCCATGCCTCTCGAGCATTGCCGAGCGAGAGCTCGAGAAAGCCCGATAGAGACATCAGCGTGAGGGTCTGGGCGCGGCTGCCAGCTCGCTCGGTCTGCGCCATCTGGTCGGCGAGACCACGCCGCGATTCCTCGACCTCGCCGCGCAGAACCAGCAACTGGAGACGCTGGAAGGCGACGGAGCGAACGACGTAATCATGGCCGGTATCGAGCGCCTGCTCGAGTCCTTCGCTCGCGAGTTCGTCCGCGACGTCCCAGTTGCCGATTCGCACCTCGATCTCGATCAATGGGCAGAGGATCTGAAGGCGACCGATCAAATCGCCTTCGCCTAGAGCTCGCTCGAGCTCAGAGGTGAGGAGCGGTCGCGCACGCTCGATCTCGTCGATCCAGTTGAGCTGCATGCCGTACCAGAAGGAAGGCCGGTGGAACGCCGTCAGATCCACTCCCTGGCGATCGATCTCGATGGCCCGTTGCATGATTTCCTCGTCGATGGCGCCTCCCCCTAGCACGGTCACGTTGCCGACGCCCTGGAGGGCTTCGACGAGCAGACGCGGGTCGCCGCTTCGCTCGGCGTGGGCGAGCGCTTTGTGTTGGGCATCGACCTGGCCCGGGAAATCCCCGAGAATGGACTGCGCTCTGGCCAGCGCGAGATAGCCCATCGCCAGGCGGCATTCGTCATCGCCCGCCGCCTCGATTGCCTTCGCGCAGAGATCGACGGCCGTATGCTGGTCCTCGACCATATCGGCGAGCAGCACGAGGATATCGGCGCGCCAAGGGCTCTCTTCGAGCTCGCCCAGCATCTCTTCGCCGAGAGAGCGCGCGCGCTCGAGATCGCCGGCTTCGAAGTAGCGAGATATCGCCTCGACGCGGCGTCGGCGGATGTCGCCGAGGTTGTCGAGAGGCGTTAGTCGGGCCGCTTGCTCGAGAAGCTCGGCGGCGGCGTCCGGCGCGCCGCGGGCCGCCGCTCGACGAGCCGCCGCGTCGAGATCGGCCGCCACTCCGGCGTCGGGCCCGTCGCTGCCCAGGGCGAGATGACGTGCCCGTTCTTCGGGGTTCGCGACGATCTTGGCGAGGCGCTGATGAAGCTCTCTACGGCGTGGGAGTGCGGCACGCGTGTAGAGGACCGAGGCGTGAAGCGGGTGGCAGAAGCGAATGCGGCCATTCTCGACCTCGACCACACCGGCCTTGATCGCCGCGTTCAGACTCTCGCCACCCGCCGCCCGGACGAGATCCTCCGTCGGCTCGCTCAGTGCCGCAGTGATCAGGAGGGTTTCCTGCGTAGCGGCCGGGAGCGCGAGAAGGCGGTCGGATACGAGCGCGCTCAGATGCTCGGGAACGCGGATAGGCTGACCCGTAGCGATCGGAGCCCGGTCGAGCTCGGAGCGGGCGAGCTCGAGAGCGTAAAAAGGGTTGCCGTTCACTGCTTTATAGAGCTGCGTGAGCAGCGGGCGCGGCATGCGCTTGTTTGTGCGCTGGCTCAGCAGGCGCTCGATCGCGCCGAGGCTGAGGGGCCCGAGAGTGCGGCTCTCGATCGCCCGCGCGAGCTCATCGCCGCGATCGAGACCAAACGGAAACTCCTCGCTTGGGCCCTCGTCGCTGCGGCGGGTCAGAAGCAAACCGACCGGGCCGCTGTGAACGCGCCGGAGCGCGAAGCCGAGCACTCTCGTCGACGAGCTGTCGAGCCAGGGGACGTCGTCGATGGCGATCAGCAGAGGCGCGGTTCTCACTACGGCTCGTATCAACGCCAGGACCGCGAGCGCAACCGCGTGCTGATCGATCGCGCTCTCGCTCGGCTCGACGAGGAGAAGGCTGACCTCGAGAGCATTGCGCTGCGGCGGCGGAAGCCTCCTGAGAATCTCGAGCGGGAGCTGGTCGAGGAGATCTCCGAGCCCGGCATAGGCCAGCGGGGTCTCGGTCGGGGTTGGTGCGCAGGTCAGGACCCGAAAACCGCGGTCCCGCGCGAGTGCAATTCCCTCGCGCCAAAGCATCGTCTTTCCGATGCCCGCCTCACCGTTGAGAATGAGCCCAGTGGGCCGGCTGCGTGCGCGCTCGAGCACGTGCTCGAGCGCATCTCGCTCCGCAGCTCTGCCGAGCAGCTCCGCCCCCGTCATAGCTTCGAGCTTAGCGCAAGAATCCAGGGAAATCGACGAATCGATATTAAGTCGCCTGGACATCCCTCCGTTGCGCTGACGGTTTAGCTGCGCAGATAGACTTGCCAACTCGAAATCGCTGCGGCCTCCGTACAGACGTGAACTCCACCAGGAACAACTACCGGTCTTCGAGTGCCCCGCGTCAGCGACGCAAGCGACGGCGCTCGCGCCGTTTCCTGCTCTTGCTCGCGCCGGCCTTGATTGCTCTGGCGCTGATCGCGCTCGTCGGAATCGGCTTCGCGGGCTCGTCCGATCGTGTCCCCGCCGGAGTCGAGATAGCGGGTATCAACGTCGGCGGGCTCACGCCCGTACAGGCCGAGCGCAAGCTCGAGCAGACGGCCACGAAGTTCGCTTGGGCACCGGTCGAGTTCCGGGCGGCCGGGAAGCGATTCAGTATTGCGCCGGCTCAGCTCGGCATCCAAATCGACTGGAGCGCGGCGATCGAGAGCGCACGTCACGACGGAGACGGACTAGGCCCGCTGCGGGGTTTCAAGCGGCTGGAGATGCGGTTCTTCGGCGCTAACGTGGCGCCGTCCGTCAGGCATTCGTCCTTGGCGCTCAACCGGTTGCTCTCCCGGATCGCGCGATCGGTCAATCACCCGGCACACGAGCCGGCGATCGTGCTCGACGGCGCGGAGCCGTCGATCTCGTCGGGGCACAGCGGCCAGGCCCTCAACCGCACGGCGGCCGCTCGCCTGATCGTGCGCGCTCTGGGCTCGCTCGCCCGCGCTCCGGTGACGCTGCCGGTCAGAGTGACCGTCCCCAAGGTGCATCGATCCGATCTGGTTCGAGTCATGGGGCAGATCCGGACGGCGGTCTCGGCGCCCGTCCTGATCAGCCTGGGAGCGGTGCGCTGGCGGATCTCGCCGACCGAGATCGAGAAGATGCTCGCGTATCCGCACGACGGGCAGCGGAATCTGAGCATCGCCAGCGACAAGGCCAGCACCTACTTGAGCCGCCTCTCGAAGCAGCTGGACAAGCCCGCCAAGAATGCGACTTTCGCGGTCTCGGGGCCGACCGTGCGCATCGTTCCTGCGCGATCCGGTCGCGTGGTCGATCGCGAAGGAACCGCGACTGCAATCCTGCGCGCCGCTTTGGATCCCTCGTACCGGGTCGCTTCGGTCGTATTGGCGAAGACGAAGCCGAGGCGATCGACCGCGCAGGCGAGAGCGATGGGGATCACGGGCGTTGTCGGTCGCTACGAGACCTCCTTCAGCGGCGTCGCAAACCGAATCCACAACGTCGAGCTGGTGGCCAAGCTGATCGACAACACGTTCATTGCCCCGGGCGCGATCTTCTCGTTCAACCAGACGACCGGCGAGCGAAACTCAACGAAAGGCTTCCTCTCGGCGCCGGTGATCATCAACGGTGA
>Ga0182021_10008799_pt1 | contig 11948 bp, 11 predicted proteins | sample 612E3MmetaG_FD_120493 | JGI IMG/M metagenome (GOLD analysis project Ga0182021, IMG submission 120493) | Permafrost microbial communities from Stordalen Mire, Sweden - 612E3M metaG (Illumina Assembly) | ecosystem: Environmental > Terrestrial > Soil > Wetlands > Permafrost | place: Sweden...
ACCAACGCGTTACCTAAATCCGTCCAGCTGAATTTTGCTTTTCTATCTTTTTTTCTTATAATTCTTAAATCCGATATATGGCAGACATTCACCGTTTTACCGTTTAAGTAACCCGGTCTATTATTAAAGGTTACCATCCCCTCGGCCACGCCATCATCGTTTACCGCGATAAGAACATAATGATCCGGCCCTTCATAATTGCAGAATTTGAAATAGTCCGGATCTTTTACGAATCTGATGCTGAACACCCCGCCTTCCATGGAAAGAGAATTGTACAAGTCCAAAATTTTCTGATTGTCACTTTTCTCGGCAACCTTGAATGCGCTGACCTTTAAAGCGAATTCGTTGAACTTCATAATCTCCCCTCCATTAGATTTTTGCCATAGATTTGTACTGAGCTACTTCGAGGCAGGCTCAGAGCATTTATGTAGGATGTAAAAATAATTATGTAAAAATTCGAATGGGTAGTATGAATAATGATTTCAAATAAAAAGTCAAGAAAATAAATTCTTAACCGATTTTCCAAACACAGTATGACCATGATCGGATTCCATAGAGCTTTCTGTTTATCGTTCAGCCGCAAATTATCAATGTCTCTTCGAAAGTAATTTCTGATAATCATTATGCTGATGGTATGATGTCCGGGAGGAATCGGGACCAACAAAAATAGCGCTTTGATCGGGAGCGCATTCCCGCAGGGAGAGCGCATAATAAATAGATTCCTACATTGCCGAGAATTTTCACCAGTATGGCGAAAATTCCTTTAGAAATGATATTACATAAAAATATTTCTGATGTCTTTCACGAGCTTATCGAGCCGGCCGTTATCCGAAATCAAATTCGGAACGCTTGTGATGATGTCTATTCTCCCCCCGCTACCCGTTATTGTGACAAAAACCGGCGCTCCGTCGCCACCCAAGGGAATGGCGAACATAGAATCGGCAACAAATCCGTTTGCGCAAAAATTGTCCAGATTCATACGTCCCACATTCGAAATGAGAATGGGAACTGTGAACAAGTTCCGGCGAAGAGCAATTTTCGCTATAATCCATAAGATAAGCCCGATCAGCCATATCGGCATTAAATTCATGTTAATCCCGCGATCGATGTTGACGAAATGATTCTTGTTGTCGAGTCGTTGGCGAAAATCTTTGGCCACCGATTCCGGTGTCGAATCTTTCGTAATTTCGAAGTATATGGCATTGGTTAAATTTCCTGTTGATCGCGAACACTCGATTCTCTGCCTCAAATCGACGGCCGTCCCTACCCTGAATCTGCCTTCCTGATAAGTCCAGGCAGATTTAGCCATGACCACTGCAATTTGCCCGATTAAATTAGAATGATTGCCCGTAATGGTGATTCGTTTCCATGATGTTCCTTTCGTTTTTTTTCCTGCAGGGCCTGTCGGTGCGATGCTGAGAACATGTTCGATTTTCTCTTTTTTGTCGGATATGGATTCAATCAATTCATAATCACTGATTGGCGATGATGAACCGATCGACTGCTCCCGGCGAAGAACTCTGAAGATATCTTCCATCCAGTAAAGCATTCCAACACCATCCATGACCGCGTGATTGGAGCGGAAAGCGATACGGGTCGTTTGTCCCTTGATATATACAACTTCGCATGTAGGACCTTTGGATGGCAGGTCCCTTTTCAGAAAAGGAGCGTTATCACCGCTTCTGCCGTCCCAGGTTGATCCATCGACCACTCTGACCGGAGGCGTGATTCCCGAATCCACCCAGTGACATCCGAACAAAAATCCTTTCAATACCAGTCTGCTTCCGGGATTGGTCGCCGAGGCCACCTCAATGGCATGGCACAAACTCGCGTAATCAATATTGCCGTGACCTTCGATAACAAACTGATTGGCGAAGGGGCGGTAAATTTTATTGGCGCCAAGCCAGAACCTTTCACTGACTGACAATTTTCTTGTATATGTTTTATCCATGAAAAACCTTCGTTTCTTCTTGTGTTGAACGACAGAAAGTCTTGTTTCGCATGTCTAGGGAAGACATGACTTTATGTTATTTTTTTAAAATAATTGGATTGATAAGAACTTGCTTTTAGTTGCCGGCAGTATAAAAAACGTTCTCTTGTATGTCAAGTGACATCTTGACCACATGAATATAAAAAGGTTGACTAGAATATTGTTTTGATGTTTTAAATAATAAACACAAAAGATTTTCCCGTATCGGATACCAGGTTTTTCTTGAATTGTCGATTTCGAAAGGACAGAACAAGAGAGGCAACTGGATCAATCATGTCCCGTTCTCAAGAGCAACAGGATCGCCTCACCGGGACAGGCGCACATTGGATGCAAACGAGCACTTTCATTTGCCGCGCTTCCGTACGGCATGCAATCTTTCGCCGTCAAAATATGAACGAAAAGGAGATGCTCATGGAGAAAAAAAAGACATTTGTAAAATTAAACCGATCCGACTTCCTGCTTCTTTTCTCAAATGACATTGTGCCGATGAACCAGGTTATGACTGTGCGCTTCAAAACGAAGCAGAGTGTTGACGAGGTGCGGAGTGCGGCGCGCTACATGCTGTCCATGTACCCGCGGCTCAGAGCCCTCATTGTGCCGACCCTTTTCTGCTACAGATTCCAGATACTCGACGACCAGGATCCAAGAGTGGATATCCTCTTCAATGACGCGTTCCGGGTGAAACGCAATGTGGAATACGGCACCGAGGAGTTTGCCCGCTACCGGCGCGAATTAATGAACGAGCCATCATTGCTCGAGAGCAGGTTCGGCGTCAAATTTCACTTTCTCCCGGACGATCCCAATCCCGACCTGATGGTCTCGTTCAACCATGTCATCGGCGACGGCATGTCCATGATCATCGTCATTAATTCATTAATGGAGTACCTGAACGGCAAGAGGCCGGCCCTGCTTCCACTCGACAATCCGAGCATGAAGCCTGTCGTGCTTGAGAAGAATCCGCTCAAGATACCTCTCCAACTGTTGAAATCTTATATTCTTCAAGGAAAAGAATCCAAAAGGAACAAAGAAGATAAGATCATCGAGATGACAAAGTCACCGGCGGATTTCTTCACCACCGTTAATGCGTATAACAAACCCTTTCGCTTTGACCTGAAACCCATCCAGTCGAAGGCAAAGGAACTTGGCTTCAGCGTATATATTCTGACATCAACCGCGCTCGCGCTCTCCATCCTTCGGCACACGAGCGAAGACAGGGGAGACACCGTCGGCATTACCATCAGCTTTGATATGAGACCCTACTTCGGCGAAACACGCCCCGTTATCGGCAACTACCTCAAGGCAACCGTCCTGAGGGCACGCAGGAAATATTTTGACAGACCGTTAGAGTTAATGAAGGACCTGCATGAGCAGATGGAAGCGTACCGGATGCGACTCGAAAGAAAAGAGATCCTGTTCCCGTGGATGATAGAAGAGCTGCAGAAAGTTATCGGGAGGAAAATGTGCGCGCAATTTGTGAGGGGAGCAAAAAGGAGTAAACTCTTCCGCGTGACATGCCAGTTTACGACCCTCGGGAAAATGGATTTCCTGAACGCGCACGGAGAGAAGGCCCAGCTCTGCGCACTTATTCCCGGAACGGCGCACTTCAATCCTTTTATCGGTATGGGCCCTATCGAGGGGGCCATCCAGTCCTTCTGCAGCTACCAGGAATCCGATTATACGCCGGATGAAATGAAGGCGTTATACGTGAATTTTGAAAATGAATTACAGAGGCTGATGGACCTGAAACCATGACGCGAGACGCGATCAGAAAGGTTTTCATCGGCATCACGTTCTTATCCTGATTTTCCGGCTATTTTTTTTCAGGCACCAGCTGTGATGTTATGCTGTCCATGATCGCTTCGATGCGCCCGTTGCTTGCCAAACCCTTATGCATTGTAATCACAACGACAACATCTTTTCCATAGACCCCTACTCCGATGAAAAATGGTATTATATCCATTAAGGGAGGAATAGCATATATCGCTGAAGGATTAAATCCTCCGCCGGTAAAAAATTCCAGAGGAATTACTCCCATATTTACAACGATTCCTGAAGCCAGATAACGGCCCGCATTGTGCATCCTTTTGCTGATCTTCTGATAAAGATAATTTATAAGTCTGATTGGAACAAAAAAGAAGAGCCTGTTCAAACTGGAATAAATCAGATCACGCTTTTCGTTTAAATTCTTTTTTAATAGTTCCGAGATTTTTTCTACCGTATATTCCGGTTTTATTTCGATATATATCATTTTGGAAAGAAATGCTGTTGCTACAGTGCCCGGAGGCATATGACGCCTGAGGTCTACAGAAATACTGAAAACCACAGGGCCATCTGAATGTTTCCATGCCTCACGCGCCGACAGGTAAATGATTTGAGACTGCAAATTTCGAAAACGCCCGGGAATTACCTTTCGAAGCCATACAAATCCCTGATCATCTCCCTGAACTTTTCCGCCGGGCGTTATATTGCTTTTAGATAAATTTTCTCTTTCTACTTCAGGTTTAGGCAGAGTTTTTAAGAATTCCTCATCATTCAATGCGGATGTTGAACCAACAACAGGCTCGCCCCGCAGTGCCCTGAATATATCCAAAGCCCATAATAACGTCCCCCCTGCATCCATAACCCCGTGATTGGTTCTGAATACAACTCTGAGCGGACTGCCCTGAACAAGAACGACTTCACATGTGGGTCCTTCAGTCGGCGATAATTGATCCATGAGGAACGGTGCGCCATCAAGATCGTATCCTGACCACTTGGAACCATCCACCTCTCTTACCCGGGGAGTTTTTCCCGAATCCACCCAGCGGCTTGCAAATGGATAACCCTTCAGTATCAAACGACTGCCGGGATGGGCGGCAGAGGCTGTTTCCACGGCAGCTACCCACTTGGCCTTATCCAGAACGCCATCGCCGTCAAATATGAATTGATTATTAAAAGAGGATACCCTGTTATGGGCAACCGATAGCAGATCACTTGCTGATAGTTTCCGCGTGTATTTTGTTGCGGCATTATTCACCGGCGACATTTGCACACTCCTTTCTTAAGATGAACAAACGTTAACCCTGACGGGGCTATAATAAATAGTATTTACATATAAAGCGATGTTACAATAAATAATATTTGCATATAAAAAGTCAAGAAAATAAACTTGTATCGCCGGGGGATGGAGCAGCGCCCCGGCAGAATCAACCTGATGAAGATCCCGGTCAAGTTTGTAATGAAAAGACTCCGGAAGAAGCATTTTGAGGCCATCTTTTCCTTGACATATAATTAGAATTTACCTATAGATATCGCCATGCAAGCGGGTTCTTATCAAATCCACTCAAATCAAAAAAAGACCGGTAAAAATATTAATTTTCTTATTAATGCAATAGGTTCATATGGTGATATTCTTCCACTGATTGCCATTGGACGGGAGCTACAAACACGCGGTCATGCTGTCCACTTCTTTGCCGACCCTTATTTTATCAAACACGCCCAAAACGCGGGATTGGCGAGCACACCCATCACCAATGGTCTCTGGGCCGAAACGCTGAAAAACCCGCTGATATACGACCGCCTGAAAATTCATGATTTACTTTCTCATGGCTGTGCCGTCTATGGGGAATCGGCCCTGCAGGCCATGGAGCCGCATATTGACAATACCCGAACGACAGTAACTGTCTGCAATTCATATTCCGGCAGACTCCTGCGCGATTTACGTGGTTGTCCCACTGTATCCGTACACTATGCGCCTTATTCTATCCGCTCCAGCATTAGCCCGCCGCGTTATCTGCCGCGCACCATAAAATTGCCTGCGGCAGTTAATAAAATGTACTTCTGGCTGATGGATGTCTTTTTCATCGACCGTATTTACACCAAGCCCTTAAATGCTTTGCGCGGAAAATTGGGGCTAAAGCCTATCAAACGGATGTCTAACGCATGGCAGTATAGTGCAGAGGTGAAATTAGGTTTGTTTCCCGCCTGGTTTGCCGAAACGCAGGCGGATTGGCCGGCAAACTTTCAAAAAACAGGTTTCCCGATGTTTGACGCAGGTGACGGCGCGCTGCCCCAGCCGGTGAAAGACTTTTTAGACGCGGGGGAAAAACCGATTGCCTTTACCGCCGGAACATTTAACACAAGCTCTGATGATTTTTTTGACGTGTCGATCAAAGCCTGCCGGCAACTGGGGAAACGCGCCATGCTGATCAGTCCTACGCAGGAGAATATTTCACAGTCTTTACCCGCGGGGATAGCTCATTTCAGCTATGTGCCGTTTGGCGCGCTCATGCCGCATCTAGCCGCGTTTGTGCATCATGGCGGTATTGGTTCTTTAGCCCAAACCATGGCCGCGGGAATTCCACAGCTTATCCGCCCGATGTTTGGGGACCAATATGACAACGCGCAGCGTACAACGGCTCTTGGTATTGCCAAAGAAGTATTGCCGAAGGATTACACACCGGAAAACGTGGCCAAAGCGCTGGCGGAACTGGTGGATAATCCCGTGTACAAACAAAACGCTCTGCGTTACGCCGCTCTGCTGGAAAAAGAAAACGGCATCAGCAACGCCTGCGATGCTATTTTAAAAGAATTCGGGTCGTAAATAAAAAGCTGTGGGGCTATTGAAAAACGCTCATCTGCTGTGTTGCGCAAGAAACCGCACCGCTCGACGTATGTCTATATACGCCTCGCGATTCGGTTTCTTGCGCGCCTTGCATCTGAACATTTTTGAACAGCCCCAAACATGGAGTTTTTCAACAACCCCGCTGTCCCCAGATTTGGAGATAATAAAATGGAAAAAATGCCTAACGAAAATACTAGGACAAAAGAAAAATCGCAATTTTTTTCTATGGCGTTGGATTTGAGAAATAAGAAAATATTCAAGATAATTTCATCTATATTGATTATTTTTATTGTATTGATTGTATTAAATTACATGGCACGTATAGCTATTAGTGTAGTTAATAAAATATATAGTAATGAAAATAATATGATTATATTTCAAATAGTAAACATTTTAATTTGTTTAGCGTTGGATATTATATGCTGTTATATAGCGGCAACTCTTGCACGAAAAAAGAATAGAAATGTTCTTTTTTGGATATTTGCAACTTTCTTCGCCAATGTCTTTGCTATATTATATTTATATAAATTACCTAGTCTAAAGAGAGAAGATAAGTAACAGGGCAGAAAATGGGGACAGTATACTTAATTATTGAAATAATAAGATTATACCGAGTCGCGTTCAAAGGATAACGCGGCGGCAAGGAGGAGGCGACGAGGCGTATTATACATACGTTGAGGAAGCCGACGACGCAGCCAACAAAGTTAGCCGAAGAATACGGCTTGGTGTCAGACGTTAAATTTTCTCGCGTACGTAACAAATACATCCTCCAAACTGGGAAGTATTTTCTCAATTTGAAAATTGTTGAATCCTTTTTTTCCCAGAAACCCGCCGAGCGTCGCCTCCAGAGGGAAATCCCCTTCCGATAATATATGGATATCGCTTCCGAATATCGCCGCCTCATGAATATAGTCTTGTCCGGAAATAAGATCAAAAACCTCGATAAATTTATCAATCCTTAGAGAATAGACATTGAAAGCAATCGATTTTTTCAAATTATCGGGAGAGTCCAGAGCGATGATCCGGCCGGAAATGATCAGAGCAATTCTGTTACAGTGTTCGGCTTCATCCATGTAATGCGTCGTGACAAATATGGTTTTCCCTGCCTCCGAAAATTTATAAATGAGTTCCCAGAAATTTCTCCTCATGATGGGATCCACGCCCGATGTCGGCTCGTCCAGAAAAAGAACCGGCGGATCATGAAGTATCGCCGCTCCTATAGCCAGGCGCTGTTTGAGGCCGATCGGCAGGCTGTTCACCACGTCGTTTTTCTGCCTGCTGATTTCAGCCATGTCCAAAACCATGTTCACCCGTTCATTTAATTTATTTCCTTGTAGTCCGTAGATACTGCCGAAGAATTCGAGATTATCCACCACGGTCAGATCGTCATAGAGGGCAAATTTCTGGGACATATATCCGATGATGCCCTTAATCGCCTGCGGCTCCTTTACGATATCATAACCCGAAACATGGCCGCTGCCGGAAGTCGGGGATAGAAGACCGCACAACATTTTTATTGTGGTGCTCTTCCCCGCTCCGTTCGGACCCAAAAACCCGAATATCTCACCCCTATTGACTTCAAAACTGATATTGTCAACGGCGGTAAAATCGCCGAATCTTTTTGTCAGGCCCTCCACTGAAACCGTTACGTCCATTACTCAAGCCCCTTGCCGAATTTCCTCGCGCTGAGATAAAAGAACATCACGCCCAGTCCAATCATCGCCAGAAAATCCATCCACAGGACTTCTATTCCCACCCCTTTCAGGAAGACCGCTCTGGATATCGTCATAAAGTATCTCAGGGGATTGATGTATGTGGCGTACTGGATGATCTTGGGCATGGCGTATATCGGAAAGGCAAAACCGGAAAAGATGATCATGGGCAGCACGTACATGAACCCGGACAGAACAGCCTGCTGCTGCGTTTTGGATGTTGCCGCTATGAAAAGCCCCATCCCGATAGCCGCGAATATAAACGACGAGCTGGCCACCAGAAGAAAAAAGAAATTTCCTTTAAAAGGCACTTTGAACCAGAACATCGCTACCATCATCACCATCAATAAATGAACAAGGCTCAAAAGGAAAAACGGAAGACTCTTGCCGATGATCAGCTCCATGGTACTGACGGGGGACACCAGAATCTGTTCTATGTTGCCCAGTTCCCTCTCCTTGACGATGGACATGGACGTCAGGCTGAGCGGTGTCATGGACATAATGAGGCAAAGCATACCCGGCAAAAAATAATTAATGCTGGCCAGGGTAGGATTATACAAGTACCTCTCTATCAATTTGATGGGATTTCTGATCGTCATCGACTTTACTTCTTTGCTCAGGGCAAGGTTTCTTATCCTGTATTGCAGAAATTCCATCGAAAAATTTGACGCAATCTCGTTTACATAGGCGACGATGACACCGGCCCGGCTGGAGTCGGTGCCGTCAATAATAATCTGCACCATGGAAACCTTGCCGGACTTGATCCCCTGGGAAAACCCCTTTTGAATCTCAAGAAACACCTCAACGTCACCCGTATCCAGCAGCCGCGCGGCTTCCTTGGCCGACCCGAGATAGGAGTGCGGAACAAAATATCCTGAAGATGTGAATTTATTGATGAGCGTCTGGCTTTGCGCCGTCTTATCCTGATCGAGGATAGCCATTTTTACTTTTTCCACATCATTGCTGATCGCATAACCGTTAATAAGAGCCATCATCATAGGCGGCAGAAAAATGGCCAGTCGCATCCTCGGATCGCGGAGGAGCTGTTTTACTTCCTTTTTCAGAAAACTTTTTATTATATTCATCCGGATCATGACTTATTCCCCACATCCAGTTTGAAAGAAATCTTATTCAGGCTGATCACCATCACGATGACGGCAAAAAGAACAAGAAATATTATTTGCGACCACATCAGGCTGAAGCCGATGCCCTTCATGGTGATGCCCTTCATGTAGAAGATCAGATATCGCGCCGGCACAAAATAGGTGATCCCCTGAATGATTGCCGGCATGTTCTTGATCGGGAAGATGTATCCCGACAGAAGAATCGACGGCATATACGTTACGATTGCCGCGCCCTGAACCGCCAGCAGCTGGTTTCTTGAGGAAGAGGATATCATCAGCCCGAGGCCTGATGTGCCGATCAGAAAAAGAAGCGACACGATATAGAGTTCCACAATGCTTCCCTTCATCGGCATATCAAAAATGAAATAGCCGGCTGATGCCGTGACCACGACATCAAAAAGGACGATCATAATGTAGGGAATCAATTTGCCGAAATATAACTCGTATTTTCTTACCGGCGTCGTGATCAGGGTTTCCATTGTTCCCCTTTCCCACTCCCGGGCGATGGTCAACGACGTGATCAGCGCGGAGATGATGGCCATGACAACAACAATAGTACCCGAAATAATGAAGTTCCGGCTCTTCAGCTGGGGGTTGTACCATATCCTGGTTCGGACATCGACGGGAATTCTGAGGTCGGTAATTCCCGATTTATTGAGTCCCTTAAATGTCATATCCCGGTTGAATTCATACATAATCATTTTGACATAGCCCGTGGCAACCATGGCCGAACTGGAATCGGAACCGTCCACGAGAAGCTGTACATCAGCATCCTTGCCGGACATATACCTTTTCTCAAAATCAGGGGGTATGACAACGGCCAGAATAACCTGGCCCTTATCCAAAAGGCTGTCGATTTCTTTGTTGTTGTTTACATATTTATATATCGATATATATTCGGTATGAGAAAATTTTTCGATGAGGCTGCGCGAAAGCGGCGTCCTGTCCTGATCATACACTGCTGTTTTAACCTGTGTCACGTCCATCGATAGCGCGTAGCCGAAGAGAAACAGCATCGCAACCGGAAGACCCAGGGAAAGCACCAGGCTTCTCTTATCCCGCACGATCTGTACCCATTCCTTCCCGGCAATCGTAAGAATTCTCGTTAATGAACGGAAACGCATCAAGCCCCCTTTGCCACCATATCAACAAAACAATCTTCCAGCGACGGCAGTTTCTCTTCCATCGATAAAATGTTAATTTTTTGTTTTTCTAATATCGAAGTCATTAACAACCTTGCTTTCTCAATATTATCGACAAATAACCGGAGTGATTTACCGGCAAGAATTATCCCCTTGAATTCCTCTATATCCTTGAGCAGTATTTCACTTAACAGCGAATTCGTCGTGATCAGTTCAACGAATATACCTTTCATGGACGTCTTTACATCCTGCGGACTGCCGACGGTGATGAATCTGCCGCCGTACATCATGGCAATGCGGTTGCATCTTTCGGCCTCGTCCAGATAAGCGGTGGAGACGACAATCGTCACGCCTTCCGCAAGAAGATCGTACAGGATTTTCCAGAATTCTCTTCTCGACACCGGATCTACACCGTTGGTGGGCTCGTCAAGAAGAATAATCTCAGGGCTGTGCACAAGACAACAGGCGAGCCCCAGTTTCTGCTTCATTCCACCTGAGAGATTGCCTGCCAGCCTGTCTCTGAATGGCTCCAACTTGCTGAATTCATACAGGCGCTTTTCTCTCTTTTTGATATCCGGTTTTGACAGTCCGAAGAGTCTGCCGAAAAAATAAATATTTTCCTCAACGGTCAGATCCTCATACAAACCGAACTTCTGAGGCATGTAGGCAAGTTTTTCCTTGACCGCATAAGGATGGTCATGAACATTGACATCCCTGATCATGACATAGCCCTCATCGGGCTCGAGTATGGTGGACATAAGCCGCAGCAGAGTGCTCTTCCCGGCGCCGTCCGGACCGACAATACCGTAAATTTCTCCCTTGTTTATTTTAAAGCTAAGCGATGAAACGGCTTCATTACCGCCGAAGCGCTTTGTCAGGTTTACAACATTAATCACTTGTTATTCTCCAGAAGTATTGCCGCGTCAGCAGGCATACCCGGTTTGAGTTCCATTTGAGGATTCTCAACAGAAATCTTCACAGCATACATCAGCTTGACTCTTTCATCTTTTGTCTGGATGGTTCGAGGAGTGAATTCAGCCTTGTTGGAAATCAGCACAACCTCACCGGAGAATTTTTTATCCGGAAAACTGTCCACTTTTACATAAGCCTTTTGTCCCAGTTTGATTAAGCCGAGTTTTTTTTCATCGACATATATCTTGATCCAGGGTTTGCTTAAATCAGCCAAGGTTAAGATAGCAGATCCGGGAAAGGCCATTTCTCCTTTTTCCAGATTTTTTTCGAGCACCACGCCGTCGATCGGCGAATATATTACCGCGTTTTTTATAGTCGCCGATACAAGATTGACGTTGGACTGGGAAACTGTATGTATCGTTTCAGCGTTCTCCAGTGCCCTGTCTATAGTCGCCGATACAAAAT